>Ga0256828_1002807_pt1 | contig 10156 bp, 17 predicted proteins | sample CV88metaG_FD_185993 | JGI IMG/M metagenome (GOLD analysis project Ga0256828, IMG submission 185993) | Hydrothermal vent microbial communities from East Pacific Rise, Pacific Ocean - CV88 | ecosystem: Environmental > Aquatic > Marine > Hydrothermal vents | place: Pacific Ocean: East Pacific Rise... | reverse complement strand
CTGGAGCTGGTGGTCGTGGACAAGTTAATCTATCTTGGTAATCTTGAATACTTGAAAAAAGGAATAAAATGCAAGAATTAAAAGTTTTTATGGAAAATGATGTCATTGAAATATCAAATGACAAATACACAAATGTAAATTGTGATGATATGAGTATGGCTCCAGATATTGGAGTTGAATACAAATATCTACAAGTATCTGATGCTGTTTGGTATGAGAATTATTATATCGATTTAAACAATAGTCTTTATGAATTTGAAGAAGAAAAATTACAAGAGCTTTTAGAGTTATTAGCTAATTGGGAACAACCTGAAGGTCAAGAAGGAAACCCAACTCTTGAGCAACTTCAAGTTTTAAAAAGAACAGAAATAAAAGAAGCAATGGAATCTGAATTGAGAGAAGGATACAAATGCCCGTCAACAGAATTCTTAATGGACGCAACTCTTGACGATATCTCAAAACTTAAAGCTGGATACGATCTTGAAGTTGCTGCTGGAAGTGAAAGTATGGATATTCGTGATTATAATAACACTACTCATTCTGATGTTGCTCTTGAAGATGTAAACAATATGGTTCTTGAATTAGGACTAAATTATAAAAATGCTCTAGTTAAAAAATGGGGTAAAGACGATGAAATATTATCCGCAACTGATAAAGAAACAGTTGAAGATGTGACTTGGAACTAATATGAGATATCTATATTGGTTCTTTGTGCTATTAACAGTTTTTCTGAGAAGAATATTGTTTATTTTTGTTTTTGTCGCAATACCTTTCAGAAAATATCTTAGAAATGCTGTTTATAATTGGCACATTCAAAATGATGTAAAATTAAAAAGACTGTTTGAGAGAACCCCAACTCCAGTAGATGGAGGTTACAGTCTCAAAGGTTGGCATACCAAAGATGTAGGATTTATAAAAAAGAGAAATGTTTCAAACATTGAATATTATCTCATATTACCATTATGGTTGGTTCTTGATGATGATTGTAACGAAGATACATATGATGCAACATACAATAAGACAATAGTAAAGAAAGAAAGGTTGGACTGGCTTCCCGCATCATTAACCAAAAAATTAGAGACTGCATACTTGAAGAGCTTGGATTGCAAGATAAAAGGTAATGCGTTCGATTTAGGAGACAGAAGATCTGAATGTCCTCTGTTTGAATTTTGGAGCACGTTATTATGGTCTATAAGAAATCCAGCTTATAATTTTAATTATAAGTTTAATCAACTTACAAACCCTGATTTAGCTTTTAAGTTTGTGTTCTTTAATAGAATTTTTGGATGGGAATTGGAACCAACCGATAATACATATTCTTGGGAATGTGGAAAGGAAATTAAATGATATATGTATCCCCTGATTTAACTCAAGTAACAACTAAAGAAACCGATGGATATTTTTCGGTTGATGTTGATATATATTCGTTCAATATTGATTTTTATAAAATTGACGAAGAAACCAACACATTAGTTGAAAAAACCGAAGAGGAAATGGTTGAAGATGCATCTTCTGCTAGAGAAAGAATTTTGTATTTAAGAATTCAAAATATAATCTCAGAAAAAATGAAAGAATCTCAAAATAATTTGGCTCAAAAGTTTGAAGTTCCTTCAGATCAAATAGAAAGATATAGAGCCAAATACGATTTGGCTAAAGTTTGTAAAGAAAGCGGCGATTATAGTCCTTTTGATTTTGAGTCGAATATTCAAAACGTTTCTTCGCAAGATTTGGCTGAAAGTATCATTCAAATGGGTGATGCTTGGTATGCAACTATTAATCTTATATACACAAAACTTGATGGTTTAAGAATAAAACTAGAAAGTTATATTTCTTCAAAAACCGACGAAGAATGGGAATCAATCTTTATTGCTGTTGAAAAACTCAATACTCTAACAATGACTGATGAAGATCTAGAAGCAATCTAAACCATAATAAAAATTGACAATTAAATCAAAGGATGAAAATGGTTGTTGTTTTCAATTTAGGATTGGCTGGATATGTTGCTCTCAAAGGCAACCATCCAGAAACCATATCTAAGGAAGATGGAATTACATTTGACATTAGTCAAGAAGAATATTCCATATTAAAAAGAGAATATTTTGAAAGTGAATATAAAAAATATAACAATATTATTAGAAAATTCGCTATTCAATTCAAACCAAGAACTTAATATTTTTAGTTCTAGATATAAATAAAATAAAAGTAAGGATTTTATATGGCAGAAGTAACTTTTCCAGTAGATTTTTCAGGTGAAATTACATCATTTGTTACTCCGGATTATTCAAAAGGTGTTTTATCTTCTCTACAAGAAGTATTTGCAGATTTACAAGACTTAAGTGGAAAACATAATTCACTTGACACAAAAACTCAAGACGCAATCAATAGTTTAAAAGAACAACTTGATGCTCTTGCTGCATTAGAAAAACTTGATGTTGAAACATTAACAGAATACATCGAGAAAATTAAAAATATTATCGATGCTGTTGATTCAGCTCTCGATATTATGGGGACTCTTGATTTATTAGCTGACGAAATCAATGCTAGAGAATCAATTGTAAGAAAAGAAGTTGTTTTTACTTCAAGTTCTGGAGTAGTAACAGTTGATATTACTGATTTGGCATTAACATCAAGAGACGACTACACTGTTCTTGTTTCAGCTGATGCAAATCTTGTCGATGGTGGTCTTAATCCAGCTGTTCTTAGAGTTAATAAAATTGACGAAAAAACATTCGAAATTATTGCGCAAGACAGTAGACAATTCTTTGAGGTAAATCCATTATATACTGATGGAGGAACACAAGATGATAATGGAGTTTATCCAAAATCATTCACATTCCATTTAGGTGTGATTTATAACAGACCTGCTATTTCTAGAGTTATTGGTTCTGTAAATGGAACTGAAACAACTGTTGGGGAATAATTCCTCAACATTCGGGCGACTTTGTTGCCCTTTTCATGAAAAATTAAGGAATTAAAATGAGTATATTAAAATCAGTCTTCGAAAGCATAACGAACAAAAAACAAATAAAAGAATTAAGAAGCAAAGCCCTAGAGTCATTTACGGTGATTTTTATCATAGGTGGAGTGGGAGCTGGAAAAAATTTCATCTATAACAACTATCTGAGCGGAATAAAATTGATAGACCCAGACGAACATACTCTAGAATTAGCAGATGGAGATTTTGAAAAGCAAAGAAAATATATAAATCAATCAATCAAATTTGTAAATAATTCTATTGACAATGCTTTAAAAAATAAAGAATCAATTGTTGTGATGGGAACTGGTTCAAATACGAAAGGATTAGTCAATAGAATACAAAAGTGTAAATCAGCTGGAGCTGAAGTTTTCTTAATATTTGTAAAAACAAGCCCTGAAAAAGCATTCTTAAATAACCAAAAAAGAATAGAAAACGGAGGTAGAGGGAAAACAATCCCAGATTACAAATTCGAGTCTTCTTTTAAAAAGGCTCTTAATTCTTATAAAGAAATAGAAAAGAACAATATTTGTAAAACAATTGTTATAGAAAATTAATGACTGATAAAGTCCTAAAGGATAAGCAAGAATGTATGAAAAAAAGATTATTTTAACTCTAGAAGAAGACGAAACAATTAATGATGCAATTGAGTATGCAAAAGATGAAACAAATTGGAATACCACAGTATTTTTAATAATTACAAATAGAAACTTATTTTTACAAGTATATGATGATAACGCTTCAGAAACTGAAGATTATACAGTAAATGGCATAACATATAAAAATGTTATTGAACTAAACAAACTTGAAGACTTTGACTTAAAAGGTTTCTCTGGAACTGCTACAATTGACAATGGAACTGGAACTATTGAGATTACAAACCCGAATACTGATAGATTCACCGACTATGAAGTTTTAACAACAGTTGAAGATTCTCTAAGAGCTGAAGTTAGAGTTGATAAATATGAAGATAAATTCATTATCAGATTATTTGATAGTGAAGGATTTGTTGAATATAACCAAACGCTCGATTGTTCAGAAACTCCAGTTGATGTTCACTATGTTGTAGTTTATAAAAAGGATAATTAATGGCTGAATTCACTCCTATATCAAGCACAATATCAAATATTTTACAAGCCTTTGATTCGCTTGATTATAAAGTTTATACAATTGATGAACAACTTTCTTCAATAATTGATGATATAAACAATACAGCAGAAGAAGCTGTAACGACAATTAATGATAAAGTAAATGAACTTGAATCTAAAATAGAAGACTATGATGCTTCAGTAACAGCAAAGGCTGAAGAAGCTATTGCGACTCTCGATAGTAGAATTGAAGAAATAGAAACAACAACTCAAGAGGGGATTGATTCTCTAAAATCAGAAACAACAACCTTAATAGAAAGTTTAAAAGAAGCTTATGACGCACATATCATAAGTATGGAAGATGTAAAGAATTCAATTGAAGCTGAACTGCTTTCGAAAACTAATGGATTAAAAGATGAAATTCAAGCAAAATATGATAGTTTAAACGGACTTCTAGAACAAACTAGAGATGATGCAATATCACATATAGATTTCAGAAAAAACGAAGTTGATGAATCGTTTTCAGCTCTTGAAGATAAAGTAGAAACATATTCAAATGATGTGGATGAAGCTATAATTACAGTTAGAGAGACTAAAGCCTCTGCTATTGAAGCCATAAATATAACATCTAATTCAAAAATTGATACAATCAAAGAAGTCGGAGACAATACAAAATCAGATGTCAAAGAGTTTGCTGATACGACATTCAACTCCTTTGTTGAAGATGTAAAGCAAGTAAATTTAGATTTAGAAAATTTTAAAAACTCTTCTTTAGAAGAAATGAAAGATTTAAAGAATCTTTCTGTTAAAGAAATTGACGATTTTAGAATTGCTTCTGAAAATTCTTTTTCAAAATTAGTTTCTGAAAAAAGCGAAGAATTTAAAAGTCTCTCAACTTCCAAAGAACAAAGTTTGATAGATTTAACAATCTCAAAAACTGAAGAATTAAATTCATTAACTGAATCTAAGCTAAATGAAATAATTGAATTGGTGACTGAGAAAACTGATAAAATTGTTGAAATAGCAAATGATGCAACAAACACAATAGTTAATTCTAAAGAAGAAACTCTTGAAGCAATCTCACAAATAAAGATAGAAACGGAAAACTATTTTAAATCAGAAACTGAAAAAGTTTTAAACGATGTTCAAAATGAAGTAAATTCAATTTTGTCTGAAGTTAGGGATGCAAGAAATGATGTGATCGGAGTTAAAGAATTTTTAGCTACAATATTTGATAGTCTTAAAGTTTCAGTTGATAATGCAAGTAATTTTGGAATTTATAGAATACTCCCAGATAATATGCACTATTTGGTAATCAATATGCAAGGAGAAAGATTAAGTTCTTATATAATTCCATACTTCGAAATCATCACAGGTAAGAAGTTTGAAGAAGTTGTTGAGTATTGTTGGCAATTCAATAAATATACTGGAGAATATACAAACTTTGTTCCAGGGATATCAGCAATAAACTCAACTGATGATTTCCGTTTTAATACAATAGACCCAGAAACCGGACTTGTTGAAACTCTTCCGTTTGCTATCAAAACGAAACCAGGATTTGAAGCATTTATGTTTAAATGGAATGCTCTAAATGTGCAAGGAAGCATACCGACTAATCCTTATGAGGAGCAATAATGGTAAAAATTATATCAGGATACGTAAAAGACTATGGAAATTTAGACAACACTTATTTCCAAGTTTTTTACGTGGATCAAAACATCTTAACATCTCCGAAACACCTGAATCAGATGGAAGACGGAACATACCTAGATACATATACCTTATCAGCACAATACCCAGAGACTGAAATAGGTTCTGGAGATAGGGTTGTATTATTTTTCTGGGAAGGAACTGAAGACAAAAGCAAGATCGTTAAATTATCTTGTATGGAATATGTTATACACGAAGAAGAAATTATAAGACAAAACATTCATATGTTAGATTATACAAAAGCTTTTACGATAAAATTAGACATAGGAACAAATAATCCAGTTGTAAAAACTGAAATCGATACACCATTTGACTTTTCTACAGTCGTTGGAATAGATACACATTTTACATATTTGTTAGTAGATGGTCAAGTTTATGTTCAAGAAATGCCATCGTATGATTTCTTTAATTGGAGAAATTATGTCGAAACAGCTCTATTTGTTGATGGTCAAGAAATAGACGAAAATACAATCATTTCAAAAGTTGGAACATATCAAGTTACTGGGATGGTAAAGGTGTTCCAATTTGAATTCACAATTGATTTTACATATATTGTAGTTGAAAAAGCTCCATCTTATATAGTAAATTATGAACCATCAACACCTTTGATAGAAAGTCCAGTAACATTTACTGTAGATGTTGTTCACAGACCAGAAGAAATTCAATCCGTTGTGATGAAATATGATGGAACTCAAATAGCTTATTATCCAAGCATAAATGCTCCTATTTCATCTAAATATATTTTCGACAATATAACTCCAAAAGCCAAACCATATGGAGTTCTTAGCATAGAAACAACATATTTCGACGGAATTGAAGAAACCACTGCAATTGATGAATTTAAAGTTTTTTATTCAAACGTTGCACCAATTGTTAAAATATCAAACAAAGATGATATACAGAGTAGTAATCTTTCTCTGAGAAATTTTAATATATTCTTAGATAGTAGATCCGCTAAAAAGTTCATAGTTAAATGGAGTTTAAAAATTCCACAAAGAGACGATTGGTTGTTTATATATTCTAAAGAAATTTTTAGTTTCGATGAATATTCATCTTATTCAGGATTAAAAGTTCTTCCTGTTGAAATTCTTGGTATGCAAGGAACTCTCAGAGCTGAGATAGTTGTTGAAGATAGTTTTGGAGATATTGGAAGCGATTTTGTTGAGTTTGAAAATAGTTGTAACAAATATGAGGCTAGTAATGCTTCTCTATTAAGTTCAACTGTTTCATTTTTATAGGAGATAATATGAGAGATTTTGCACTTAAACTTGGAGAAAGCTCTGAGTTTATTACGGTAACTGATAACTACAATAAACCTCTTAGTCCAGAAATCAATGGTTATTGTAGTATTGGTGATAAGTCGGGAAATGAAATAAAAAGAATTCAACTTGAAAGAATCCCAAAAATAAATGTTGAGACAAATTCAATAGAGGGATATTATCTTTTATTCCAAGTAACACCCCAATTAAGTTTTGAGTTGGGTGTTGGAAAGTATAAGTATGGTGTTTATATATATTCTAAAGACGACTCAAACAATATGCAGTTCTTTAAAGAATTCGAGACTGGTTCTATTACGATTAAAGATACTTATGTGCACCAATCGCAACAAGCATTCACTTTACAATAGGAGAAAGAAATGAACGAAAACAACGATATGATACAAACAACTGAAGAAGCTGTTGAAAATATTAATAAAAAACTTTCTGCCAATGATTGGTGGGGAAAACATAATATGACAACTAGAAGCATTACAATTACAAGCGCTTTGCTTTTAGTGATTGTTGTAATTTGTAATATTATCGGAGTGAAAATAGAACACTTTGATACTTTAATCTCAACTTTATCTGATATGACGTTATATATCACTCTTGCAATAATTCTTGGAGTTAATGGTGCTGTGAAGTTGTTAGAAACAATAAAAGCTTATAAAGAATAAAGGATAATTATGTTTTCGTTTTTAAATGGATTTAAGACATACATTGCTGCTGCAGTGGCTGGGGTGATGGCTATTTTTGGAATTTTGTTTTATAAAAGAGGAAGGGATATTGACGAACTCGAAAAAGATAAACAAATACTCCAAACTGAAAAAGTTATCTCAGACGCGAATGTTCAAGTAGTTAAAAAAGAAGTAGAAGAGGCTAGAAAATCAAGCGAGACTCAAAAAGAAATCATACAAAGCTTGAATAAAATAGAAAAAGACTCTCGCTCAAACCTTGAAAAGATTAAAGACAATCTTAAAAAGGAAGAGAAAACGACAGAAGACTTAGCTCTTTCTGAAAATCACGGATTTGAGGAGATAAGAATATGAAAGCTTTGTTTCTTGTATTGTTATTATTTTTCACATCTTGTACTGAAAAAGTTATAGTTCCAAAATACATATATACAAAGTGTGAATATCCTACATTACACACTTTTGAGAATAATGAGACTCTTAGATTACACGTTAAAACTATTGATGTTAATGGTACGAAAAAGGTTTGCATCAAAGAATGGGATGCTTGCGTTTTAAAAGAACCGTTTATGGAGATGGTTCATCTTTTAAACAAGAAAAATGAATCATTAAATAAATGTAACGAAGAGATAAAGATATATAATAAAAATTATAAGGTAGAAAATGGAAAATAAAATAGACGAAAACTTCAATAGAGCTTTAAAAGAAGTTCTGGAAATTGAAGGAGGTTTTGTAAATGATGTTGATGATCCAGGAAAGGCAACTAATTGGGGAATAACCGAATCTGTAGCTAGAGAATTTGGATACAATGGAGATATGAAAAATTTTTCTAAAGAAGATGCAATAAAAATTTATTATGACAAATATTGGAAAGAGCCTGGATTTTTTAGAATAAGAAACTCAAAGATTGCATCCGAATTGTTTGAATTTGGAGTAAATTCTGGGACATCAACTGCTGTAAAGGTTCTCCAAAGAGCTTATAATACTCTCAACCAAAACGATATCATAGATGAGGACGGAATGCTTGGTCCAGTAACAGCATCAAAGGTCAATAATTATAAATTTTATAAATCTCTTTATAAATGTATGAATATTCTACAAGGAATGTTTTATATAGCTTTAGCTGAGGGTGATAAAGATTTAATCAACAACATAAAACATCATAAAATAACTAAAGGAACTCGAATGAAAAAATTCTTTAGAGGATGGATTTCAAAGAGAATATCTTTATAAGGAGAAACAATGTTTGGAATGAATTTCAATGGTGGGATATCGTTCGACCATAGCCCACAAAAAAGTTTTGAAGAAAAACTTAAAAACAAGGAGCAATTAATGAATGCTAGTGTCCAAGAGACAATGAAAAAAATTAAAATGCTAGAGTCTGAAGGAAAATACGACGAAGCAAAAAGATTAAGACAAACGATACAATCAATAAATGGATAGGAATAATTATGGAAGCACTCAGAAAGGATATAAAATATTCAACACTCAACAATAAAAAATTAACGGATCTTTTAAAATCTGCAGGACTTCCAAACCATTCGTTTAGAACATTAGTTTTCGATATTAACAATAATATCATTGGAGCTATAAAAAGAGATGGGAAAATTTATTTCTTTTCAACTGTTGAAAAAGAAAAAGTTATTGATTTGTTAAATCTTACAAAGGGTGTTTAATGAAAAGAAACTATAATATAAAAGAGCTTTCCCAAATATCAACAAATGAATTAATAAACCATTCTCAATCTTCAATGTTTAAAAAATCTGTATCAGAAAGAGTTAAACAAATAGGTGATTTTAGATATCTAGGATTCGAATATGTTTATCATCAAGGAAAAGACTCAAGAGTGTATTTATTTGTTACTCTCTATTTTCAAGCAACATCAGCTCCACATAAAGAAAAAGGCAAGAAAAAGACAAAGAGAGAAAAGTATCTATTAGCTGTAAAGTTTCCATACCTTGAAGGAATTACAAAGCTTGATAAACTCTATGATACTCCAGTGGAATTGTTCAGTTCTGATCCTTCGTTTTTGTTTTATTTTGCTTATGTATTAAATAAAAAGAATGCTGTTATCAAAGACCACACAAAATATACTAAATGGTTGGGAGAATCTCTAGAAAAGAAACCATATAAAAATAATCCCAAATTAAGAACAGAATTGACAAAACACTTTTATAAAGTTATTCAATTCATAAAAACTCAATCCCCTAAAAGATACTTAGATGAAAAATATCTTACAAGTATTGATAGAATATCTTTTCCAAATGAAAGACAAATGAAAAAACTTAAAAAGTAATTTGTCTTTTATTAAAAAATAGCTTAAAATTAGCTTAATTGTTCGGAAGTACATACTCTTTGTACTTTCCCTGCCTCCCTCCTTATGCCACTCCTCTTGGCAATATACTAAAATCAAACAAAAACAATAACATTTTA
>Ga0256828_1002806_pt1 | contig 10163 bp, 10 predicted proteins | sample CV88metaG_FD_185993 | JGI IMG/M metagenome (GOLD analysis project Ga0256828, IMG submission 185993) | Hydrothermal vent microbial communities from East Pacific Rise, Pacific Ocean - CV88 | ecosystem: Environmental > Aquatic > Marine > Hydrothermal vents | place: Pacific Ocean: East Pacific Rise... | reverse complement strand
CACTTCAGCCTTTTGTATCTTTTTATCTCCTGCATACAAAACCACCATACAGCTTACAACGACATACCATATCCTATACATATCATTTTCTCCCCTTATTTTTTACTATAATATTTAAAATACTAAGTATCACCTTATCTATATACACAATCAACTATCAAATATTTTATCAAAACAAAACAACACATTTATTATAATTTGGAAAATTTTTGCTATTGATAGTCTTTTTTTTTGGGGTTTTTATAGATTTTAACTCATATTTATTAATATTTAGATGTTATCTTCTTTTCCTCGAAGTACATCTAATATATTTGTAGCATATGAGCCTTTAGGTAAACTAAATTCTAGTTCATAGTGAGCCTTTTCTTCTATATAAGTGTTTTTGATATCTATAGGAAAAATCCATGCATATCTTCTAGTGGCTTGAACATTGATATCCTCATCAAATATCTCTTCTATATATCTCGCATTTTGTAACGAATATTTTGCTTTTTTACCTGGGAGCAATCCTGTAGGAGAGATATCTCTTAACTCAAATCTTTTGGCTTCTTTATCAAGTTGCATCGCTTCAAACATCCTGCCATATGGATAGTGCATGATCATATCACCATATAGAAGTTTGAAAAAGTTTGATTGAGTTTTGGTATCTTTTAGAGTATCTTTAGGGAGTTTTAGTATCTCTTCAGCCTCTTTTGAAGAAAATGACTCCAAAAGCAAATTTATCTCCATCCTTTTGCTTAGCCACTGATTGAAAAGATAGCTTTGGTATGAGCCTATCAAAAACTCTTTTGTTTTTCTATCTCGCATTTTCATCTCACCACTTAAGAGTCTCTTGCCATCTATCCAGTTTGTGCCATCTGTACCAAATCTCTGGTTGCCAAAGTAGTTTGGTACACCATTGCTTTCTATCCATTTTAGAGTAGAGTCTAGTTTGTCTTTTTGGACTCCTAACACCTTTTTAAGTCTGATTTTGAAGTGATTGCCTTTTAGATGCCCTACTCTTATCTTGTTGTTGTGTTTTGTGGTTGATAGTATCTTAATCTGAGGATGAGAAAAAGAGTTTAACTTCTCTTCTAGTTTGGCAGGGATAGAGATATACTGCATAGTCATAGCATTTTTATCTTTGAGTCCTGCATAACCTATCTCTTTTTTCTTGATGCCAAGATGTGAAGAGATGGTGTTTATAAGCTCCCAAGTAGTCATATCTTTTTTACGGATATGCACTACTAGATGCTCTCCCTCACCACTAAATTCATATAGAGGTATCTCTGAGACGATAAAATCTCTTGAAGTTGAGTTAAAGTGAAACTCATTGTTGATGTTTAATGGATAAATCTTTTTCATACTATAAATACTTTGTGATTTTTTATGTAATTATATCTAAAAAAGAACATCCTAAGATTATAAAGGAGGAGAAAAATGAAAAGTGGAATGTTGCGTTTCATTGGTTACTTTAGGATGTTCTTATGGTTAAAAGTATAATATTTATAGTTTAACCAAATACTAATAGTTCTATGTTTATACAAGTGTCAAAACAAACTTAAGATATAATAACATAAAATAATCCAAACCCCAAAGGCCTTATATGAAACTACTTATATCAGCTATAGAACCATCAGCTAATATACATTTAAAAACTCTTATAAATAATCTGCCATCAGATATACAAATAACAGGTATATTTGACAAAGAGATAGGAGAAAGTATTATAGATTTACAAAATATAGCCGTGATGGGATTTGTAGATGCTATTAAAAAAATAAATTTCTTTTTTAGATTGCTTAATCAAATGGTAGAATTAAGCAAAGATGTTGATAAAGTTTTACTTATCGATTCATCAGGCTTTAACCTTCCTTTAGCAAAAAAAATCAAAAAAAAATATCCAAATAAAGAGATTATATACTATATATTGCCACAAGCTTGGGCTTGGAAACAAAAACGTATCCCTATATTGGAAAAAAACATAGACCATTTATGTTCTATACTACCTTTTGAAAAAAATTATTATTCATCAAATGCACCTATAACCTATGTAGGTCATCCTCTACTTGATATAATCCCTAAATACAAAGAAAATATAAATAAAGATATAAAACATATCGCATTTATGCCAGGCAGTAGAAAAAGTGAAATCAAAAAACTCATGCCTATTTTCTCTGAGGTAAGAAAAAGGCTTGATATAAAATCTACTTTAATTATACCCAAACACTTTACTAAAGAAGAAGTAAAAGAACTTTATGGTAATATAACTGATTTTGAGATTACGAATGAAACACATAAAACTTTATATGATGTAGACTTTGCATTTATATGTAGTGGTACAGCTACACTTGAAGCAGCACTTATTGGAACACCATTTGTTCTGAGTTATATTGCAAAACCTATAGATTTTTTTATAGTTAGCAAACTAACAAAACTAAAATATATCGGTTTAAGCAATATTATGTTTACACAATTTAACTCAAAACCATTGCATCCGGAGCTTCTACAAAAAGATGTAACTGTAGATAACCTCATAAATGCATTTAAAACATTTGATAGAAAAATATTTTTAGAAAATACAAAGATATTACGAACATATCTCAAACATGGTAGTTCACAAAAAGTAGCATCTATTATCAAGGAATAATTATAATGAAAATAAATTTTATAGATTTAAAAGCACAGTATAACAGATATAAGACAGAAATAGACAAAGAAGTTTTAGATGTTATGGCATCAACACAGTTTATAGGAGGTGAACAGCTCAATAAACTAGAAACCTCTTTGGCAGAATACACCAATAGTAAATATGCTATAGGTTGCAGTAGTGGAACAGATGCTCTTTTGTTATCACTAATGGCACTTGATATAAAACCTAATGATGAAGTTATAACTACACCATTTACTTTTATAGCCACTGCTGAAGTGATTGCATTTTTAGGTGCTAAAGCAGTATTTGTAGATATAGATGAAAAAACATACAATATAGATGTATCAAAGATAGAAGCAAAAATCACAGATAAAACAAAAGCTATCTTGCCTGTATCTTTATATGGACAGTGTGCTGATATGGATGAAATCAACAAAATTGCAAAAGCACATGGCAATATACCTGTGATAGAAGATGCTTGTCAAAGCTTTGGAGCAACATATAAAGATAAAAAATCTTGCAACCTCTCTACTATAGGCTGTACAAGCTTTTTCCCTTCCAAACCTCTTGGTGCATATGGAGATGGTGGTGCTATATTTACCAATGATGAAAAGTTGGCATCAAAAATCAAAATGTTACTAAATCATGGGCAAAATGAGAGATACAAACATAAATACATAGGAATCAATGGTAGACTTGATGCCATACAAGCTGCTGTATTGAATGTAAAACTAAAATATTTTGATACAGAAGTAAAACAAAGAGAAGAGATAGCTCAAAGATATACACAGCTCTTAAAAGGATTGGATATTGTTACACCATATATAGAATCTTACAATACGAGTGTATATGCACAATACTCTATAAGAGTACAAAATAGAGAAAATTTTGTATCAAAACTCAACAAAAACGATATACCAACAGCTATACATTATCCATTGGCACTTCATTTACAAGAAGCATTCTCTTATCTAGGTTATAAACAGGGTGATTTCCCTGTAAGTGAAAAAGTATCAAAAGAGATTGTTTCATTACCTATGAGCCCTTATTTGACTAAAGAACAACAAGATTTTATCATCAATACTATAAAAGGTTAAATATATGAAAAATATTGCTATTATTGGCTTAGGTATTATGGGTAAAAACCATTACAACATCCTAAAACAACTACCAAATATCAATATAGTATCACTATGTGATATAGACAATACAACAAACTATCAAGAGCCATTTTATACAAATATCGATGATATGTTAAAAAAAGAAAAAATTGATGCTGCCATCATAGCAGCACCAACTTTTTTACATAAAGAGATAGCTATAAAATGTATCAAATACAATATAGATTTATTTATAGAAAAACCAGTAGCATCTTCTGTTCAAGAAGCTTTAGAATTAAACAATATAATCAAAAACTCAAATATCAAAAGCTGTGTAGGACATATAGAAAGATTTAACCCAGCAATAAAAGCTCTAATCAAAGAAATAGCAGATAAAGAGATACTATCTGTTTCCATAACAAGAAATGGACCATTTCCTCAAAGAATATCTGATGTAGGTATACTAACAGATTTATCAGTACATGATACTGATTTGATCAGATTTATAACTAAAAAAGACATTGTTAAAAGTTCTATATTTAGCTCACAAAAAATACATAAAACACATGAAGACAATGCTGTTTTATCATTTATTTTAGAAGGTGATATTTTAGCTTCCATATCTACAAGTTGGCTTACTCCTTATAAAAAAAGAGTAGTTGAGATAGCATACAGAGAAACTCCTCAAAGTAACATAAAATACATTAAAGCAAATCTGCTTACACAAACATTGACACTATATAACAGTCAAACAGATGCAAAAGAGTACTCTGTACCAAAAACAAACGCTTTACAAGAAGAACTCAATGAATTTATCACTTATATATCTACAGGAGATAAAGGTAATTTGGCTTCTGTAGAAGACAGTATCATCACATTGGAAATTGCAAATGATTCATAAAACAGCTATCATCGAACAAGGTGCAACGATAGAAGAAGATGTAGATATAGGGCCATTTTGTATTATAGGTAAAAATGTAACTATAAAAAAAGGCTCAAAACTAAAATCACACATAACTATCAAAGGTAATGTTACTATAGAAGAAAATGTACAAATTTTCAGTTTTGCAAATATCGGTGATGAAAGCCTAGAAATCTTTATAGATAAAAATACAATTATTAGAGAATTTGTACATATACAAAGATTTACATCAAGTTTATCCAACAAAATCTATATAGGTAAAAACAACTTTATAATGGGACATGTTCACATCTATGAGGGAGTAACACTAAAAGACTTTGTAACAGCTATAAACGCTGTTAAAATCTATCAAAATGTCACTTGTGATTCATATGTGATGTTGGGTGGTTCAAGTACTATTCAACAAGACATAAACATAGGTATGGGGGCTATGATAGGTGGAGCAAGCTATGTAGAAAAAGATATTCCTCCTTTTACACTAGTTGAAGGCAATAAAGCTATCATCAAAAACCTAAATCTTGTAGGTTTAAGAAGAAGACTAGAAAACAAAAATGACATCAATACTCTTAAAAACATCTTTAAACAGATATGTTACCCTACTATCAATAAATCTATAGCACAAGAGATATACGATACTCATACAAATCAATACGTAAAAGAGTTTGCTAAATTTATCATAGAAAGTAAAAATATATAAAATGGATTGAAAATAAGGCTTATGAAGATGGCGGACAGTGAGGGATTCGAACCCTCGGTACCGTTACCAGTACGCATCCTTAGCAGGGATGTGGTTTCAGCCAGCTCACCCAACTGTCCGTGTTTTGTGAGTGGGATTATAATGCATTAACCTTAAAGAAAACCTTAAAAACTTATATTTTTAATCCATTTTAAAAACAATTCTATTTTTTCCACTATTTTTTGCTTCATATAGAGCTTTATCTGCTCTATAAAGCAAGTTATCCATATCTTCTTGTTCTTTCAAACAAGCTATACCAAAACTACAAGTAACAGAACCAGCTATATCAAAATTATACATCTGTATATCTTTTCTAATCTCTTCTATACGCTCTTTTATCTCCATAGGTGTAGTATCTTTCATCAACAACAAAAACTCTTCACCACCCCATCTTGCAAAAATATCATTTTTTCTAATTTTTTGCTTCACAAGATAAACAAATCGTTTCAGGACATTATCTCCTACCAAATGCCCATAAGTATCATTAATATTTTTAAAATTATCCAAATCAAGTACAACAAGTGCAAAGCGTTGTTTTTTCTCTATAAGCTGTTCACCAACCTCAGTCAAATAATTTTTACGATAAAGACCTGTTAGATAGTCTCTGTTTGCTTTATATGATATATCTGTTATCTTAGTAAGTGTAAATAGATTATGGGTAGCTTCTATCTTGGAGACTTGCAATAAAAATACATCATTTTTCAATATGATTTCTCTCTCTTCATCCAGAACATAGTGATATAACTGATCATAATCCTTAATATTTTTGTTAATATATTTATAAATATCCAATTTTTGATTTTTTAGCATTTCTAAATCTTCTATATCAAAATAATCCAAAAACTTTTGATTTGCAAACTCTATATGATTTTTACTTGCTACAAAAATCATGACATTTTGGTTATTTAAAACTTTATCCAAAGTATTATATAGCAAAGTAGATTCATTGCTATATTGTAAAAGACTTTGCTGATTTATCGTAATAGCCGTTACATTATGCAAAAGCACTATAGCTGTTTGAGCATCACAATACTCTATAGATATATTAAGATAATAACCATTTTTATGTACAGTTTCCAATGTAAACAGACAATATCTTTTAACAAAAATCTTTTTTATTTCATCTTCATTACCAACAAATTCTGGTATATACTCCAATATATCATCACCATCTTTTGGTCTGGCATTTAGGTATCTGTCAACACCACTAGAACTCTCTAAAACATTTAAATCCGTATCTACCAAAATATACTCAAATATATTTTTAGAAAGTATGGCATTTAGTACTATTTGTATGTTTCTCATAACAGCATATCCTTTACCAATACTTTAAAAAGTTTGATAACATTAATATCACTTTTGGCAGATGTCATAAAATCATTATCAGATAATGTCTGCTCCAATGCCAACTGCTGTTTTTCAGATAAAAGATCTATTTTGTTATATGCTATTACATATTTGGATGAAGGATTGACACTCAAAAAGTTTTCAATATGACTATTGAGGTTTTGTTTGGTATCTTCTCTGCTTACATCACATACAAATATAGCACCACTAGCACCTTTGAAGTATGAACTTGGTATTTTTTTGATAGGTGTAGCACCCTCTATATCCCATATCAGTAACTCACACTCTATAGAGTTAACTACCAAAAGTTTTTTTGATATTTTGACACCTATAGTTGTTTTATACTGATCACTAAATTCATTATCTATATATCTTTTGATAAGACTTGTTTTACCAACTCCAAAATCACCAATTAATAATATCTTTTTTCTTATCATTTACTACTCTTTTATCATTGATAATATTTTGTTATTATCTATTTCAAATCTTATTTTGATTCTTCTTGAAGCATTTTTATCTTCAACACCATCAATCATTACAGGGTTTTGTGAGCCCATCCCTTTGGATACCAACTTAGATGAGATACCAAGTTGTTTTGTTATATCCAAATTTTGCAGATACTCTTTTATATATTTTGCTCTTTTTGAAGAGAGTATTAGGTTTTTTTGTGGATTACCTGAAGTATCAGTATATCCTTCTATAATGATATGTTTTATCACATTTTTTCGTAATTTATCACTCAAAATTGTTTTGATATATCTACGATAATCAGTATCTATCAGATTTAGTTTATCTTTGTTTGCTATAGTTTGTGCAGGTAAAAAAAGATTTTGTATTGCAAAATCCAAAGAACCATCTTGAGGATGGTAGTATCTGTTTTGTTTAAAAACCATTTGTAAATCATTTAGTATATACTTTTTTATATTTTTGATATAAGATAGCTGTTTATTTTTATGTTTCAAACTGTCTAATTGTTGATTTAAACTATCTACCTTATGATACAATCCATCTATTTGAGATAGAAGCTGTTTGTTTGTATCTTGCAACTTATTTATATCTTGTTGCATATATTTGATACTTTTTAACATATGCTTTGTATCATCTATCTTACTATTTACCACATACAACTTTGTATGCAACTCATCTATCTTGTGTGAAGTATGACTAGCAGGTATATGAAGATAGTTATAAATATGCGTATAGTTATGCTGTTTGAGTATAGTTTCTATCTTGTTATATTCTAAAATACTATCAACATATCCATACAGTTCTATACCACTGTTGGTATGATTTAACTTTATAGGTGTATTTACTTTTTGTAAAACCTCTTTTTCTACTACAGATAGTTGATACCAGTCATATACTTTATATGAGATATATCCCAAAATACCTAAAGCCAATCCTACAAATATATATTTGGCTATATTGATACTGTTTTTTTTCTCTTTTGGTGTGAAAGCATCTTTTTGAGTTTGCAAAAACTCATATAAATCTTTTTCCAGATTTAATATCTTCTCATCTGAAGTATCACCATCAAATGCATGAAATACTTTACTGTATTTTGAAAGTATCTTGGCAAAAAACTGATTGATCTCTTTTCTTTGTTCATAATCAGGTTCAGAATCCATAAAAGCGATCATATATACAGAACCAGCACTTTCTATATATAAAGTAGCATTACCATAGCTAAGGATTTGTACTTCTGAAGCCATCTCTTCATCTTGACTTTGTATCCAGTCATTTACAAAATCTTTGATAGCACTAGCCATAGATGCAACCATCACAGCATCATCAAGCTCTTTGTTTTCTTGATGAGCTTCAGCTATCATAAGTCCTGTTTCTTTGTGTATAACAAGTATAGACTCTATAGTCGCATCACTACTCTCTTCTAACAACAGTTCTACTTCACTTACCCCTGTAAGTTTGGCTTTGATCTTTCGTTTGTATCTATCAAAAGATAATCCATCTTCTATCTTTTGATTTATACTCTCCATCATCTCTTTGATGGATTGAGTAACATACTTAGATATCATTCCACCCATTATAGGATAGAGTGCATCTATCATCTTATCTTTGTTGTTTTCTATCTCATTGGATATAGCAGGTGATATTACTGCTTGAAGTGCATGAGATAGTTTATCTATATCTTGATTTGTACTTGTTGTTATAACCAAAGCTAGATATGATGCTAGTATCTCTATAGTTTTAGAATCTTTTTGAGACAGGTTTGACAATAAAACATCATCAAATACCGGCTTTATCTTATCTTGGATAACTTCCGAGTTATTGAAATCTATCTCAAGACTACTTAGTTTTGATGCTAGTTTTTTTAACTGTTGCAACTCATCTTCAAGCAATAACTGCTTGAGAAGTTCGAGTTGGTTTTGTGGATTATTTTGCAGGTTTTTCATCCTGTGTTATCATTTGATTCATATCTGTACCTTGGATTTTCATAGCCACTTCAAGCAACATTTGAGCCATACTGTCACGAGATAGTTTATCATCTGCAAGATTTTCAAGATTTGTTTTGAGTAGATTTTCTATCTCTCTTTTCATAGTGTTCATATTGTCCACTAGTTTATTTTGTTCATCTGTTACATTTTCTTTGAGTATTCTAAGCTTTGTAGCAAACTCATCTTTTTGATTGCCAAGCTGCATTTGCAGTGTCTCATCTGTAGTATCTATAAGGTCTTTAAGTTTTGCTCTTTCTCTTTGTGTAGTAGATGATAGATTATCTATCTTTTTTTCCAAGGCTTCAAGAGATCTCTCTGTTTCTCTTTGAAGTTTTGTATGAGCTTCATTAAAAGTTTTTTTGATACTATCTTCCATCATTTGCATACTTTTTTCCAAGCTTTTAAACTTCTCTTCAAAATCCTTTATTTGTGAACCAAATATTATATCTCTGATTTGATCTACATTATTGGCTGTTGTATTTGACATAAAATTCCCCTTTATAAGTACTTTTTTGTTATTTTTCAATAATTATTACACTATTTTATCAAAAAAATATATATTTAAAGCTAATATAATACAAAATAATTGTGAATTAAATGTGAAAAGGAGTAAAACATAATGATACAGAAGTTAACACCTCTTATAGTATTGGGCATGTTTGCCCTAGGAGCATACTTTATGATAGATGGTATGAAAAGTGCTACCAATATGGCAAAACCAAAAACACCTTCCAATCCAAAGACTACAAAGCCTCTATAGCTCCATATCTCTTAAAAGTATAAAAAACTAAATAACAGGAGTAAATATGAGTAGATTAAAATACAATCTGATAGCTGTACCACTTTTTGCTCTTTTTATCGCTATAGGTAAAGAGATGAAACTCAATGAGATAGTTGTGCTTGTTGTGGGATTTTTGATATATAAAATCTCAGGTGATTTTCTCATCAAACCTACAAAAGAGCAAGAGAGATA
>Ga0256828_1002805_pt1 | contig 10165 bp, 9 predicted proteins | sample CV88metaG_FD_185993 | JGI IMG/M metagenome (GOLD analysis project Ga0256828, IMG submission 185993) | Hydrothermal vent microbial communities from East Pacific Rise, Pacific Ocean - CV88 | ecosystem: Environmental > Aquatic > Marine > Hydrothermal vents | place: Pacific Ocean: East Pacific Rise... | reverse complement strand
GAGCGGAAAGGGTAGTGGCAACCCTTGCCAACCATTTAGTAAATTACCGTTCAGTTGAAATTATACTTTTGGAAAAGGGCAAATTCTACCACCTTGACCCTCGGATTAAAATCACTTATTTAAGTAATTTTAGTGGAGAGGAATCTTCTCTCTTAAAACTCCTTTTTCTCCCTTTTTTAGCTTTAAAATTGAAAAAATATTTAAAAAGATTTACCTTTCCTATCCTCCAAAGTCATCTTCTTCGGGCAAATTATGTAAACATTTTGGCAAAATTGATGGGAAGCCGACATATTGCCCAAATCGTAATCCCTGGAGCGTTTAACTTTTATTTAAAAGGGATTAAAAATCGGTTCAATCTCTTTTTAATTAAACTCCTATTCCCAAAAACGGATTTAATTGTTTGGAAATCTCGAATGATGGCTTTTTGCGGTATAGAATTGTTATTTGGGATAAAAGCTAAAGGAATTATTTTAAAAAATAGAGTTTTTTTGAACCAGGATAAACCCTCTAAAATTCAACCGGTTGAATTTTTAAAACAGGAGCTGACCAAATCTCCCAAGACCCAACCGATTGATATTTTTCAAAATCGGATTGTTGATACTTCTCAAAATCAGATTATTAGTAACCATTTGTTTAAATCCAATCTCCAGCGGTTTAAAAAAATCCCATTCCAATTTATAATTCCCAATCCGGTGGATATCTCCAAAATCCAAAAAATGGGAAGGGAGTCTGTTACCGATTTTTGCTTTAACCCTAATAAAGTTTATCTGATAACAGTTGGAAGGATAGCCCTTCCAAAGCGACAGGAATGGTTAATTCAAACAATGGTTTTATTACCATCCTTTTACCACTTGATTTTAATTGGAGATGGTCCCAGGTTGGAAGAGTTAAAAGGATTAACCGAAAAATTGAGCCTTTCCAACCGGGTCACTTTTTTAGGACGTCAACAAAACCCTTTTAAATATATAACCCGCTCCCACCTTTTCCTTTTTGCCTCCGAAAGTGAAGGCTTTCCAAATGTTTTAATTGAGGCTCTTGCTTGTAAGGTGCCGATTATATCCAGCGATACAATTAGCGGTCCTCGAGAAATAATCGCTCCAAAAACCGATTTAACCCTTCAACTTCAACCAAAGGATGGAATTGAGATTGGAGATGTCGGAGTACTCTATCCAATGGGAGATAGGGAAGGTTTAAAAAAAGGAATTGAAATATTAACCAACAATCAAACTCTTTACAATCGGTTAAAAAAACAATCGGAGGAAAGGGTTTTAGAATTTAGTCTTAACAAAATAGCCAACTATTACTCTTCTCTGTTTAATCTCTCTTTTTTTAAATCTTCCGCCCTTCAAAACTCCTCTTCCTCCATTTTGGACAGACTTTAAATATCAATGCAGTTTAAACGGAAGGGATAAAAAATGAATTGGAAAAAAAATAGAGATATAAATTCTACTCCAACCCTCCTTTTTAGTGCTAATCGGTCTTGGAATTTAGTCAACTTCCGTCGGACTTTACTTAAAGAGTTGAGCACCCATTTCCGAATAGTTGCAGTAGCTCCCCCTGATGAAACTACTGTTCAACTTCGCCAATTGGTAGATAATTATTATCCAATAAAAATAGATGCCCATTCTACCAATCCGGTAAAAGAAATAGAAATTTTGAAAAGTTATTACCAAATTTATCGACGAGTAAAACCAAAACTTATTTTTCACTATACAATAAAACCAAATATTTACGGCAATTTGGCAGCTAAACTATTAAAAATTAGGTCAGTATCGGTAATTACCGGCTTAGGCTATACTTTTATTAATAACAATTGGATTGCTCAAACTGCCCGTTTTCTCTATAAAATAGCCCTATCCCATCCTGAAAGGGTGCTGTTTTTAAATCGGGAGGATTGGGAACAGTTTCTCCAGTTGGGATTAATTAACTCCCAAAAAGGAGAGTTATTACCGGGAGAGGGAATAGATTTAAACTATTTTCCGCCGGCGGAGCAGTTTTTAAAAAAAAGAGAATGGGTTTTATCGGAAAATATTGCACCAACTAAAGAGTTGTCGATAGTTAAAAAAAAGGGTCAATCTCTAACTCCCTCCTCTAAACATTCCTCTAAACATTTTTTCCGTCTCCTTTTTATCGGTCGCCTTTTAAAAGAAAAAGGGATTTATCAATTGGTGGAAGGAGTAAGGATTTTTAATCAATTTTATAAACATAGAATTGAAAAAAATTCCAATTTCCAATTAAAAGTTCAGTTGGTGGGAGAAATAGTCTTCAATTCTCCTTCTGCCATTAAAATAGAAGAAATATTAGAATGGGAGCGGGAGGGATTGGTGAAGTATCTGGGAAAAAAAGCTGATATTCGACCTTATATTGCCAGTAGTGATTGCATTGTTTTACCCAGTTATCGGGAAGGAATTCCGCGGGCAATTTTAGAAGGAATGGCAATGGAAAAACCGGTAATTGTTACCGATGTTCCAGGATGCAGGGGAGTGGTTGAAAATGGAGTAACAGGTTTTATTGTCCCTCCCAATTCTCCAGAAAAATTGGCAGAAGCGATTTACCGAATGATAGTCTTACCGGTCGAGGAGCGAAAAAAAATGGGAAAAAAAGGGCGTTTAAAAGTGGCGGAAGAATTTTCCGACCAAATAGTAATTAAAAAGTATCTAAAATTGATTAAAGAACTATTGGGAATAGAGGTTGGAGCCCGGGTAGTTAAAAAATAAATCCCAAACCCAAGAGATAAACCGAATCCCAATTGCTATTCCAAGAAATAGAACGATACCCAATAAAAATTTCACCATTTGAAATTGGTTGAATCCCTAAATCCACTTCTCCTCTAAAAAAACGATTTGCCTTTCCATAGGTCAAATTGCTATTAGCATACTCCAGATAGCCACGAATAAAGATTGGAAGCCAACCGTAGGGATATAAATATGAAAAACCAATCCCAAAGGGAATAGCGGTCCGATGGGAGGAGTGGACCAAATCTACCATTAAAGAAAGTCGAAGGGTTGGAAATCCTACCATTCCGCCAGTGGTGGAAATCCCTACATATTCAAATGTGGAATTTCCTTTAAAAAGGGAGTTATTCCGATGGTGAACTCCACCTCCTCGAACAGAAATGGGAGTTGTTCCGATTTGGAACTCTCCATCTATTGCTGAGCTGGTATGACTAACTGATACCTTCAAACTATTTCCAATTAATAAAAGTGGAAAAATAAAGCTTAAAAACAGAACCTGTTTCATAATCTCCTTTCAATTGGGATAGATTAATTATATCCATTTTGGAAAGTAGGAGCCAATTTGGTAAAAATAATCTATATTTAAACTAAAGGAGGAGGTATGAAAATTGCAGTACCGGTAAGCGGGAAAGGTTTAAAAATTGTAACCAGAACTGGGCGGGCTCCTTTTTTTGCCATTTTTCAATTGGAAGGAGGAAATTTCAAATTTTTAGAATTACGGGAAAATGGACATGCCCGGGAGCATAAGGAGGAATCACACCACAATTCTGTTCAACCGGAACCTCATACTCCAGAAGAAATAGAGCATCACTATCAACACCTAAGGGAAGCAGGATTGGAGGAGTGTCAATTTATTGTGGTAAGGGGGCTGGGACCAAATATGCGGTCTGCTTTGGAACGGGCGGGAGTTAAAATTGTAAAAGTTTCGAAACAGATTGGAGATATGGCACCAGAAATACTGAACAAGATTCGGGAACAATTTCAAATGGAGTAAATCAATTTTTTTCACTCCTAATCCCTAAAAAAGGAAAAAAGTGGAAATTTTAAAAAAAATAGTTCGCTTTTTTAAAAAAACACAATTTTATCCCGAAAAAGAAAAATTGGAGAAAAAAAATGAACTTCCTAAAAAGGGTAAAAAAATTTTCCTCCAACGGGACCCTTTTCCCGACCATAGCCTTTTAAAAGAAATAGTAATTTTGGATTTACGAACTCCAGAAGAGGTAGAACAATTTGGAAAATTGCCCAATTCCATTCACATTCCCTTTGACCGTTACTTTTCTCAAAAAATTACTTTTTTAGACCGGAATTTAAAATACGGGGTTGTCGATTTAAGGGGCGTCTATTCTAAAGAAGGAGTTCGAATTTTAAAACAGGCAGGAATAGATGGAATAGAATTAAAAGGAGGTTTTTTTTATCTAACTGAAGTACTAAATCTCAAGCCCATTTTAGAGGAAAAGGATTACCGGTAATTGGGAAAAATAGTTATAGCGTAAACTATGAAATTTTGATTGTTACCAATTGCCAGTTTTTAGGTTTGGTTGCCAATTTTGGGATTATCAGCTTAGTTATTGTCCATTAAGTCAATATTTTAATTACTGACAGCCACCGTTTTTTAAATTGCCAATTGGGATAATATTGGTATCAGAGTTTTAGATAAAGTTAATCGGCTTTAGGCTGGTCAATTGCATCAATTTTTAAACAAATTAGAAAAAAAGTTTAGGATAATTGGTAGGGATATCAGTATTGAAAAGGATATAGAAAAATTCCCATCAATTATTGAAAATAATATATTTTAACGACAGGTTTCAATTAAAGACAACAATTAATAAAAAAATGTAGATGGAAGGTAAGAAAGATTAAAATCATAGGAGAGGTTATTAAAATTAAAAATCTAATCCTCTAAAAAATTAGAGATTTTTTTCCATACTTCCGCTCCCAATTCTATCTGAAGAGGGATAATTTTAAGGTTTAGAGGAAAGTGGGCAAGTTTTGGATAGTCTTTTCCGGTTGTAACCACAATTTTTCCCTCTAAATCTGCCACATCTTCCCATTGAAATTGATGGTGGTCCGGAAAAAACCGAACCTCTTTTACCTCCACCCATTTTAAAAGACGATTGGGATTAGCAATTCCACTTACTAAAATGTCCCCGGTAACTGGCTCTACCTTTCGAAAAAAATTAACTCCTTCTTTTAATATGATATCTGCCCATTTTAAAGTAAATCGAGGGAGACGATAACCTCCGGCAGGTAGACAAAAGGGATTAATAATTGGTTTATCGATAACAATCTCCAATTTTTTAATCGGTTTGTGGAAACCATCATCCAAAATTATTACTTCCACTCCAATCTGAGCCAATTTTTTAATTCCATCCAACCGGTCTACTGCCACTGCCACCGGCACTTGGGCAAGTTTAAAAATCTCTATCGGTTCATCACCATAATGGAAAGGGTCTAAAAAATGGGAATGGTTTGAAGGGGAAAGGGATGGTTTAGAAAAGGTTAAAGAGGATGTTGGCGATTCTTTTTCGAAAAAGGAGTCAATTTGATACCCTTTAGATTGGAAGTTGGGTTTGTCTTTTAAATTTCTTTCCAATTCCAGTTTCCTGATAGGGTTGGTTGCCAGATGGGAATTGGAGGTCCGTTCTTTTTCTGGAAAAAATTCTGTCGGTTGAGAGGAATTTTTGGATGGAAACAGGAATTTAAATGGAGTTAAGTCCTCTGACTTAAAAAAATTTTCAGGGTAAAGTAAAAGAGTTTTATTACCCTTTCGTTGATACCCTCTAATCACTACTCCCACTTTCCATTTTTTGGAAAGGTGGCGGGCGAGAGCAATTGTAACCGGCGTTTTTCCACTTCCACCAACTACAATATTCCCAACTGAAATAATTTTAGGATAACGGGAGGTCCCTTTTAATCTATTTCGAAAAATTTTAAACCGGCTAAACAAAAATCTAAAGGTAGCAATTAAACAGTAAATAAAAGAAAAAGGGATAAGGAAAGCGATAATAGGATAATCCCTCCCGTTGGGAGAAGTTAATAATCTTTCAACCCATTTTTTGAGTCTAATCAATAGATTCAACTGACAACTATTATAAGTCGATTTTTGCCACCCGGGCGGTATGGCGCCCCCCTTCAAACTCTCCCTTTAACCACCCTTCCAAAATTGATTCAATTACTCCTTTACCGACGATTCGGGCTCCAAAACAGAGGATATTGGCATCGTTATGACGCCGAGCCATATTAGCAGTATAGTAGTCGTGACAAAGGGCAGCCCGGATACCCGGATGTTTATTTGCTACCAAACTCATTCCAATACCACTCCCACAAATCAAAATTCCCATAGTCCCGGGATTTTTATTAACTGCTTCAGCCACTTTATGGGCATAATCGGGATAATCAACCCGTTCAGAGGAGTAACATCCCAAATCTTCCACTTGATGCCCTAATCCGGTTAAATAGTCCATTACAAATTGTTTAATTTCAAAACCGGCGTGGTCTGTCCCTATAAAAAATTTCACCTTTACTCCTTTAATTTAAATTTAAAAATTATCCTTTCCCTTTATCATACCCATTTTATAAGTTTTTTCCCTTTTGACAACCCTATTCCTTTAAAATCCTACTATCCAAAACGACCGGCAATATAATCGATAGTCCGTTTTTCTTTAGGGTTTAGGAAAATTTGGGAAGTTTCTCCAAATTCTATTAACTCTCCCAAATACATAAAGGCGGTATAATCGCTAATCCGACTCGCTTGTTGCATATTGTGGGTTACGATTATTATCGTAACCTGTCCTTTCAATTTTACCGCTAACTCCTCTATTGCCACTGTTGAAATAGGGTCGAGGGCTGAGGTGGGCTCATCCATCAGTAGGACTTCCGGTTCTAAAGCAATTGCCCGGGCAATACATAACCGTTGCTGTTGTCCTCCACTCAAGCCTCTGGCGTCATCTTTTAATCTATCCTTTACCTCATCCCAGAGAGCAGCTCCCCTTAGGGCACTCTCTACAACCTCTTCAATTTCTCCCTTTTTCCGTCCTTGCAATTTTAACCCGTAACCGACATTGTCAAAAATGGACATTGGAAATGGTGTTGGTTTCTGAAAAATCATCCCTACCCGTTGTCGGAGTTGGATTAAATCAATCTCCCTTTTCCATTTTAAAATATCCTCCATTTCACCAGTTTCAAGATTTTTGAGAAAAATCTCTCCCTCATACCGGTTCCCGGGATAGAGGTCGTGGATGCGATTTAAACTACGGAGAAGGGTTGACTTACCACAACCGGAAGGTCCTATTAAAGCAGTAATTTTATTTTCATAAAAGGGAAGGTTAATTCCTTTTAAAGCGGGTTTTGAACTATTGGGATAGTAAAAGGTAAAATTTTTAACCTCCATAATCATTTTTTATCCTTTACTAAAAATCTCCCGGTTAAGTTAATCGCCAATACAAATAACACTAAAATAAATGCTCCTGCCCAAGCAATTTTAACCAATTGGGGATTGGGCATTGTAGCTAAATTATAAATTGCAACTGTTAGGGATGGAAAATCGCGATTAAAATTGAGAGTAAAAAATTCATTATTACCACTGGTAAAGAGAAGTGGTGCGGTTTCGCCAACAATTCGAGCAAAAGCTAATAAAATTCCGGTCATAATTCCCACTTTTGTAGCTCGAATTACTATATCAAAAATTACTCTATATTTAGGCACTCCCAGGGCTACTCCCGCTTCCCGGAGTTCTTTAGGAACCAGTGAAAGCATATCGTCGGTGGTTCGGACTACAATTGGTAACATCATTACTGCCAGTGCCACTACTCCAGCCCAACCACTGTTATGTCCAACTGGGATTACCAATAAGGAGTAGACAAAAACTCCTATTACAATTGAAGGAGCGGACATCATAATATCGGCCAGGTTTCGAATAATATGGGAAAGTTTCGAATTAAAAGAATATTCTTGAAGGTAGATACCTCCAACTATTCCAATTGGAATTCCTATAAGGGCTGCTAAACCGGCTAATAGAAATTGTCCAATCAATAAATTGCGCAGTCCATTATCCACCAAATCGGCAGTAAAAAGATGGATATTTAGGGACCCAATACCTTTAATTACCAAAGTAATTAAAATCCAAAAGAGGAACAAAAGCCCTACTATTGCCGCCAAAGTGGAGAGGAGTAGAATTAATCTGTTTAAAAAAAAGCGATATCCCATTTAATCCTCCTTTTTGGGAGAAAGAAATTTAAATTTGGCATAGGTAATTATTCCGAAACTCAGTAGAAAAAGGATTAAAGCCAAAAAGAAGAGGGCGGAAAGTCCCATTCCACTACTTTCGGTAAAGTTATTTGCCAGCACTACTGGGATTGAAACGGTAGGGTCGGTTAAAGATTTTGGAAGGGCAAAAACTCCTCCAATTACAAAGGCAACTGCCATAGTTTCTCCCAGTGCCCGTCCCAAGGCTAAAATAATACTTCCAATTATACCCCGTTTAGCGTATGGAAAAATTACATCTTTTATTACTTCAAATTTGGTAGCTCCAACCCCATAGGCACTCTCTTTTAAGACATCGGGAGTTGTGGACATTGCATCTCGAGTGAGGGAAGCCATAAAGGGAATAATCATTACTCCCAATACCAATCCAGCTACCAGTAGGGAAACACTACTTCCACCGAAAATATGGGAAATAAAGGGACCGAAATAGAAAAGTCCCCACATCCCATAAATAATCGAAGGAATTGCTGCTAAAAGTTCTATAGCTATCCCAACCGGTTTTGCCACCACTGGTGGTGCAATTTCTGTTAAAAAGATAGCTATTCCCATAGCAATTGGAACCGCAAAGAGAAGGGCAATAATTGTGGAAAGAATGGTTCCGACAATTGGGACTAAGCCACTGTAAACTATTTTGGGAGAAGAGGCAGTAGCTATTGAAAGGTTGGCTGATGAAGAGGTTTTAAGACTTTTATAGGAGGAAGGGAGGGATTGGGATGAGGTTTTAGGAGGTTGGGATAAAATAGTTGTTGAGGAGGATTGGGAATCCGTTTTTAAATGGGAATTCGTTTTTGAAGTTGTGCCGACTTTTGAAGTTATACTGGTTACCGCTGGAGCTATTCCTCCCAAATCCTCCTCTTCCATATTAATTTGGGCGGAATTATTTGTTTCTGTAGGGTTACTGGTTTTGGATATTCGACCAGTCTCAGAAGGGATAGCTCCTTTTGTTCCGGATGGGGTTGATCCAATTCCTATCTGTTCAGTTTTAGAGGAATTGTTTTCACTTTTTCCATTTTTATTTAAAGGGACAATTCCTCCCAACTCTCCCAAATCCTCCTCTTCCATATTAATTCCATTTCGATCGGAAATAGTTTCAGTTGAGGGAGGGATTTCTCTGTTCCAATTTTTAGAGGGCTGGGATTGTTTTATCACTCCCCAACCAGTCTCCGTTAAAAAACCCACTCCATACTCTTTTATTGCTGGAGTGGCATAAAAAGTTAATACCGCAAAAATTGCCACTAAAATAACCAAAATCAATAATGCATTTGCCAGAGAAAACCGCTTAAAAAATCTTTCCATTGTTGCACCCTTTTGGGGTTATCTAAAAATTGTATTTTGTAGAAAGGAGAAAAAAATTGTCGTCGGGAGTTTAAAAAATTAAAAAAATAGATAGGGAAAGTGGTAAAGAAAAAAAGTATAGAAAGGGATAGAGAGGTTTTGGTAACTATTTTATCCCTTTCCCTTCCCAATATTTTATAACCTGTTCTTTAACCGATTTTGGCAACGGCACATAGCCCAACTGGGTCGCTATTTCGTCGTGGGCATAAGCATATTTAAAAAAGTTGATTACCGCCCGGTTTTTATCCCTCTTTTCCTGAGGAAGAAGAATAAAGGTGGCAGCAATTATTGGATACCCTTTTGGAGGATAGGCAATAATATTGTAAAAATCCTGTTTCGGATTGAAACCTGCCTGCTCCGCTCCCTTCCCAAAGGTGGTCGGATTAGGCTCCACAAATTTACCGTCAGCCGATTGAATTATTGCCATTTTTACTCCATTTTTTACCGCATCGGCATAGTCCAAATAACCAATTGAATAGGAGTTGGTTTTTATTGCCGCACTGACCCCAAAATTGCCCTTTCCCGCAATTCCCCGTCCCTCTTTATCCATACTCCAATTAATCAATTTCCTCGCTCCATAGAGTTTATTCCACTCTGGAGACATTTTACTCAAATAGTAGGTAAAGTTAAAAGTTGTGCCAGAACTATCACTTCGATGGATAAAAAGTATTGGTTTATGGGGTAGTTTAAAGTTGTGATTGTATTTGGTAATTTCTGGATTGTCCCAATATTTAATTTTTCCTAAGACAATCCCTTCAATTGCAGCTTGACTCAATTTTAAACGGCTATTGCCCGGCAAGTTATACCCTAAGACAATCCCACCGATAAGGGTT
>Ga0256828_1002804_pt1 | contig 10166 bp, 5 predicted proteins | sample CV88metaG_FD_185993 | JGI IMG/M metagenome (GOLD analysis project Ga0256828, IMG submission 185993) | Hydrothermal vent microbial communities from East Pacific Rise, Pacific Ocean - CV88 | ecosystem: Environmental > Aquatic > Marine > Hydrothermal vents | place: Pacific Ocean: East Pacific Rise... | reverse complement strand
ACTCTTTGGTGGTAAGTTTGGAAATATCTGCTTAAGATAAGCTGTTCTCATTTTATCGCTATAAGCAGATTGAAAAAGTGCTGTCCAAAATCCAAATGAAAGCTCTGATATAAGTTTATCTTGAGTAATTTCTTCTCGGTTTTTTCTTATTTTCTCTTTGGCAGCTTCTATTTTCTCTAGCTCTTTATGTTTTAAAAACTGTGCTTCATTGACAATCCATCCAGCACCATAAAATTTTTCAAACAGGTTGTTTATGCTATTTCTCAAACTAACTTCTAAAACAGAAAGAAGAATGTAGGATTGTTTTGCCTTTTTGAGGTTACTCTCATAAAGTTCTAAAGTATCATAAATGGCAAACCGTTTTGATGTGATATATCTGTTTATTAAAATCTCATTCATTTGACTTTAAACCCCATTTTTTGTATAATGATAACCGAAATTCCCTCGTAAGCCTATATACTTAGAGATATAGCCGAGGGTTCTTAACTTACTCAATATCTTTTCCTATTAAAATCGTTTCAATCTCACTCATTAAAGTATCTATCTCTTGATTATTGGCTTTAATATTTTCAACTAACTCTATGGGTGATTTATGCTCTATAATTTCCACATTGTTCGGATTCTTAGCAGATATATCAAAATCTTTGATGTCGTTAATATTTACTATCCAAGAGTTATCTGTAAGCTCTCTTTTTTCCCACACATCTAAAAACTCTTTAAAGTGTTCGTACTGTATAGGTTTGTTTTTTGTAAGTTTGTAAGGTGGATTTACTTCATAGTAAAATATATCTGAAGTTGAGCCATTTCTATCAAAGAAGATTACATTTGTTTTAACACCGCTATAAGGTAAAAATATCCCCGCTGGGAGTGAGAGTATAGTATGCACATTAAATCTCTCTAAAAGCTCTTTTTTGACAGACTGAAAAGCATTATTTGTTTGAAACAAAACACCCTCTGGAATAACTACACCACACTTTCCACCAACTTTTAAATAGTTCATCATATGTTGTAAAAAGAGTAGCTCAGTAGCATTGGACTTTATAGGGAAGTTTTGTTGAATGGAGTCGTTCTCTTTACCACCAAAAGGGGGATTTGCCAAGATACAATCAAACCTATCTTTCTCCTCTAACCCTCTAATGTCTTTTGTAAGTGTGTTTGTTTTTGAGATATTTGGAGACTCTATACCGTGCAGAATCATATTCATAACACCCATCACATATGAAAGAGGTGTTTTTTCATTTCCAAAAAATGTATCTTCATTGAGAAATTTTAACTGCTCTGTAGATAAATCTTTTTGCTCATTTTTTGCAACATCTATATATCTCATATGATTATAGGCTTCTATAAGGAACCCACATGAACCAACAGCAGGGTCATAGACACTTTGTCCTACTTGTGGATTTACAACATCAACGATAACTTTGATAAGTGGACGAGGTGTATAAAACTCCCCACTATTACCACCATCACTCCCCATATCTTTTAAAAGTTTTTCATAGATAAGTGAAAGTTGAAATAAATCTGCTTGGTTGTGAAAGTCCATCTCATCTATAATGTCTAAGACCTCACGAAGTGTATGCCCATTTGCAATGCGGTTATCTAAAAACTCAAAAATAGCACCGATTTTATACTTTATAGATTTGGCATTTTCTGTGAGTGATTTAAACTCTTTAAGATATGGAAATAGCTCATTATTTACAAACTCTAATAAATCCTCTCCACTTTTTGCATTGATAACATCAAGCTTCCCATCTTTTTTAGGGCAAGCCCATACATTCCATCTGAACCGTTCGTCCAAAATATAGTGATATACCTCTCCATCTAATTCGGCATCTTCATTTTTTGACTCTTCTAAATCATTTAAAAACTTTAAAAAGAGTATCCAACTTATTTGTTCTGTGTACATCATAGCACCAGAGATTCCATCATCTCTACGGAGTATGTCTGTTATTCTGTTTATTTTGTTTTCCAAGTTTTTCCTTTATATAATTCCAAAATCTTTTAAGTAATTTCGTCCAAGTCCATAATAACCAGATGCATAATGTTTCGCCCTAGTTTCAATATATTTCCAAAACTTATCACTTCTCATAATTTTTTGAAGTTTTTTCAATTCTTTTTGTGAAGCATAAGCACACATACCATTGTAAAAGTACAAATTTTCATCTTCACTATAAAAAGTTTTAAATCCTTTTTTAACTAGCTGAGGAAAAAATAATTTCTCTTTTCTCTTTTCTAATGATTGGTTTCTACCAAAAGCATACCAATCAGAATATTTACCCTTACCTTTATCTCTTGTAGATAATAGTTCTTTTTTTGTTAAAAGATACTCATAAGCTCGAGGGTACTTCTTTGTAAATTCATCTTTTTTTATAAACATAGGTTTTCCATCTTTATCATGCTTATAGGGAAAAATAATCTTTTCAAAAAGTTCATGAATATTATCATATTTAGCTAATTTATTACTGTTAATAATATCCTTACACACTCCCTTTTCAATAGGAGTATTTTCATTTATATAAAAATATTTTTCATCTTCTTTAATAGGTTTAAAAATATATACTTTATTCTTTAAAGTAGCAATTCCACTTTTAGTATCGTATATCTCTCCAAAAGGAGTCCCTCGGGATTCCATCTCTTTTATATAAATGTTATTTTTTAAATTCCAACCTTTAAAAGAATCTAAATTGTTGTATTTTTCTTCTACAAAATCTAATTTTTTTAATTCATTTAACATAGTTGATTTTTCTTGAGCATACAAGACAAAGCCATTATGATTTTTTTGAATAAAACATAAACAAGTATAGGTCATTCGTGATTGAAATACTTGTTCATCTCCAAAATCAACTATCTTTATCAAAGCCTTCTGTTTCTCAAAGTATTCCCTAATAGCTCTACCATTCACACTATTAATAAAACTATTTACTGTAATATATCCTAATACACCATTCTCTTTTAAGAGTTCATAACCTATTTGAAAAAATGGAATATATAAGTCTGGATGTCCTGTTTTACAACTACTCCATTCTTTCATAGACTTTTTGGTCTCTTCATCCATATTTCGTGAACATACATATGGAGGATTTCCAAGGATTAAATCAAATTTTGAATCTTGCCAATTATATTTTAAACTATCCCCTTGATAAATATTAAAATCAAACTCCTCTTCATCCTCATTTGCTGTAATAGCAAGTAATGATAAAAGTATCTCCGTTCTCTCTACACTATATTTTTGTATATCTACACCGTAGATGTTCTCTTGAAATATTTTCTTATATGATTTATCTGTTTTAGCTTTTAACTCTCTACTTGCATCTATTAAAAAGCCTCCACAACCACAAGCTATATCCACTACTTTTACTTTATTAAAAGATTGTGTTTCTAAAGCATTAAAAGATTGTGTTGTTATATAATTTCTTATATTTTTAGGTGTATAAATTGCTCCATTTACTAATTTATCAGAAGGAGAGATAACAAATTCAAAAAGTTCAAGAAGTTCTTCAAAACAAAACGAGATATTTTCTTTTTTAATTATTTTAACAAAGTCTAAAAGGGCAGGATATTCAAGTTCATTCTTTGTAATTATTAAACTTTTTATCTTTCTATTTTTTAAATTATATATATTCTTTTCAATTAAAAATATAGATACAAGCAATTTATTAATTGCATTAACATTTGTTCCATAGTTTTCTAAAAAATCCAATATTTTTTTATTCAAAGAACTACCTATCTAATTAATTGAGGATATATATCATAAGCATTCCAATTTTGAGTTAAACTACTATCAAAAGAGTTAGCTACAGACTGAAAATATGGTTTAACAAAATATTTTTGGTATTTTTTGATGGTATCGTGATAATCAGGATTTTTTTTAATATCATTCCATATTTCAGGAAAAAAATTAGAAAGGATAAAATCTAAGCTTAATATAAATTCCATAGGATGGTGTATAATTCTAGGTGAATCCAAGAATAGAGATTGACCATAATCTGTAATATTATCTTTTAGTTCTCTTCCTCCTAATTGAAAATGATAACTAGGATGAGGCACAGGAGAGCTACTTCCATCATGTTTATCAAAATGCAAAGTATATACTAATTTAGTTTCTAAATCATCTTTTGTATTTCCAAAAATTTTTATATTAAAGGCAAAACTAGAGAATGGATCATCTAAATCTTTAAAGGAATCAAAATCCATATCTATTTTTATATCAAATATAAGCTCTAAATTTTGAACTTTTTTATGAGATTTCACTTTTGGATATCTCAAATTATCTTCAAAATATAACTTCATAGGCTTTAAATTATATTTAATACTTGGTTTATTCTTTTGTATATTTGATTTCATCGTATAGATACTACTAGTATCAATACCTTTTCCTTCTAATAATGATGCTATTTTTTGAATATCATTCAATAATTCTAAAATATATTCTTCACTACTCATAATTATCAACTTCCTATTTTTGAACGAGCTAAAATATATTTTTCTTTATCTATTGAATGAATTCTAATATCTTTTTCTTTAATAGCATCTACTTCATCCAAAAGTGCTTGAAGTGATACATATTCATACTCTTGCCAAGGTTTAGGCTCTTGTCTTGTATAAACTCTAAATCCTTCGTTTGCATCCATTGGTCTTTTTAATGCTTTACATACAGTCCAATATCTATAACTATAATTTTTTATTTTACCATTTCCACTTTCTATCGGCTCAGCATAATTTAGATTCTCTAATCTCAACTTATTTTTCAATATACCAACTCTCTCTTTTGCATCAAGATAAGATAGATATGTATCAGATATTTCTTCAAAAATTTCATCTACTTTAAACATCCACCATCTATCCCATCCATCAGAAAAGACTCCTTTATATTCAGCCTCAGCAAATCTCTTTTTCAGTCTTTCCCAATCTTCTGAATTATCTTTATCTACACCTAATCTTGATGCTAAATATTTTTCGTTAATTAACACCCCTTTAGCATAAATCAAATCTTTTAAAATCATTTGAGCATACTCATGAGTTGGTATATCCTCATTAGGAGTACCATCAGGTTTTATGAACCTAGAAAATATTCTACTATCTAAATTTATGGTATCTATCTCTAATAAATTAGTAAAATTTTTCTCAGTAGAAATTGTTTGATAGCCTTTTGCTAAAGAGATAAGTTTTTTAGTAGCATTGGGTGGAGTATTATCTTTTGTCAGAAACCTATCAAATATATTATTACTTGTCATATCTCTAAAATAGGTATCTCTTAATTTTTTATCTGTAGAAAAAAGTACAATAGGTAAATCTCTATCAAGCTCTTTTAAAGTAACTAAATCCCTAATATGTTGTCCCCATACTGCACCTGTAAATTCACTTGTTTCTCCTGTTTCATCATTAGGTAACTCATCAGTTCTTAAATCCAATAAAACACCATCAAAATTTTTTAAATTTTGTATTAAATACTCTTTATTAACTTTTCCTATATGAATATATTCTATAGTTAATTCATCACTTGATAAGCTATCTTGATAAGATTGAACTGTATTATTACTCTCATCATCTATATACAAATATTTATATGGCACTTTTATATCCTTCTTTTTCCCATGGTAATTCTATTCTAATGGTGGTATTATAACCTTTTGTAGGTTCCTTTACAAAAATGATTCCACCATAGCTTGTTATTATATCTCTCACTATTTTTAATCCTAATCCTGTTCCTGTCATCTCTTCATGATGTTTTGCAACTTTTCCAATAGGCAAACTTGTTGTATAAAATGCATTAAAAATCTTTTCTCGTTTTTCAATAGGGATACCATCACCATTATCTGAAAATTCTAAATAAACTTTATTGTGTTTTTTCCCACACTCTATAAGTATTTTACCTTTTCTATTAGCTCTATTAATTGCTTTTCTAGAATTAGTATAAAAATTAAATAAAATAGAAGCCCATTCAGATTTATGCATTGGAATTGTATATAAATTATACCCATGAAATACTGGTTCAACAAATTCTATCCTTCGTTTAGAAATATCTGCCATAACAGTTTTTTTGAGTGCATAAACTACAGTTCTAAGCTCTATTGGTCTTAATTCTCTTTGAACATTCTCAGAAAAAGACTCATCAAAGTATGAAATATATGTTGATAGTCCATCTAAATTACTTTTTACTCTTTTATTAACTTCTAAAACTTTTTCCAATGAGTTACTATTTTCAATATTTCTAATATCATGTTGTAAAGCTCCTTGATATTGTTTTATCTCATGAATAAACTCTCCAATAGTTAGCCCCAATCCTGCTAAAACTCTTAAAAGATTCAACTCTTTAATGAGTTCTATTTTTTTTATTCTCTCTTGCTCTTTTGCCTCTTTTATAGTTTCGGATATTTCTATTATCTTCTCTTTGGCTGTTTCAAAGTCCTCTTCATTTTGTATCTCTTCTAACTCTTCAATAGCTTCTTCAATTACTTTTTCAGGCTCTTTTTTCCATTCTTTTTGATTAGTTTTTTGTTTAACCTCTCTAATAAAGGCTATTTTTAAAACAGCATCTGTTAAAATTTTATACCCAAAATCTGTTAACTCTTCAAAAGTTCTATTTTTTAATAATCCTTCTCTACTAGAAGTCTCTTCAAATTGTTCGCCATAATCATTATTGATTTCTATAATACCAAAAAAGTTATGATTACCATGTACAGGAAGAATTGTTCTTTTTCTTACAGAAGCATCTAACCCTAACCAATCATCATCAGTCTCACCATAAGGCAAAACTCTAAATCCATTACGATAAAGTCTAATTCCGCCTTGTTTTTTTGATTTTTCTCTAATTAAAGATTCAATTTGTTTAGGAATCAAACCAATATTATAAATAAAATAATAAGCCTTTAACGCAGTATTTTTTAAATTTTCAAATGGCTCATTTGGATTTAATAAAACTTTATGAATATTATAATTCAATTTTTTACTTTTTACAGAGAGGTACATATACCCCTCATTATCAACGACACCTTTAATTTCAGCTACTGCATGCTCAAAAAATATTGTTTCTTCATTAGCAATAGTAATTTTTTTACCTTTATTTATTTCTATACACTTTAATTTAAACCCTGGGTCATTAGGTGCTTTAGAATCTTTTTTTGTCTTAGATACAGGAAAAGGTTGAATCGTTTCAGATGCATAGCGATAAACTCTTTTTATTTGTGCTTCCGTCCAGCTATCTCGTAATTGTTCTATGATTAAAGTTGTTCCTTCATCTTTCTGTTTTTCAATATACTCAATCTCATTAGTGATAAAAGAAAGCTCTTTATCTCCCATAAAGTCATCCCAATAAATAACTACTTTTAAAGCCTCTTTTGCTTCTAAAGTTTGAGTAATAATCGTTAATTTTTTACCAAGTCGTTGAGCAGAAAATCGACCAATCCCCTTTTTACCTGCTCTTTTCCTATCATATCGAGGAGAACGAGGAAAATGTAATTTATCACTAGAAGAGAGACGCATAAATCCATTAATAAGCTGTTCTTTTGTCATCCCTAAACCATTATCTTCTATCTCTAAAGTTCCACCAACTTTATAGGACTCTTTAAAAGTAATAATAACCCTTGTCGCATCTGCATCATAAGCATTTTTAACAAGTTCTGATACAGCTGTTTCATGCCGTGCAACAAGTTCTTTCCCCAAACGATCAATAATCCCAGCATCAACAGAAAATCGAACATTATCTTTATCAAACTTTGCTAATTGATTAGACAATTCCAAAATTTTTGAATAGTTGCTAGGGTCATTTTTTAAAATATTTTGTAGTTCTTCTCTTATTTTTGTTTGCATTATTTAACCTCTTATAGCTCTGTAAAATATAAAACCTATAAATTTTTTATTTTCTATAAGTAAAAACTTTATCATCTATAAATCTCTCTTTGTAATCCAAAATACTCATCTCGGATATTGTAGTTGTTAAAAGCTTGTTTTAAATCAGCTTTATCAATTCCACTTAATTTAATGAGTGTTGAGAGATTATTGTCTTCTAGCTCTTTAACACCATCTTTGTTGTATCTCTCAAGTATAAACTCAATGAACTCTTTCGCTTTTTCATTATGGTGCTTTTCTATGAACTCTGAGTGTTCTACTGCAAATACTCTCTCACTCCTTGTTTTTATATCAAGATTAAAAGAGAGGTGAGCTAGTACATCGTATATATCACTATCTTCTGCCTCAAAAATAGTTTTGAGGTCATTGAGTTGTGATTCATCTATATTCATCTCTTTGAGTTTGTTGAGTAGCTCTTTTCTGTTTGTAGGGTTACTCCATATCTCCCTTAGTCCATCTTCATCATTATAAAACTTACCAAGTACACCTATGAGAAGTTCTAAATACTCCTCTGTTTTTAAAGGAATTCCATCCATACCAACATAAGTGGTCTCTATGTTGATGACTTTGAGTTTTTTTCCCTTTATATCTATGGTTACTTTTTCGTTTCTTGGTGGTTCTGGTGATGTTTGTGGTGGCTCAGGGACATCTGCACCCTCTGTAGTTCCTTTACCTCTATCATTTGTACCCTTTGGAGGTTGTGGTTCATCTTCTCCATCCCATTTAGGGTCATAAAATAGATTTGTAGCACCTACAAAATCCATAATAGTAAAAAAATCTTTCCCCTCAAAAACTCTAGTTCCACGACCTATTATCTGTTTAAACTCTGTCATAGATTTTATGGGTGCTGTGAGAACTACATTTCTAACATTCTTAGCATCTACACCAGTTGTAAGCATTTTTGAGCTTGTGAGTATTGTAGGTATATCTCTATCGTTGTTTTGAAACATCTCTAAGAAATCTCTACCTATATCCCCCTCATCCGATGTAACTCTCACACAGTAGTTATTATCTTTGATAGTTTTGAATTTATCTATCGCTATTTTCATATCAAGAGCATGTTTTTGGTTTACACAAAAGATGATGGTTTTATCCATAGGATTCATATTTTCAAGTATTGTTTTTGCAATGAGTTCAGTTCGTTTAGGAATAACTACTTGCTTTTCAAACTGCTCTAACTCTACTATTTGTTTATCTAACTCACCAGTTATAATGTCGTTAGGGTCGAATCTATATTCATCTATGTTGGTTTGGATTCTTTTTACTTTGTAAGGTGTTAAAAAACCATCGTTGATACCATCTTTTAGAGAGTATTCGTAGATAGGTTCTCCAAAGTATTTGTAAGTATCTCCGTTATCATCTCTTTTTGGTGTAGCTGTTAAACCTAAGTGAACAGCACTACCAAAATGATTTAAAATCTCTCTCCAAGAGCTTTCATCATTTGCTGAACCTCGATGACACTCATCTATTATGATTAAATCAAAAAAGTTAGATGGGTACTGTTTGTAGTATGCTGTTACATCATCTTCTTTCTCTTCTTCACTTATATCTACAACTCTATTTTTATTTTCTGCGATTGATTGATAGATAGCAAAAAAGATATTACCAGCAGTAGGAACCTTGCCACCTCTTTTTTTGATAATTTTGCCGTTAATCTCAACACAATCTCTCTCAAGTGGGTTAAATGTATTCATAGATTGGTCTTTGAGTACATTTCTATCTGCTAAGAAAAGTATTTTAGGTCTTCTCTCACTTCCATCTCTATTCCATTTAGATTGAAAAAGTCTATATGCTATTTGAAAAGCTATGTAGGTTTTACCCGTTCCAGTCGCAAGGGTGAGTAGGACTCTGTCTTTACCATTTGCAATAGCTTCTATACTCTTTTGTACAGCAATTTGTTGATAAAAACGAGGTTTCATCGTTCCTTCAATGTAAAATGGGTGGGTGATTATATCTTTTGTTTTTGGAGTTTGTTTACCATATTTTCTCTCAAATAGTTCATCAGGGGTTGGATAGTTTTCTATAAAACTACCTTTTCCATCTATGAGAGAATGCTCATATATCTTATGCCCATTTGTTGCATATACAAAGTCTATCTTTAGTCTCTCGGCATAGTTTATAGACTGTTGGAGTCCATCTAATGGGTCTTTTGATTCGGCTTTGGCTTCAATGATAGCTAGGTTGGTATTTTTGTAAGTAAGTAGATAATCAACAAAGTATCTCTTACCTCTCTTACCACCGATAAGCTTTCGCCCATCAGTAAAGTAGTATTCTCTTACTATGTTAGATTCTAACCAACCACTACTCTTTATAGCAGG
>Ga0256828_1002803_pt1 | contig 10169 bp, 11 predicted proteins | sample CV88metaG_FD_185993 | JGI IMG/M metagenome (GOLD analysis project Ga0256828, IMG submission 185993) | Hydrothermal vent microbial communities from East Pacific Rise, Pacific Ocean - CV88 | ecosystem: Environmental > Aquatic > Marine > Hydrothermal vents | place: Pacific Ocean: East Pacific Rise... | reverse complement strand
CCAAAGAACTCACTAAAAAGAGAGAGCGGAAACTTTTCAGCAGTTTTTAGTGATGGCAGTAGAGAAAAAAGAGTGTATTTCAAATACCACATAAATGCAACAGTGCCGGTTTTGGTAGCAAATCAAGATGTCTCTTCGCACACAAAACTAGACAGCACGATGTTTACTGTAACTTCTATAAGATTTACAAACTTCTATGATAAACCGGTTGTGGATGTTAGTGGCTTAGAGTCAAAAGTTTTTTTACCAAAAGGAAAGATACTCATACAAAGGCTTGTGAGAAAAGTTCCACTTGTTCATAGAGGGGATATGCTTCAAGCAGTTGCAAAAGATGATGGGATAGAGCTTTATATCACAGTAAAAGCTTTGAGTGATGGAAGTAGGGGGGAGATTATCAGAGTAAAAAGAGATGGCTACAAGATACTAAAAGCCAAAGTCCTATCCTCACAAAAGGTTGAGATAAAGTGAAACTAGTAGTAGGCATCAGTGGTGCAAGTGGTGCAAGAGTTGCTAAGAGATTTGTCGAGTCTTTGCCAAAAGAGATAGAAGTTTTCATCATCCAAACTGACTCAGCAAAAGTTGTCTTTGAAAAAGAAGAGGGCATTACAGAGTTTGAAAACTCAGACATATCAGCTTCCATAGCATCTGGTAGTTTCAAGTGCGATGCGATGGTCATCATCCCAACAAGTATGAACACTTTGGCAAAGATAGCTTGTGGCATAGCAGATAACCTTTTAACAAGAACAGCATCTGTCATGATAAAAGAAAAAAGAAAACTTATCTTAGCACCAAGAGAGATGCCTTTTTCTTCTATATCACTAGAAAATATGCTAAAACTCTCAAACTTAGGAGTTATCATAGCTCCACCGGTTCTAGGTTACTACTCAAAACAGCAAACTTTAGAGGATATGGAGAACTTTCTCATCGGAAAATGGTTTGATCTGCTAGACATAAGTCATGATTTATACAAAAGGTGGAAGTAACCAAAAAAGTGGTACGCCCGTCAGGATTCGAACCTGAGACCTACGGCTTAGAAGGCCGTTGCTCTATCCAGCTGAGCTACGAGCGCACATTGTAGTTTAAATGTGAGAGGGATAATACATAAGCTTTGCTTAAATACTACTTAAAAAGGTGTGCGATTTTTAAACTTTCTCTACCTTTTGTATCAACATAGCCAGAGTAGATGTTTTTGTCATCTTGTATCCAAACTTTTGCTATGCCGTTTTTAAAGCTTTCAACTCTGTCATACTTAAAAGGTGTTATCGCTTTTCCACTTCTGTCGATAAAACCCCACCTGCCATCTTTTTGAACAGCACAAAATCCTTCGCTAAAGTGTCTAGCAAACTCAAACTTTGGTGGTATAACCATAGTTCCGTTTTTATCTATAAAACCCATCTTTTCTCTGTTTACATAAACTATGGCTAAACCATTTTCAAAGTTAGAAGCTCTAGTGTAGCGAAAGGGTATCACTTCATTTCCAGCTTTGTCTAAGTAACCCCAAAGATAACCTTTTCTTGTAGCTATCAAACCCTCACTCGGATAACTTGAACTACTGTAAAGTGCTTCAGTTAGTCTTTCTCCTTTGTTGTTATAAAGAGCATATTTTCCGTTTTTGTGCCATCTAAAATACTCCCCAGAGTAGTTTGTCTTTTGGGGTGTGCATCCTAAGATAGCAAAAACTAAAACAACAACAAAATATCTCATCTTTTTTCTTTATCTCTTTTGATGTAGTAAACTGTCAGCATAGGTAAAAAAACCAAAGCCAGTGTGACTATGATAGTAACTACTCCTGTGCTCATGACTTCTCCTTTAGATGAAAACTTAGATACATACCTAAAAATAAAACAAGCAAAGTTATACCATAAAGTATCTCATAACTTCCTACGACTTTTAACAAAACTCCACCAAATATAGGAAAGAAAAGTCCAAGCGAAGTTATGTTGGACTGTAAAGCTGTGTAGATAGGTCTTTTCTCCTCTGGAGCTATCTCGATAACAAGGTTCATACCTGCTATCTTGTTACCATCAAGTCCTGCCCCAAAGATAAGAAATATCAAAGCATAAAGATAAACATTATCAGCGAACAAAGCTATCACAAAAGCCACTATCATGAAAACAAAACTCAAAGTTAGCATCTTTTCATAGTCATGAAACTTTTTCCAGATAAATGTGCTTCCCAAGATACTACCAACCATCTGCACGGTGATAAATCCCCCAAGCATCCAACCTGTAAGAGTAAAGGAGTTGTTTGCATTTAGGATGACAAAAGGCATAGAGATAAGATAAGCATAACTTAGCAGTATAGTGCCTATCTGCTTTTGGAGGTTTTTGTCATCTTTTAAAACAGTTGAAGCAGTTTTCAAAAACTCTCTAAAACTTTTCTCTTTTGTTTGGACTTTTTCTTTTTGTGGTTCTTCTATCGTGGCAAATGACAAAAACCCTACCACCATCAAAAAACTACTTATCATGAAAAGATAAGCATAGTTTAGTGGAGCTTCATAGTGACTAAGCACCCAACCTGTAACTCCACCACTGATGATAGAAGCAACTGCCGAAGCTATCTGGCGGTTTGCCATCGTGTAACCGCGGTATTTTTTTGAAAAAAGTTTTGCTTGAAGTTCTTTAAAGTATATCGCTCCAAAACCTGCCAAAAAAGAGAAGAAAAACAGTCCAAGCCCTATCATGATAAGAGTGATAGTTTTGTTTTTATCCCCAAGCAGATAGATACTAGCCCCTATCAAAAACCAACTAAAAAATCTAAAGAAAAAGACTCTTCTTAGATATGGTAAAACCCTTTTATACTCTTGGGCATGAAAAGCCGCATATAGTTGCACGATGATAGCTCCACCACGAAGCAAAGAAGCAAAAACACCCACTATCACAACACTTTCACTAAAGTGATGTATCATCAGCGGTAGGATGGTTGATGGCTCAGCTATGGTTATAGCAAGAGCTAAAAAGAAAGCATGAGAGATATTTTTATAGTTGTTTTTTGGATCGTCTATTTTAAACATAGACGGGAGTATAGCAAACTACTCTTTAGTTTCGTTTTCCTCCTTATCCATAACAAAACCAACAACCAAAAGAGCCATTACAAAAAATATAATAATCCCTATATACAAGTATGACATCATGAACAGTCCTTTTTTGTGTTTAGTATAATAAAAAGTTATTTAAAACTATGGTAAATTAGAAATTTATCTCTTATTTGATAGTATAAAGCAAAAATTTTATAGGAGATGCTTATGTGTGCTTCAAGGATGCAAAGACTTTTGACTGCTATCATGCTTGGTGTGATTATGTATTTTTTCGCTCAGGGGGCGATTGATTTTCAAAATGGTGTGAAAGAGAGTGTAAACTTTCAGATAGCAACAGGACTTCAGGCTTTTGTTATCGTTATGCTTGTAGTATGGGCTATAACTGACTTTTGTCCATCTATCTGGTTTTTCAAAAAGATACTTCCTCCTTGTCCTTGGGATTGTGATAAATGAGTAAGTTAAGTTATAAAGATGCCGGAGTAGATATAGATGCTGGAAACTCTTTTGTAGAAAAGATAAAACCTTTTGTAAAGTCCACTTTTGATAGTCATGTCATAGGTGGCATAGGTTCATTTGCAGGTGCTTATGAACTTCCAACAGGATACAAAGAGCCGGTTATGTTGGCTGCTACTGATGGAGTGGGAACAAAACTAAAACTAGCGATAGATGCTAAAAAGTATGACACAGTTGGGATAGACTTGGTTGCTATGTGTGTAAACGATCTCATCTGCAACTTTGGAACTCCATCATTTTTCTTGGACTACTATGCAACAGGACATCTTTCAACTGAGATAGCTTCTGATGTTGTAAAGGGTATCGCTGAGGGGTGTCGTGAGAGTGAGTGTGCTCTCATCGGTGGAGAAACTGCTGAGATGCCGGGTATGTATGCAAAAGATGACTTTGACTTGGCTGGTTTTGCAGTGGGAGTTGCTGAAAAAAGTGAGATGGATAGAGTTTCACTTGTAAAAGAGGGAGATGTTTTAGTGGCACTGCCTAGCTCTGGAGTGCATTCAAACGGATACTCACTTGTTAGAAAACTTTTCTTTGATAAACTTGGTATGAGTTTAGAAGATGAGTTTAACGGTAAGCCTCTAAAAGATACTTTGCTAACTCCAACTCGCATCTATGTAAAAACTTTTAAAGCACTAAAAGACAAGATAGTAGCTCTAGCTCACATCACCGGTGGTGGTATCGTAGAAAACCTGCCTAGAGTTTTACCATCCAACCTAGATGCCATCATCCAAAAAGACAGCATCAAAACCCTGCCGATTTTTGATTTTATGGCTGAACATGTTGAAGAAGCAGAGATGTTTAGAACTTTTAACATGGGTGTAGGTATGGTGCTTGTAGTAAGGGCTGATGATGTAGATGCAGTTTTATCTGCAAGTGATGGATATGTGATAGGGGAGATAACAAAAGGCTCTCAAAAAGCAACTTTAGTATAAAACTTTTTTGGTGGGGGAGTTTCCCTGCCAAGTTAAAACTTCAAAATATTTTATTTTCACTAAAACTTTTTTCTTCTTTGCCGATATAACCCTAGAAAATAATTTTTAGGAAGTTATCATGATAAATAGTGAGCTATGTAGAGATTTTTTAGACAACGAAGAAAAAGAGATAGGATTGTTTTTAGTAGATAAAGAGTTAAACATCATCTCTTGGAACAGTGGTTGTGAAAATCTTTTTGGTTATCTAAAAAGCGAAGTTTTAGAGAAAAATCTAACAACTATCATCCCCTCTCACAGTGTTGAGGGATTTGTAAATGATATAGTTGAAAAAAAGAGTTTGGATTTTGTAGAGGTTGAGTTTCAAACAAAAACAAATCAAGTGCTTTTTTTAAACACAACACTAAGGTATGCTCATGATAGAGTGTTTTTTATGGTTTTTGCACCAAACAAAGAGGCAAAAAAACTAGAACTAAAAGATATACTAAATCCATCCCAACTAAAAGATGTAGTCATATCCATAGATAAAAACGGTTATATCAGAGAGTTTAACGAGGAAGCTTCACTGCTTACTGGTTATAAAAAAGATGAGGCGATAGATAGAAACTTTATAGAGCTTTTTTTACCAAGCACCTATGAGGAAAAACTTTTAGCTCAAATACAAATGACATTTAGAAAAAAAAGCTTGTATATCACAGATAACTTTCCGATAGTTTGTAAAGATGGTAGCAAAAGAAAGGTTTACTGGGAGTATAGACTTTTTAACCACAACCACAGAGATCAAAGACTTTTTTTAGTATCTCCAAACCAAACAAAAGAGAGTATGCAGACACAAAAACTTGACTATCTGGCATCTTATGACCTGCTGACTGACTTGCCAAATAAAAATCTTTTCATGCAAAAACTTCAATCAAGCATGGATAAAGTAGCAAGAAGCAAAAACCTAAATCTCCTACTAGCTATACTAGATATAAAAGATTTTAAGTCTATAAACTTGAGCTTGGGTATCAACTCAGGGGATAGTCTGCTTCAACTAGTTGCAAAAAGACTAAACTCAAAGCTAAGAGATTATGATACTATCGCTAGAGTTGATGGTGATAGATTTGCGATAGTTGTAGATGATATAGAAAATGATGCTTTCTCTTCAAAGATACTAAACAGGATTTTGGAGCTTTTTAAAGCTCCGTTTGAGATAGATGGTAACACGATAAATCTCGAAGTAAGCATAGGTGCTTCTATGTTTCCTGCTGATTCAAACGATATAGAAACACTTATAAACTCAGCTGATTTAGCTTTGAGTAAGGCAAAAAAGTTTAACAAGAGTGAGTATAGGTTTTTTATGCCTAGTATGTATGAAGAGATGACAAAAAAGATACAGATGGATAAAGCACTAAAAGATGCTTTAAAAAATGATGAGTTTTTTGTAGTTTTCCAACCTTTAGTTGATGCAAAAACAAAAGAGATAAAGGGTGCTGAAGCTCTTGTTAGATGGGAGCATCCAGAACTAAAAAATATACCACCACTTGACTTTATACCAACAGCTGAGGATAACGGACTGATACTTGAGATAGGAGAGTTGGTTTTAAAAGAGTCTATAAAGTATGCAAAACAGATACAGCAAGATGGTTGGAAAGACTTTAAAATATCAGTAAACATATCATCTATACAACTTTTACAGAGTGATCTTTTAAAAACAGTAAATACTTTCTTAGAAACTTACAACTTTGATCCAAAATACCTAAATCTTGAGTTAACAGAGAGTGTTTTTATGGAAAACTTAAACCTCTGCACTAAACTTTTAAAAGAGTTTAAAAAGCTAGGTATATCTATCTCGATAGATGACTTTGGGACAGGTTACTCATCTTTGAGTTATGTGAGTAAACTGCCGATAGACAACATCAAGATAGACCAATCTTTTGTCCAAGATATATCAGCTGAGAAAAACCCTATCATAGATGCTATCATATCTATGGCTCATGCACTAGGGCTAAATGTAGTTGCAGAAGGTGTTGAAAACGACAAACAATACAACTATCTAAAATCAAAAAATTGTGATATTATACAAGGATACTACTTTAGTAAACCGCTAAATATAGAAAAATTTCAAAATTTTCAACAAAGCCATTTTGTAGATGGAACTAACTATATAAACAGCGAAAATATCGTATCTCAAAGCGAGTTAAAAGAGCTTATAAGATAACTCAAGCTTATGATTATTATAAAAAAACAAATAAAAGTGACAATTTTGTTACTTTTATTTTAGTATATTTATACTACAATACATTATTAAACAATTTTAATTGTAATGTTTAAAATAAATTTAAGGGGTTGCTATGGAGCAAGAGGTAAAAAGCTCAGCAAAAAGCAGAGCTAAGGAGTATTTGAAAGGATGGATGCCTTATAGGATAAAGAGGTATTATGTCTTTTTAATATCAACGATAGTTGCATTGGTTCTACCATGGATAGTTATAGATGGTGCACACTTTTTTCTACTAAACTTTGACCACAAACAGATACATTTGTTTTTTACAAAGTTTGATATGCAAGAGTTATATGTTATGCCATTTTTACTGATTTTCAGTTTCCTTGGTGTTTTCTTCATGACTACTTTAGGTGGTAGGGTTTGGTGTGGATGGCTTTGTCCACAAACTATCTTTAGGGTTATATACAGGGATTTGATACAAACTAAACTTTTAGGTATCAGAAAAAGTATCCAAAACAAACAAAAAGAGCCAGAGGGACAAGGTGGTAAAAAAGCTATCGGTTTTATACTTTGGGTTATACTAGCTTTTGTGGCAGCGGTTGATTTTGTTTGGTATTTTGTTCCTCCGCAAGAGTTTATGGAGTATATAAAAGCACCAGCAGAGCATACTGTCATGATAACTACTATCTTGATAGTTGCAGGTTTCCTTATCTATGATATAGTGAAACTAAAAGAGGATTTTTGTATCTATGTTTGTCCTTATGCTAGGGTTCAATCAGTTATGTATGATGAGGAGACAGTTCAAACTATCTACAACACTGGTAGAGGTGGTAACATATATAGTGAAGATCAAGAGACAAAACTAGTAAACTCACTAAAAGAGTTAAAAGCAACTGAACCAGATGCAGAGTGCACCATGTGTGATAGTTGTGTTAGAGTTTGTCCTACACACATAGACATAAAAAGAGGTATGCAACTTGAGTGTATCAACTGTCTTGAGTGTGCTGATGCCTGCACAAAAGTTATGGGAGCTTTAGGAAAAGAGTCACTTATCACTTGGACTAGCTACTCTGCGGTAAAAGAAAACAGAAAACCTAAGCTGTTGAGATTTAGAACTATCGCTTATGGTGTTGCTTTAACTGCTGCTCTTATCGGGTTACTTGTTATGGGTAGTAAAAAAGAGAACATGCTTCTAAACATCAACAGAACAACACAGCTATACAAGATAAAAGACAATGGTAACAGAGTAAACAATGCTTATATATTTTTATTCCAAAATACTCAAAGAAAAGACCATACTTACTACTTTGAAGTAGTGGGACACCCTGACATCAAGATAGCAAGACCAGCAAAACCTTTCAAACTAAGAGCTGGTAAAAAAGCTAAAAAAGTTGTTGTTTTATATACAAAAAAACAGTTAGTAAAAAATGCTAAAAAAGATACACCTATCGATATAGTTATCAAAGCTTATGCAGTAGATGACAAAGAGAAGATAGTTGTGCAAAGAAACACTACTTTTGTTTATCCTAGACTTGACTTGATACAAAAAGCTCAAGGAAAGTAAGCTCCAAACTAAAAACTTCATCAAATAGTTTAAAAAAACTGTTTGATGCAAGTTTTGTATATCTTTTATTAATATTTTTTTGATATTATCCCTGCTCAAAAATATAAGTAGAGGGGAAACTGCTTCATGATAAAAAAGATAGATACAAACTCAGATGAGTTTATAGCTGAACTTGAAAAAACTCAAAAGTTTACAGAAAAAGTTTGTAAAAACTTTAACTTTGTTTTCAATCCAGACGATGAGATAAATGAGTCAGTAACTTTTGGACTAGCTAGAAACAAGATCATATATGGGAAAAGATTTTGCCCATGTTTTATGGTAGAAGAGGGCGAAGATGGAAAACCAAGAAGTGTAGAGGATAGGATATGCCCTTGTAAACCAGCTCTTGAAAAAGAGATACCTGAAAATGGACTTTGTCACTGTGGGATATTTTGCACACCTGAGTATGCAAAACACAAGTCTTTGGAAACTAGTGCAGAGACTGTTATACATACTCACTCAAGAGGACTTACAAAAGAGGAGTGCGAAGAGATACTTGCAAAACCTCAACTAGATGGAGAAGAGATAGAAGCACTTTTAGAAGCTAGAGAACTTGGTATGATACACTTTTATCTAGTAGATGTTAGAGAGTGGATGGAGTGGGTAGGTCAGAGGATCAAGGGAACTGACTATCTTGTGCCTACAACAAGTTTTTACCAAGCACTTTCACAACTAGAAGATAAAAAAGAAGAACCTATCATCCTATACTGCTTTACAGGTAGTAGAAGTGTTTACTGTCAACAAGTGATGCTTAGTATGGGTTATAAACATGTATCAAACTATACAAGAGGTATCATAGCATACCAAGGAGAAGTTGAAAGCGGAGAGTAGTTTTACTACCTCCTGCAACTTCCACCGCAACTCTTTTTTTGACCGCGGTATTTATACATCCTGTAAAAACTTTCCAAAACCAAGTAAAAACAGTAAACCCATATAACATCCATAAACAAGTTGTGTTTATACTCAAGATCATAGTAAAGCACAGGAAGTCCTAAAAATATCGGCCACTTAAGATAGTGAAAAAAAAGTATCCAACTACCATGCAAATCTTTTAAAACTTTTTTCATAGCACTATCTTTACACAATCTTCTTTTTTAAGTTCATGATACAAAGCCACTCTATCATCATCGTTGTGAACTAAAATAGTAACTTTAAAACTTTCATAAGTCTTGTTTTTACTGTTGTTTGACTTTTGGACTGTAAACTCTCTCTCACCCAAGACATTTTTGACTACATGGTGGATGTTACAGTGAGAGTTTATGATGACTTTGTAAACCCAAGAAGCAGGATAGGTTATCTCTAGCTTTTTACCGCTCAAATCTACCACTTTTTCCTCCATCTTTGCTTAGAAGTTTTATATCACTTATCACCATACTTTTATCTATCGCTTTAGCCATATCATAGATAGTTAAAAGCCCTATGCTCACTCCTGTTAGTGCTTCCATCTCAACACCTGTTTTTCCTGTTAGTTTGGCAGTAACTTGTAGTCTAAACCCTGGAAGTTCAGGAAGCTCCTCAACATCACAGTTTACCCCTGTTAGCATCAAAGGATGGCACATAGGTATAAGAGTGCTTGTCTGTTTTGCTCCTTGGATAGAAGCTATCACAGCAGTTTGCAAAACAGGGCCTTTTTTTGTTTGGTTTGAAACTATCATATCGTATGCCTCTTGGCTCATAGTGATAGTTCCATCAGCAACAGCAACTCTAGTTGTATCATCCTTTTTCGTAACATCCACCATCTTTGGTCTATCTTTTTCATCTAAATGTGTTAAATTCACTTTACCCCTTTACTTTTTTATGTCATAATAATACAGTTAAATATATAAAGGATTTATCATGAAAAAGTTTTTATTATCTATATTTTTGGCTTCAACTATGCTTTTG
>Ga0256828_1002801_pt1 | contig 10172 bp, 11 predicted proteins | sample CV88metaG_FD_185993 | JGI IMG/M metagenome (GOLD analysis project Ga0256828, IMG submission 185993) | Hydrothermal vent microbial communities from East Pacific Rise, Pacific Ocean - CV88 | ecosystem: Environmental > Aquatic > Marine > Hydrothermal vents | place: Pacific Ocean: East Pacific Rise... | reverse complement strand
AAGAGTATAACCAAAAAATGTGACAAAAAAGTCACACTTTTGAAAGCTTATCGTGCTGTGCTAGTTGCGCGCATCTCTCGAATGAGGTTAACTTTTATCTCTCCAGGGTATTGAACGGAGGTTTCAATTTTTTTGGCAATCTCTTTACTTAAAAGTACTGCCTCAGCATCTGTAATTTTTTGTGCATTCACAAAGACACGTACCTCTCTTCCTGCGTGAATGGCATAGGCATCTATGACGCGTTCATCCTCTTTGGCAATGGCTTCAATCTCGCTCACACGTTTGGTAAACTGCTCTAAGACTTCTCTTCTTGCACCAGGTCTTGCAGCACTGAGTGTATCAGCAGCACATACAGCAGCACTCTCAACTGAATCAGGCTCTTCATAGCCGTGGTGTGCATAGATGGCATTAATGACAGTGGGGTGTTCATGGTGTTTTTGACACAATTTTGCACCCAACTCAACGTGTGAGCCACCCTCTTCTTGGGTTAACGCTTTACCAATGTCGTGAAGCAATCCTGCACGCAAGGCTAACTTCTCATCACCCCCCATCTCACCAGCCATCACTTGGGCTAATTTTGCCACTTCAAGGGTATGGGCTAAGGCATTTTGTCCATAACTTGCACGATACTTCAAGCGTCCTAACAGACGTACCAACTCCTCTGCCATAGGGTAGAGTCCTAAATCAATTAAGATATTCTCCCCCTCTTCATAGGTCTTTTGTTCAAACTCAGCCACAACCCGTTGGTGAACCTCTTCAATGCGTCCAGGGTGAATCCGTCCATCTTCAATAAGAATCTCCAACACCTCCGTAGCAATGGCACGTCGGTAGAGATTAAAAGAGCTAACAAGAATAACATTGGGGGTTTCATCAACCACAATATCAACCCCTAAGAGCATCTCTAAACTCTTAATATTACGCCCCTCTTTTCCAATAATACGCCCCTTATGCTCCTCACTAGGAAGGGTGACAAGGTTCATCAGTCGCTCCCCTGCAAACTCTCCTGCATAGCGTGTTGTTGCTTGGGCTAAAATATCAAATGCACGCTTTTTCCCCTCCTCTTTGGCTTGCTGTTCATACTTACGCACAATGGTTGCTACCTCTAAACGGCTTTTTTGTTCTACCTGCTCTAAGAAATAGGCTTTTGCCTCTTGTTGACTCAATGAAAAGAGTGACTCCATCTTCTCTAAGACCTCATCAATGGCTCGCTCTTTCTCTCTCTCTAACTGTGCTAGACGCTCTCTTTTTTGCTCTAACAAAGTAGCTCTCTCTTGGAGTTTTTTCGCCTCATTGTCTAAACGTTTCTGCTCTTTTTTAAGTGCATACGATGCCTCTTTTGTCTCCTTTAGACGTGCTTGAATAGCCATCTCCTCTTTACGTCGGTAGGCTTTTGCCTCTTCTATCATAGCTGTCGCTTGAGCCTCTACTTCTAGATGCCCCTCTTGGGTTGCTCTGTCTTGTTTTTTTTTCATCACCATCGCTGTGACAATCACACCAACCAATACGCCACAAAGTACCAATGTACCTATTACTACTTGTTCCATCTCTATCCTTTATTGTTGTGACTTTGTGCAACATCTCACTACGGTACTATCACCTCATCGGCTCGTACATCATATCTATCTGTAATCTCTTGTGAGGTGTAGCAGAGTCTGCGTGCAACAAAGACAACATAGCTTATATTCTTTAACTCTTTTTCAAAAAAACGGTCATACATCCCTTTTCCAAACCCAATACGACGACAGGTAGTATCCATACCAATTATGGGAACAATGGCTAAATCTATCTTCTTTTTACGATACTGTTTAGAGTCTTTCGGTTCACGTAGACCAAACCGTTTTTTGACAAGTGGAAACCTATATTTTACCAATCTAAAACTTTTACCTTCCATAAATGGGACATAGAGGGTTCGCTTCTCTTGGCGTAGACGTTTGAGTAAAGGGGTAAGGTTGACCTCCATATCTAGAGGAAGATAACAGAAAATCTCTTTGGCATCAGAGGCTTGAATGAGGGTATAGAGGCGTTTGATGACCTCTTTATCTTTTCGGTAACGTCGAGGCGATGAAGCCTCCTTAGCCAACACTTTTCGTGCCTCTTGACGAAAGAGGTGCTTTGCTTCTACTTTTTCTTGATTGTTCATTTTTTTTAATGCTCTTTTGGTATAATCTGCATCATTATATCGAAGGAATCATGTGAACTACCCTGCCTCTTTAATGCTATATAGCATTGCATTTATACTTTTTGTTGGTTGTGAGCAGGAGAAAGAGCCAAAGCAACCCCTTCCTATACATAATACCACCACACTTGTACCACAAAAGCCTACTCAAGCAGAAGAAAAAGAGGCAATTCAAAAAGAGAATACCTTTACCTTTCATCACGCCCATAAAAAGTGGACGATAGAGCTAAAAGAGCATCAACTCATTTGTCACAATGCCACACAAGAAGTAACCCTTATTACTCTCTTTGATAACCATTGTCCACTCTGTCAAGCAGAAGTAGCCATGCTTACGCGTCTTCAAAAAGCATTTAAAACAAAACTACAAGTCATAGGTGTCAATCTCTCTTTAGAGAAGAGAGACTCCTCTTCAAACCTTCCCATACTAGAAGGAGAAGAGGCAAAACGCTTTGCCTCTGTTATTAAAAAAGCTCTCTCTCTAGAAGAGAGTCTCTCTTTACCTTTGAGTATTCTCTACCATAAGAAAGAAGAGGTCACCTACTATGAAGGGGCAGTACCGAGTGAAATACTCACACACACCCTTCAAAACATTATCAAACAATAAAAGGAAAATATAGAAGAATGTTTAATCTATTTAAAAAAGTTTTGGGTAAAACCAAAGAGGCGATTCAAGAGATTGTCCCTACCAAAAAGAACCACCTTACCAAAGATGAGTTTGAAGAGATTCTCCTTGAGGCTGATGTAAACTATGAACTCGTTGAGCGACTCCTCGATGCCCTTCCTGCGAAGATTAACCGTATTCAAGCGTTTAACTCCCTTATCTCTGTCTTTCAATATAAAGCAGACTGGAAAGAGAGTGATGTACGTCCCTTTGTAGAGATGATTATTGGTGTAAATGGTGCAGGAAAGACAACAACCATCTCCAAACTTGCCTACCGATATAAAGCAAATGGAGAGGGGGTTATTTTAGGGGCTGGAGATACCTTTAGAGCAGCAGCCATTGAGCAACTCTCTCGCTGGGCAGTCAAACTAGATATTCCCATTGTCGCCACAAGACAAGGACACGACCCCTCAGCTGTGGTCTATGACACCATTCAATCTGCACAAGCTAAAGGGATTGAGCGTGTAATTATTGATACAGCTGGTCGTCTTCATACACAGACAAACCTCAGTGAAGAGTTAAAGAAGATGATTCGTATTGCCCATAAAGCACAAGAGGGGGCGCCTCACCGTAAACTGCTCATTCTCGATGGGACACAAGGGAGTTCAGCCATTAACCAAGCCAAAGCCTTTGATGAGATGATTGGGATTGATGGTATTATCATTACCAAACTCGATGGAACAGCCAAAGGGGGTGCAGTGCTAAGCATTGCTGATGAGCTTCAGATGCCTATCTTCTTTATTGGAACAGGAGAACAGCCCTCTGACCTTATCCCCTTTAAAGCCAATGACTATATTAACACTATCTTAGATGAGATTTTTGATTAACCTCATTTCACACTACAAACCAAAACGCTCTTTATAGACCTCTTCTAAGGGGCGTTTCTCTCTATATGCAATAGGCTCTCCAATGACAATAGTAATCTCTCTTTTAGGGGTTGCATCTAAGAGAGCCTCTTTTAAAACCTCAGCAGCATTTCCTTTAATATAGACGGGCAAGAGAGGGAGTCTATTTTTTAAAGCAATAATTCTCGCCCCCTCTTTAAAGGGAAGCAGTGCTTCACTACTCTTGTTACGTGTCCCTTCAGGAAAGATAAAAATAGAACTCCCCTCTTTTACCCCTGCTTTAATATCGGCAAAGAAACCACCCATCTGCTCCTTTTCTCTATCAAGCAAAATACACCCTGCATTACGGACAAACATACCAAAAAAAGGAGAGTGATACAACTCTTTTTTTGCCACCCATAGACCAAATATCTGACTCTTTTGGAGTGCTATCTCAATGATAGGTGGGTCAATAATGGTACGGTGGTTACTCACCAATAAAAACTGTCCATCTGAGGGGATATTCTCCTCATTCTCTACACGAATATGAATATTTAACGCTTCAAGTTGTGCCTTTGAGTAACCTAAACGTAACGACTTCTTCTGAAGAGGGTCACGGGTTTTACGTAGACGCAATCCAAAACGATTGGTAAGGTAGAGTGCATAAAGAAACTGTTTAATCTGCGTGAATGTCACAATGGTATCCTCATAAATAAAAGTCAAAAATTATAGCTAAAACTCTGTTAAGAGTAAAAAGTATGACAATTTGCCATTTTTTTCTCTCTCTTAGTAAAAAGAGTCTATACTCTGCAAAAAGAGAGTAGATTATGGCAAAAAAGAAGACGCTATTTGAGTGTCAATCGTGTGGATTTCAAAGCCCTCGTTGGATGGGTAAGTGTACTTCGTGTAATGAGTGGGAGAGTATGGTCGAACTCACCACCCAACAGATAGCATTTCTAAAAGAGACACAGACCACCTCAGCAATACATACCACCAAAGCCTTACCTATTACAGAGGTAAATGAAGACAATATTACCCGTTTTCCCTCAGGCAGTAAAGAGTTAGACCTTGTCTTAGGAGGGGGCATTGTACCAGGTTCACTCACACTCATTGGAGGAAGCCCTGGTATTGGGAAATCGACCCTTTTACTCAAAATTGCAGGAAACCTTGCACAAGCCTCACAGCGTGTCTTGTATGTTTCAGGAGAGGAGTCAGCAGGACAGATTAAACTCAGAGCCAATCGCCTTGGTGCAAACCACGAAAATCTCTACCTTCTTTCAGAGATTAACCTTGGTATAGTCTTACAAGAGATTCAAAACCAAACCTATCATTTTATTGTCATTGACTCCATTCAGACCCTCTACTCAGACCAGACCCCTTCAGCTGCTGGGTCAGTGACACAAGTACGTACCATTACTTTTGAGTTGATGCGTATTGCAAAGAGTATGCATATTCCTATTTTTATTATTGGGCATATTACCAAAGATGGCTCTATTGCTGGTCCTCGTGTCTTGGAGCATATGGTCGATACCGTCTTATACTTTGAAGGCGATAGTAACTCTGAACTTCGTCTACTTCGTGGCTTTAAGAACCGTTTTGGGTCAACCAATGAGGTGGGCATTTTTGAGATGAACAAAGAGGGACTCAATGATGCCAAGAGTATGGCAGGTAAATTTTTTAATAAAGAGAAACTCCAATCAGGCTCAGCCTTAACGGTGATTATGGAGGGGAGTCGTCCTATTATTATTGAGGTACAAGCACTTGTAACAGAGTCTTATGGTCACGCAAAACGAAGCTCTACGGGGTTTGACAATAACCGTTTAGGTATGCTTCTAGCCCTTTTAGAGAAGAAACTTGACCTCCCACTTGGCACGTACGATGTCTTTATTAATATTGCAGGAGGCATCAAAATACACGAACCATCAGCCGATTTGGCTATTATTGCTGCTATTTTAAGTAGCTATCGTGACCGTGAACTCAGTAGCCACACCCTCTTTTTAGGAGAGGTCAGCTTAACAGGAGAAATTCGTGAAGTACCAGCACTCACCCAACGCCTTAAAGAGATGCACACCCAAGGCTTTACCAAAGCCATCATTCCCAATAAACCTCTAGAGTCAACCCCTATTAAATGTTTCATTGCCGATGAAGTCTCTAAAGTGGTTGAGTGGATGTAATGGTATAATAACACTATGCAAATAGGAACAGATATTGTCGCCATTGGGCGTATAGAGTTAGCCATTCAAAAAAGAGGAGAGCGTTTTCTTGCACGTTTTCTCAACCCTCAAGAGAGAGAACGTACCTCTAAAGTTGCCTCCATTGCAGGGTTATGGGCAGCCAAAGAGGCTATTGCAAAAGCGTTAGGGTGTGGCATTGGTCAACACCTCTCCTTTGCAGATATTACCATTCTCAAAACCCCCAAAGGTGCCCCCTACTTTGAACTCTCCATAGAGGCACAAAGACGCTATCCTATTGTTTCAAGCTCACTCTCTATTAGTCATGATGGAGGGTTTGCTATTGCTGTGGTGGTCTTAGAACTCAACCATCTCTAAGAAGTTTATGCTATTTTGTAGTTCATTTTTAACCACAATAAAGCACAATAGCATAGGCTATTAGAAAGGATTGATATGAATGTATGGAAAAGACGTCTACTTCTTCTACTCTCTATGGGAGTACTCTCTGGGTGTGTCTCAAATAAAGACTTAGCCCTACTCCAAGAGCAAAATCGCAAACAAGCCCTACTCATTGAAAAGCAAAAAGCCTCTATTGCTTCACTCAAAGATGAACTCAAAATTACCAAGCGTCTACAAGAGAAGAAACTCACCCCCACACCACCTCTAAAACCCAAAAGAGCCAAAGTGGTCAAAAAGGTAGAAGATACAAACTTTAATACCAACTATATGTATCCTAAAAAAGAGACCAAAAAACCAAAAGTAACACCTCAAACCAATGCACCCCTTACCAAAGAGCGATGTATTGAGATGATTGGTGAAGCGAAGTTTCAAAAATATGCCAAAATGTTTGGCAATGAAGAGGCTTCAATGAAGCGTTGTCGGATGCTAGAGAGTATGAATCACTAAGGATTACTTCCTTAGGTGAATCATCTTAAATCTATCTCCCATCATGGTTGGTGCAATGAGGGTTTTAATCTTATCTGCTTCTCGTAAATAGTGTGCGTGTGTTGCCACTTTAGAGAACTGCTCTAAAATATCAATCAATCCAAAACGCACCAACGCTCTAGCTTGTGTCTCATACGCTACCTCACAAAACCCCTCAGCTTCAAACGCCTCTAAAATATGTTTAAAGTTAACATCATAAGTAATATCATCTTTTCCAAATGAGTCAGCTAAGTGTAACGCTTCATCAAAGAGAGGAAAGGTTTCGTGCTTACGGTAGACACGAATAGAGAAGTCATTACGGACATACTTCTCACCATAATCAAAGGTGACAAAGTCACACACTTCAATCCCCTTTGCCATCTCTTTGGCAAATGCTTCATACCCCACAGCCACTTCACCCTGTTTTAAGTGATGCCCTTTTGCCCACGTTAAGAGTGACTGGGGTGCATCTCTCCACTCAATGGTGTGGTTATTGACATAGGCTATCTTCTCATCTTTTAAGAGTTCACACCCAAATGCGTCAAATATCTCATTGGCAACCACAAAAGCATAAGGTACTTCTACACAAGAGATATCATCAAAGTGTTCTACACAGACATCTTCTCCAAAACGTGAAGCGATATACTCTTTTTGTGCTTGACGTACATGGGGTTGACGCTCCACAATACCAAACTTTAACGATTGTACCAATGAAGGGTCACACGTATAGAGCCACTGAATCATATCACACAACAGATACCCTTGATGTGCGCCTACTTCAATGAGCCAACCATCTCTAGGAATACGCCCCTCTAAGAGCATCTTGTAAAAGTGGTTGGCAATAGAAGCCCCAAAGAAACGGCTTGTACTCACAGCTGTATAGAAATCTCCCTCTTTACCAATGGTATGAAACTTCTTGTAGTACCCCTCATTGCCATATAACCACGCATTCATATAGTCACTAAATTGCATCTTCTACCTTTGTATAGAGTGTTAAGAGTTCTAACTCTTTATCGATGGCATACATCTTTTGGTCTAATTGACGAATCTTAATACCATTAGACATCATCTTCAAATCTAAAGAGGACTTCTCACCAGAGTGAACCAACCCTTTTGTAATGCGATAGAGTCGTCGGTATAACTTCTCATCTTTTTGAGAGAGGGCTATCTTCTGCTCAATACGCTTCAGACGTGAAAGTACTTGCTTATAGGTTTCATTCACACTCTTTTGACGCTCTAAGAGTTCTACTTTTGCACGCAGTGTATCTAACTTCTTTGCTTCAATATCGGTAAACATATTCATATCAATAGGCATACTCACCGTTAACCCATACGTCCAGTAATGCTCCTCTACACCCGATGAGGGAAAGAGAGGGTTTGGGTCTGCATAGGTATAACGTCCCTGAAGAGAGAGTGTAGGAAGATACTTTGCCCACGTCATCTTCTGCTCATACTCCTTCTGTGTCGCACGTAACCTTTCACGTTTTAACTCTAAGTGACGTTGTATGTAGTCGTGCTTTTTGATGAGATGTAAATGAGGGAGAGAAATACTTTTGGGGTCTTTGTCACTCAACTGAGCAAAACGCTCCTCTAAAGAGAGTCTACTCATCTGTAAACTCAAGAGTTGACTCTCATCAATATTGGCTTTTAAAATGGCTTGGTCAAGAAAACTACTATCCATCAACCCTGCTTGATACTGCTCTCTTTTTTGACGAATATCTATCTTATCATTGGCTAAAAGCAGACGACTCTTCTTCTCTTGTAACGCTAACCTCTTAATCGAAAAAAGTAGACGTGTCGCTTCTGTAATGGCTTGCCGTTTTTGTAAAGCAATATCTGTTGCATTGGCACTTCCTTGTGCCTTAGCATACTTCATAGCAAAGTAGATACCACCTGAACGAAAAATAGGTTGGTCAATCCCCACAGAAAAGCTAGAAGAGGCAACAACCCCACTACTAAACTGCTCAGAGAAACTCCGAGTATACTGCATTAAAATAGGATTGACCCAACTGTATGTTAAGAGCTTACTTTGTGCTGTGTTCATTCCAAAACGATAATCAAATAGCTTGTTTTGGTTCTCCGACAAGAAAGAGGTAAGCCCTTGTGACTCACCCCATAGAAGTGTCCCTACAAGACTAAAGCTGACTAAGAACCGTTTCAAAACGTCTAAACCCTTCATCGATTTCATCTTTTGAGATGGTTAAACTTGGTAAGAAACGTACCGTATTTCTTCCTGCCTTTAAGAGAATAAGCCCCTCACCCATTGCTTCTTTGACAATGGTTGTTTGAACCTCAGCTGTTTTAGCACGTAAACCACGCATCAATCCAACTCCCACAGCCTTCTCAAAGAGATGCCCATAGCGTTGTGCAATATCTTCTAACTTCTCACTAAAGTAGGCAATGCTCTGAGCAATCACCCCCTCTTGACTTAATGGTTCTAAGACCTCTAAAACAGCCAAACCAGCCACACTGCTTAGGTAGTTTCCACCAAAGGTACTTCCATGGTCACCAGCACTTAAGATGCTCTTATGTGTTGTCATGACAGCACCAATGGGTACACCACCCCCTAACCCTTTTGCTAAGGTAATAATATCGGGTTCAATCTCATAGAGGTTAGAGGCTAAAAACGCACCTGTACGGTAGATACCTGTTTGTACCTCATCGACAATGAGAAGAATCTCTCTCTCTTTTAAGAAGCGTGCCAATTTCTGAACAGCCTCCTTCTCAAATGGCTCTACACCACCCTCTCCTTGTACTAACTCAATCATCACAGCCACAGTTTCATCATCCACAGCCTCTACAATAGCATCAAGCGTGGAGACATAACTAAAACCATCTGGATAGGGAGAGAAGTTTGGTGTATGAAAACTCTCTTGCCCTGTGGCTTTTACTGTTGTAATGGTTCTTCCATGAAAAGAGTGTTCTAGGGTAATGACCTTATAACGCTTCTTCTCAAACTGTGTTTCACCATATTTACGTGCAATCTTAATCGCCCCCTCATTCGCTTCAGCCCCAGAGTTTCCAAAAAAGAGTGCCATATCGTATCCACTAAGCTCCACCACCCTCTTTGCCAATTTCGCTTGTGGCTCAATCACTTGAAGGTTAGAGATGTGTAGTATCTTCTGTGCTTGTTCACAGAGTGCTTTAGTAAGTGTAGGGTTTGCGTGTCCTATGGAGTTTACCCCAATACCTGAAGCAAAATCGATATAATCTCTACCCTCATCATCATAAAGTGTAGAGCCTACACCCTTTACAAAATTGGTATAATCTCTAGCATACGTCTGTAACACATACTGTTTATCTTGTTGTTCTAAATTCATCTTCTCTTCCATCATTAAAATATAACGCTTATTATAGCATAGCGTTGTTAGTGGTTTTCTAACAAGATAGATTTTTTAAAGTTTCTAGCTTTAAAA
>Ga0256828_1002800_pt1 | contig 10173 bp, 14 predicted proteins | sample CV88metaG_FD_185993 | JGI IMG/M metagenome (GOLD analysis project Ga0256828, IMG submission 185993) | Hydrothermal vent microbial communities from East Pacific Rise, Pacific Ocean - CV88 | ecosystem: Environmental > Aquatic > Marine > Hydrothermal vents | place: Pacific Ocean: East Pacific Rise... | reverse complement strand
ATCTTCACTACCTTTTGAAGCTATATATTTTTGATACTCAGGACTTGCTTTTATCTTAGCGATATACTCGTCTATTGGTTCAAGGTTGTCTTTTATTCCAAATATAATAACACCTATGATTTTACCTCTTTTAGAAAGTTTAGTCCTTGAATATTCTCCTATATCTCCAATCTCTTTTTTGATTTGCTTTCCTCTCTTTAAAAATATTTTTTCTAATTCATCTTGCCACTCTTCTAAATCATCATCACTCATTGTAGGATAATCTGCTATGTTTCCAGGCTCTTGTGATTGAGTTGCATTTTCTTGCTTTTTAGCTTCTTCAATTTGCCCTTTTAAAGTTTCATTTTCAGCTCTTAATTTATCTATTTCAGCTTGAATTTCAGTATCATCATTATATTGTAAATTTGGATATTTTTTTACAAATACTGGGTGATTTTTTTCAACCAATGTGGCGATATTTACCGCTTGTTTATTTTCATCTGTCAAAGTTTTTTTATCTTTAAAAATAGCAGGATTTATATCATTACCATTTAGATACCATCTTGTTACTTTTATAGGTTTATTCATATTGATATGGGTTTGCTCTTGTTCTTTGCCATATTGTCTAGCAAGTCCTATAAGTTGTTGCCCATCATCAAATTCAACTACCATAGGGTAATATTCTACTCTGTCATTTTGTTCTTTAAACATAAAACCTTTATCAAGTTTTGCTGTTTCAAAAATAGGCTTAATTCCATCTGGTAATTTATTGTTTAATTTTTTGATAAACAATTTCATCTTTTTAGAAAATTCTCTAAAATTATCCCCTTTGATACTGTCTAAATCTACTTCATCTACCATTATTGATTGTGGCTCTGTATCTGTATAAGGATAATTAAATCCTGCACCAATTAAAGCATCTTGTATGCTATCATATCTGTTTTGTTGTGTTAATAAATGTTTATGCTCAAACCAAAATTCTACTTTACTCATTTTTTTGTCCTTTTAATACAATTTATTTATTGCTTTTTTTAAGTCATCATCTTTTAAAAATCTTTTACCATCTCTACTATCTTTAAAACTTTCTTCATCTATAAAGTCATCAACTCTTAAGCTTAATCCATAGTCTATTTGAAATGATGTTTTTTTTCTCTCCCATAAATCGCTTATTCTTATTAATGGATTTCCATAGACATCTTTTCCAAGTGCTAATACTAAAAATCTTTTATTAAAAGCTTGTAACTCTAACGGATTTTTATACACATACATACGACCTTTTTTAAGATAAGGCTTTGCACTATCTAAATCAATACCATCAGTTGAAAGTTGTAATTTTTCTAACTCTTTCTTAAGTGCTTCATTTTCAACTTTTAAAGTTTCTAACTCTTTTTTTAAGTCTTCATTTGCACCGCTTTCACTTCTGAAACCTTGCATTTTTTTATCTTTTTTGATGTCTTTTTTTCTTGATTTTTTTAGTGTTTCAAGTTGAATATATTTAATACTCTCTTGGGCTTCTTTTTTAGGATTAAATCTTAAGGCATCTTGTGGAGTTGTGATAACTCTATCTTTAACTACTATTGTTTTAAGCTTATTAGCTTCAACTGATATATTTATATACATATTATCTACTTGTAATATATATAATGTTCTAATTTTACCTGCTACTGTGTGTCGTGAATTTTTATGTTCTTTAACCACAAAACCTGCTTCGATTAAAGTATCTACATACTCTTCAAGCTGTTTTTTTAGCTTATCATTTTTTAATGATTTCCATTGCATAGCTATTCCTTTTTTTGTTTTTGTTTAATTTAGCTATTTTATTATTATTAATATTAATGTTAGCTTATAGTACCAGGGTCTGTAGTATCTCCGTTGCTATCAGCAGGAACATCAATTACACCATTTGCTTTTATCTCATCTAATATACCTTTAGCTATTGCTAATATAAAAGCTTCTGCATCTGTATTTTGTCCTACATTACCTTTTAATCCACCCATATTATCTATAATATTATCTTTAGCTCTATTTTCGTCCATTGCCATTTCTAACCCCTTGTTTAATATAAAATCTTGCTATTTTAAAAAATCTAACTAAATCATCTCTATTAGTTTTTTTTCTAAAACCTTTTTTATAATATATATGAAAATTCCTATGACAGGTTTTACATAAACATACACCATTTTCAATATTATATCTCAAATCTTTATTATATGAAGCACACTCTATATGGTGGGCTTGTCTATTCTTTATGTTGCCACAAATTACACACTTTTTATCTCTACGGATTACTTTAACTCTCCAGTGTCTATAATCTGCTGTATTTCTCCAATTTTGTGCCATTATATAAAACTATCAATCTTACTTTTTAAGTCGTTTAACTTGCTCTTAAGCCCATCAAAAATAGAAGCAGGTTGTCCCATATTTCCAATTACAATAGGATTATCTATAAAGGCTTGAATTGTATCGCTTAATGTCTGTAATAAACTTGCTGTATCGTTTTCTATTAAGACTTTTTGAGATAATAAGTTAGTTTGATTTATTCTATTGTTATCATAACCTATCATATTTAATGTAGTATCTGTTTTAACTTTTACTTCATCTTTATTTTTTATGACATATATTTTACTACCTACTAAATCTATACCCTGTTGTAAGCTACCTAAAACATATATATTGTGAAATTCATCTATCAATACAAAAACTTCCGTACCTACATTTATATTAGGTCGTTGTTCTCTTTGGTCTAAATCTAATTTATTTATAAAAATAGCTTTATATTCTTTATTAGAATTATGTAATTTTACCTTAATAAATCTATCATTATTATCATTTGGATTAGTTAAGGTTGTTGCTGTTGCTATTCTCACTTATAATCTCCTGCTACTAAAAATACTTGTTCTTTACCATTATATATAAAAATCTCTTTTTCTATAATCGCATATTTATTATCTTCTATTGATATTATATCTCCAATAGATAAATGAGTAACCACTCCGTTTAGTTCTAATCTTGGTGTTATAAAGTTGTTTAAACCTTTAACATCAGCATTTGTAACAAAAGGCATATAATGGGCTAATCCCAAACCTTTTTCGGTTATAGGGTATTTATTGCCTGTTAAAATAGTATAATAATTTTGCTTTAAGTGTGAAATATCATTTATCTTTTTATATGTCAATATCTCATCTTTAAAATCAATAGGCTCTTTACTAAAAGCTGAAAAAATACTTTTTGATATAGCTATTAAATTGTTATCTAAAGTCATCATTAAAGCCTTTTTTCTAAGCCCTAATATAAAATAGTCTAATTGATTACCTGCACCTACAATATAAGTTTTAAAATTAACAGTCTGTAAAACTGTTCTTATATTGTTATGTAGTAGTTTATAAAAATCTTCACTCACAAATCTAAAAACTGTAAAAACTTTATCGCTTACAATTTCTTTTTTTTCACTAAATAGTTTTACTTTGATTTCTATAGCTTCATCTGTCAATAGATAATAAGTTTTATCAACTTCAAATTTATCTATTGTGATTAAATCAGAAATACCTATCTTTACAGATAAAGGCACTCCATAAGCAAACATATTTATAAGTTGTAGTTTTATATTGTTTTTATTAACTACGAGTTGTTTATCTTCATCATATATACTATTAATCATAATATTTTAGGATATATCTCTTTTTTCTTATATACATCAGCTGTTTTAAGTTTAAAGTAACTTTCTTCCATAGTACCAGTTAAATATATAATATTGTAACCTGTATCATCATCACTTTGTTTCTCAAATTGTGCATTTTCAAAACCATATAAAGCTATACTTCCGAACTCATCTGTTTTGTATAATAAATTTGGTGTAGTATCATCATAAACTACTAAACTATAATTTATCTTTTTTAATACAGTTGCTATTAATCTTTTAAGCTCTAATTGTATTTCTAATCCTGCATAATTGTTTCTACTTAATATAGCAAATTGTATGTCAGTTTCATAAGCAAAATTAGTACCTTCCAAAAAGATTTTATCTGTGTCATCATCTTTATTAACTAAAGTAATTCTATCAACTGTATTAAAATGTTGCTGTGTTAATCGCTCATTTTTTATAGTATTACTTCTAAGTATAACTATTTTAGGTAAAACATCATCAGTATTATTAGTATTACTTTTATCTAAATATGCTATGTATTTATTTATATCCATTTCCATATTATCAATAACTGCAATTTTTTTACTTTTAATACTTTCCACTTCATCGATATTATAAACATTTGTTATATTTGATATTTCATCAGCTAAAACTTTTGCTATTGTTTTTAATGAAGTGCTATGATTGTGTTGTAGATAAATCACTATCTTACCTCGTTAGTTTCCGTAAAGTCTAAAATAAATGTATCATTAATCTCATCAGATGTAGCCTCTTCAACATCTACCCTTGCTAAAATATCATCACTTGAATTACACAAATATACCACTTTATAAGTAATTGCTTCATCTAAAGAGTGTTGGAAAACTGAACTGATTTTTAAATCCCCTATCTTTAAAGTATTACTACTTAATTGTGTTGGTTGTGTTAAATCTGATATAGCTTCTATATGTTGGTCTTCATCTGTATAATAACCTCTATCAATATAAAGACTACCTGCCTTATTAACTGTATCTCTCATAACTTGTATGATAACATCTGTGTCTAATGCTGTAACTACTGCCATCTTTTATCCTTTTTAATTTAATTGTCCCCAAGATGTAACAAAACTATCATCATAATCATACATCTTATAGTCCTTCTTTAACTTCTATTTCTATAATGTTACTTTTGCCTTTGTAACCATCTATTGTTATTTGTACTTGAACTTTAATTATACCTAAAACATCAAAATCGCCACTTTGTGATACATAATAAACTGTTTTATTTGTATCATCAATAGTTGCCACCCATTCGCCTTTAACTCCATTTGATTTTTTATAAAAGATTTTTGCTTCTTCTACATCATCAAAATTTATGTTATCAAATTCAAATTCAAGTTTAACACCCTCATCATCTAAAAATACTTCTTCCATAACTAAACCTTTTCAAGTTTCAATACTATATTATAGCTAAATAATCTTTTAGTAAAACTTATTTTATTGTTAATTTTTTTTGTAACAAATACTAAACTTTTAATATTATTGTTATATTTTGTTAAAAACTTATAATTTGTATTGAAATTTATTTTAAATCGCATTTTATAAATATCCATTTGTTAAATTTTACTACACTATGTATAATCCGTTTAGTAAAAAATCTTTTACCCATTCCTATACGAATAAGTATAGATTTGTGCGACATTCCTTTAGTTAGCAACTTTAAGCCTTTTATAAACTTCTTGTTCTGTTGGTCGTTCTCTTTTGTCTAATAAATTAAATCTTGCTATTTCATTATTGTCTAAGTCATAGAAAATCATTTGGTTATTATCAATAATCCAATTACCAAAATTCATATTATATATATCAACAACTTTACTTAGTATATCAGTTAAAATTGTACTTGATGTATTTTTCCACACTTCGGTCGCTATATCTTCTTTACTAGATAAACTCATTAACTGATTATGCTCATCTGTTGTTAATCCACCACTTGTACCACCTGAACCACCTGAACCGTTATCAACTACAATAACTTCTACTTGTGGTGGTATATAGTTTAAATCTACTGTAACATTATCATCTAATACATCTCTATTGAAGCAAAATATACCCTCTTGCCCATCATCCGTTAAAATAGTTCCTGTAATAGTTAAATAATGACTCTCGTTATATGGTACTATTTTCGTTCCTTGTTGCAATACGATATATCTCTCTGTATATTTACCGCCACCCTTAGGAACATTACCATAAGATTTAATAAAAATATCAAATTTTCTTAACTCTTCATCATTTCTTCTAAGTGTTCTCATTTCCTTATATATATCAATAGGATTTATTGAACTATTTTTAGTATTTTCAGATAAATAAATTAATCTATTTGGTGCATCTATTTTATCAATTAAAGCCATTGTTTAACCTTTACAAAAAGTAAGGAATTAATCCTTACTCTTTAATTATACATTTGTTTCTAAGTTTGGTTCTGCTGAAGCTGTTACAGTTGTATTTCTAGTAATTGTAAAAATAGTTTTAGCTTGTGTGCAACCACCGTCGCCCTCACAGATAAACACTATATTTTTATCAGTTCCTGCATCTCCACCAACAGTATCCCCATCGTAGTCAAAACCAAATTCAATTTTATTAGCTACTGCATCAGATGATACATCTCCTTTTACTTCTGTTCCTGAATGAGATACAACAGTTTTAGCACTTGCTGTATTGTAATCAGTTAAGAAAAATCCGTGATACCAAGCTTTATTGTCAGCAACTGCAATAGCACCAACTGAAATTTTAACAGATACATTAAATGGTCTTACTCTTGTTGTTCCATCATCTGCTGTAAATACGATTTTTTGCTCATCTTCAACAGGTATATTTTCTATAAATAAACCTAAGTCATCTGCTCCAGATGTAGTTACAATTCTACCTTGTGAGTCATACTCATACCATACACCAACCCTTTTACCGTGAGTAACTGTTTCGTCACCATTATCAATATCATCATCAGTTTGTGATAAAGCATCAAGGAAAGCTACAATTTGGTTAAGGTTTGCATTACTAGGATTTCTTAGTATCCAGGTAAAATCCCCGTCACCTTCTTTAAAACCTGATTGTGTTGAAGCTGTTGCTAATTTTTCTAAATATAGTTCTCTAAAAGGTGTTATACTTGTTTTATACTTATAGTCTGCTTTAATTGATTTACTATCTGCTGGTGCTGTATCAAAAGTGATTTGTCCTGCTGTTAAATCAATAGTATAATCTGTTCCTCTTACTTGTACTACATCATCTACATAGATAATATCAGAGTCTGCTACTACATAACCATAATCTAAATCAAATACAGTCGCTGAACCATCTCCAGTACCTACATCTTCTGCTGTAACTTGTGTGCTGTTATACACATCTGTTAAATTATAATTACCAGTTGTTAAGTGTGGACTTTCTCCTAAAGCGAACCCCGAAGCATACCCGTCCATTTGAGTAACCCCTGAATCTGCTAGTACCTTTTCATCATAGTTGTTACCAAATGTTCTAACTTTCATACTCATAAATGTTCTGTTATCAAATGTAGTAGTATCAGTATCTACACTTGCATCACCATATACTTGTATAGCTTCATCAACTGCACCTGCTTTAGAAAAGTTAAAAGGAACTCCACCACTTACAAGTTGATAAAAAGGATTTGAAGTATCGTAAATATTTCCAAGTGATTTAACACCATAGTAAATTCTACCAATATTTCCTGATGTATCTCTTTCAATCCAACCTGAACCTCTTACTTTAGCTCTATCATCTGTTGTTGTACTGTCTGCATTTGCTGTAAATTTTCGTCCATTAATAACCTCATAAGCACCCCCGAACTTAAATGTACCTTTAAAATATCTATCATATTTTCTTAGGTTTTCATCTACTCTTCTTTCCTGGTTTTCAAAAGCATATAATGCCTCAAATTTAATACCTGTTAAGTTTGTTAATGGATTATCTTCTGCACCATTACCTAAATCTACTTGTGCTAATTCTTCTTTAGTAATTAACTCAATTCTACCATTTGCCACATCAAAATAAATGTTTCCATCTGGGTCATTATCTGCATCACTTCTACTATATTGACTTTGTTTCAATAGAGTTGAATAATTACTTAAATCAATCAATTTTGCTTCTGCCATAATTTAACTCCTAATCTTCTTTAAATATATCGCTATCTTCAATAATTGTAGCAAGTCTTAAGTTTTCTTGTTCCAAATTTCTAATAATAGCTTTATAATTTAATGTTTCCGCTTCATTTCGTTTTTTCCAAAAATCAGCAACTTCACTTTTACCCTGCTCATACCCTTTTTTCTCAAACTCTCTACCAAATTGAATAATATCCATAACTTCGTGTTCGTTTAAGTGTTTAGGTAATTCCCATAATACATTATCTTTATTATCCTTAATATACCATTTAGTAACTCCTTGTTCTCCACTTAATTGTGTTGCTTGACAACTTTGTAATATCATCTTTTAAATCCTTTCTAATTGTTTATATCTGTTTGTAATTGAATATTTATGTTTTGGTCTATATCAGATAAAACATAATAAGTTACACTCTCCTCGTAATCGTTGTTTGGCTGTGCTATTATCTGAACTGCAATGTTTTTATCTTCTGTATATGTATAGTTATATACAATATTGCTACTATTACTGCTCTCTACTCCTTGTAGTTCTGTTGCACCTGCTAAACTTCCTAGATTATCTACTTCATATATTCTATATTCAAAGTCCGTTATAGCAGGAACAACATTACAACTAAAAATCATAGGTAAACCGTTTATATCTTTGATTTTTATATTAGTTGAACCATCATTTTGTAATGTTTTTTCATTATCCGACATATCAATAAATCTACCACTACCAGTAAAGCTACAACCGTCTATAATTATATCATATTTTAATGTAAAATTAACCCCATCATTAGTATAAAATACACCCTTTGGGTAACTTTTTTGTGGATTTTGTGTTAAGTCATATTGTGTATAGTCGTAAAACTCTTCTATTGTGTGATTTTCAGTTAATGTAATTACTTGGTTAGAGTGGTCTATATCTATACCTGTATAACCACTAACAGTTGCTTTATCCGATTCAGTTATATAAATATCATCTTCCATATAAAAAGTATCAACCCTTGATGATACAAAACCTATCAATAAATCTTTAACTTTTAAACCGTATTTACATATACTTAAAGTGTGTGGAGTTTTTTTAGCTTCTGTTACATCATCTGTATTATCAATAGTATATGTTGCTTCTGTTACAACTGTTGATATTACTCCGTTACTATCGCTTAAAAGATTAGTTGAAGTATTACTATCATATTCCCATATAAATACATTAACATCAGCTTCAGCACTACCACCTTTTACAGTAGATATATCCCAGTTCCATTTTTTGTTTAAATAACTACTCATTTAATAATCGCTTTTCTAATAATTGTTTAAAATCATTTATGTTAGTAGTTACATTAAGCTCTCTTAAACTTATAGGGAATACTGTGTCATTATTTTTACATTTAATGTACTCTTGAAACTCTTTGTAACTATCATCTAAATACAACATAATATGCCCGAAAAGTTTTTCATTAGTTTTGGTAAAACTTCCACCAACCAACTTTTTACCCATATACCCTATTTCATTTTTAGTTAAAGCATTAAAGCACCCAGCGGGGAGATATTCGTGTCTGCTCCCTTTATCACATATTTCAGTATCAAGCAAATAGTCATTAACTAAAATATCATTGATAATATTCATAAAGTTTTTTTGATTTACACTTGGTACATTGCTAACTAAAGTATTTCTACCAAATATTACACTTATAATAATTTCATTACCGCTAAATAAAACTGCTGTACCTCTAGTATGTTTTCTAATTACTTTTACTTTATTATCTATCAAGGAATTTATATCTAAACATTTATCGTGTTGTTGTTTTCCTAAAGCTATTGTTTTTTGATTTAAGTTAAAAAATACAATCCTAACTTCATTATCCTTACAATGTTTTAAGTGCCATAAATCCTGGTTTGTTGCATCTTCTGGTACTCTAATTTCATAAAGAATATTAAAAATAACATTATCTTTAAACATAATAGTCCTCTATTGTTAAATAATCAATATCTTTTAAATCCGCTCTTAATGGTTTATTTAAAAATCTAAATTGATTTTTGATATTACTTTGCACACAAGACACCACTTTTCGTTCAAATAAATCAAGTGCCATAATCATATCATTTTTTAACATTTCATTTGTAGTATTTTCTAAAAGCTGTTCTGCTATATACTTCATTTTATAAACTCTGGTATTAGTTTTATTAAACATTCCATTATACAACTTTACCATAAAATCTGGACTTTTAACAAAATATTCTACATATTTATCATATTCTACAAGTTTTATTTCTATATAATCACTCATTTTAGGAGCAATCACTCTTTGTACATAGTAAATCTCTTTTTGAAGTCTTACTTGAAGTTCTGCCCACATATCTTTTCTTTTTTCATACTCTCGTGCTGTATCTTCATCTTTAGCTGTTATTTGTAGGTATT
>Ga0256828_1002798_pt1 | contig 10176 bp, 9 predicted proteins | sample CV88metaG_FD_185993 | JGI IMG/M metagenome (GOLD analysis project Ga0256828, IMG submission 185993) | Hydrothermal vent microbial communities from East Pacific Rise, Pacific Ocean - CV88 | ecosystem: Environmental > Aquatic > Marine > Hydrothermal vents | place: Pacific Ocean: East Pacific Rise... | reverse complement strand
TGAATATCTACCTTTACATGGTTTATTGACCCGTTGAAGTTTATTGCTAATCGTATAGCTTCCATCAGCACTTTTTTTAGAAATATCATTTTTATTAGGTGTCACACAAATAGTACTAACACGTTCGTTAAACATCATAGCATCTGGCATAGCATTATAAGGACTATACGGATGTTCATCAAAACCAGAACTGTCTTTCGTTCCTACCCTAAAATAAGAACGATCAATCACAATATGCCCTGTGATATTTGTGATACCCCGTGCACGTATCTTTCCTACTATCGCTTTTAAGTCTTTTGAGTTTAGTGTAGGGTCTCCAAATCCTTTAATGATAAGGTCTCCATGAAGTATGCCATTACGTAAATTGCCTGTTGTATAAAATTTTGTAGGAAAACGATAATTAAATCCTAGTTTCAGCAAAGAGGCATAAGTGCTAAGTACTTTAATCACAGAAGCAGGCGTTCTAGCTGTTTGTGCATTATGTGAAACAATAATACTACCATTTGTTCCCACTTCTTTAATATAAATACTCACATCTTTTTTTGCTATGGTTGAGTGTTTGAGAAATCCTTCAATACTTTGAGGTAAGGCATATATCACACCAGTAAACAGAAAATAAAAAAATATTAAAACTTTCAAATACATCTCCTGTATGCCTTTAGTAATCGTTGCATCGCCACTTCCAAGACTTCTTTTGATGTCCCAATATTTAAACGCATAAATCCTTCTCCTTGTGAACCAAAGTTTGTACCATCATTTAATCCTAATTTAGCTTTATATACAAAAAAATCTACCAATGCTTCCTGACTCATCCCCATTTGACGACAATCTAACCACATTAAAAACGTGGCTTCTGTCTCTATGGGTACAATAGGAATATTTTCCTTTTCAAAAAATGCCTTTACATACTTTATGTTTTGATGCAAATAACCTTTTAATAAACCAAGCCATGCATCTCCTTCTTCATACGCAGCTATCAGTGCTTCTATTCCAAAAGGATTCCCATTGGTAATACCTGATTTATTTTGTGTTACACTATAGGCTTGACGCAACTTTGTATCAGGAATAATGGCATAAGAAGTATTCAGTCCTGCAACATTAAACGTTTTAGAAGGGGCATTGAGTATGACACAATGTTTCATCATTTTATCAAAAGTACCTATAGAATGATGTACTTTGTCATACACCATATCAGCATGTATCTCATCTGCAATAATAAGTACTTCATATTTTAAACAAATCTCTATAAGTTTTTCCAGCTCCCTTTTATCCCATACACGGGAAGTGGGATTATGTGGAGAACAGAGTAAGAAGAGTTTTGCTTCTTTGGCTTTATGTTCAAAATCTTCAAAGTCTATATGGTATCTACCATTTTTATATACTAAAGTATTGTCTAAAACTCTTCGTTTTTTATGTTTTACAGAACTTACAAAAGGAGGATAAATCGGTGTTTGTACGATGACACCATCTTCCTCATTCGTATACGCACTAATAGCAAAATTGAGTGAAGGTACAACCCCATAACAAGGCACTATCCACTCTTTTTTAATCTTCCATTCAAAATGTTTTTCCATCCAATTTTGGATAGCTAGATAATATTCTTCTGGATAATTGGTATACCCATAGATAGGATGTTTCGCTCTTTTTTGCATTGCTTCTTGCACACATAAAGGTGAAGCTAAATCCATATCAGCTACCCACAAAGGTAGTAAATCGTCTGTACCAAATTTATTTTTTACTTCATCCCACTTTGTGGTATAAGTACCTTCCCTCTTGATGCTTTCAAACATTTTACTTTTTTTCCCATATCGTCATTTGTGCTATGGTGTATTGGTGTTTACGTGCAGTTTCTTGTATGACAAAAGGTATATTTTTGGTCTCAAGTAAGTTAAAGTCTTTACCCAGTAGTTCTTCAAGTCCTTGTAGCGTGGTCACATTTTCACCATCGCGTTTATACCCACCTATCCACTTCTCTTTGGGAGTAGATTCTTCTTGCCAGGTATAAGGGGAGGTGAGTATCACTATACCTTTTTCATTAAGCCTTCCAGCCAGTGAATTTAAAAATTTCTGTGGGTCATAAAGTCTATCAATAAGATTGCCTGCAAAAATAAGATCAAAATCTTTATAAAGTGGCTTCAAGTTACAAGCATCTGCTTGCCAAAATGCCACTTTTTGACAAATATGCTCTAACTCAAAGTGTGCAAGATTAACTTCATGGAAACTCTCTAGCTCACCCTCTATTGGCATAGTATAACGCAATACAGCATTGCGTTTTAATGTCTCTGCCTCTTGTATAAATCGTGCTGAAAAATCCACCCCTATCACTTCATCAAATTCACGTGCCAGTTCAAAAGTACTTCGTCCTATGGCACAGCCTATATCAAAAGCTTTCCTTTTTGGTCTATCTTTCATCACATCTAGCGCAATACTTACACATTTTTCAGGATAATTCTCAACACCTAAAGTATTTTCACCCCAGCCAAAATGGCAATATTGTGAGATAATACTGTCTGTTGTATAATAATCTGTCACTACTTTTTCTTCATAGTCACTTTGAATATATCTAAATCCTGCATGTTGATAAAAATGTCTCCTAAATCCATAGCGGCTTTTTTGTGTTGCAAGATTGCCACAGCTTATCCATGAACCACCATTAATAAGATTATGTTTCCCATCATAGGTAGGTACTGTAAAATCATCATATATAGGATGTACCTTAAAGCCTTCAAAAGGATAAATAGGGGTACGTGACCACTGCCAAACATTACCGATGCTATCATAAAAATCACCATGTTTATAAGTATTGACAGGAACAGGAGAAGCAAAGCCTTCTAAATTAATATTTGCAACACTTTCTGTTTTGGCTGTCCACTCCACATAAGAAGGTACTTTACATACATCCCTAAGCCGTATATATTCATCTTCTGTAGGTAAAGTAATAGTCACCCCCAATTGTTCGCTCTTCCATTTACAAAATGCTGCAGCTTCCAAGTGATTCACTTCTACAGGCCAACTTAAAGGTAAAGGAATTTCTCTAGTGACTGTACGGAGTACATACTTCCCCTTATTTTCGTGCCAAAATAATGGATATTTTGCCTTATTATAGTCTCGCCAAGCTTTTCCTTCACTACACCAAAAAGCATCATTTTCATAGCCATTGTCACTTACAAATTCTAAATATTCTCCATTGGAAGTTAAAAATTTTGCCACCTTAAATGAAGGGATATATGCTTGGTGATTTCCATATTCATTGTCCCAACCAAAAAGCTTCGCATCTTTATTTTTACCTAAGATGACTGTACCGGCAGAAACTTCCAATAGTACATTTTGTACTACCCCAGAATCTCGTGTACACTCTATCCAGTCTTTGTCTTCCTTAATATACTCAAATGGTAACTGACGGAGGAGTACTGAAGAGGTCTCAAGATGAATATTTTCATGTTCTATCCCCATCATTATCACCCACCAAGGTGATTCTTCTGTGATAGGAAGTGTTAACGGTAGCCTATCAATAACAGCATTGACAACATCGTATACTTTATCACGATAGTCTTGTGTCTCTGCCACACTAGGCCAGTTATAATGTTTCTCATTCAAATCATCCCAAGACATTTCATCAACACCCACTGCAAAAGTTGATTCCAATACAGGATCAATGCGTTCATCAATGATTTTGGCAAGTTTAAATTTATTGATAAAAAAAGTAGCAGTATGTCCATAATAGAAAATAATAGGATGACGAAGGGGGTCAGCTTTTTGAAAGTAAGCACTTTCATCTGACACAAGATTAAAAAGAGATTCATAGCGTTTATAGCAGAGTTGGAAATACGCTCTAATCTCTTTGCGTTTCTGTTCAGGGTCTGTCCCATGAAGTGTAGGCATCTTTACCATAGTTACTCCTCAAAAATAATATCGTAAAGTACCATCTATACTGTGCACCAGACGTGTAACAATGTTAAAAGTCTGCCTTCTCTTTAGCACTTTCAATCATCGTAACAATAATTGTATAGATATTGGCAACTACAGCACCGATAACCAGTCCTACAGCTATTTTATCATTTTCATAAAATTGTAAAGCGAAAAAAGCAGGAATAAGATGCAAGTCTGCCACCAGAGAACCTGCTAACAATTCTGCTGACAATAAATTACGCACCCCAATTTTAAGTAATGTAGAAATCACATTTACTGACCCTGCAATAAACAATGCAACAATTGAATTTTCATATAAGAACGCTGCTGATGTCGTAAGTGACATCAACGTAAAAAACATATAAAAAACTTTACCCCAATTCATATTACCCCTTTAATGTAATGCACATATTATAACGTAAATTATAATGTTCCATTCTCATACATCGCGCGCATTTTTTCTTTCTCTTTGGCACGTTTTGCTTTCGCTGCTTCTTTCAATCTATAATCACTAACTGAAAAACCTAACATCATCAAAATAGGTGATGCCACAAAAATAGAAGAATACGTACCCACAACAACACCAACAAGTAAGGTAAAACTAAAACCTTTAATAATCTCACCACCAAAGATGAAAAGAGTCAATACAACAAAGAATGTTGTGAGTGATGTTAATGTAGTACGTGACAATGTTTGTGTTACAGATTCATCAATAATCCCAGCTAAATCTGGATTCTTAATACTTCCAATCCCCTCACGTATACGGTCAAATACAATAATCGTATCATTTAAAGAATATCCAAGGATGGTAAGTAATGCTGCTAAAGTATCGAGATTGACTTCAATACCAAAAAGAACGACTGCTCCCATGGCAATAGTCACATCATGGATAAGTGCCATCACTGAAGCAACCGCAAAACGCCATTCAAATCGAAAAGAAACATAAATAAGAATACCAAGGATAGACAGGAACATTGCCATTAAACCTTTTTCTCGAAGCTCAGAACCTACTTTTGCTCCCACCATATCAACACGTCTTACTTCAAAGTTACCTGTACCTTTAAGAAGTTCACGCATGGTGTCTCCCATGTCTTTACCTAAAGCTTTACTACTATTTTTCGTACGAATAATAATTTCTTTATCATTTCCAAAATACGTTACTGTTGCACTCTCATAGTTTTTGTCTGTAGCAATTGCTTTTCTTACCTTCGAGATAGGTGCTTTGGTATCATAATGTACTTGTACAAGTGTACCACCTGCAAAGTCAAGTCCATAGTTAAACCCTTTGGTAACAATAAGTCCTATGGAGATAATGAGCAAAGTAAGTGAAACGAGTCCAAAGCGTTTGCTTTGTGCCATGAGATTGAGAGGTTTTTTATATTTAAAGATTTCCATTATTTTGCTCCCCCTGTTTTGATACCAAACCATAAACCTATTTTGTTCTTTTTAATCTTTGGCATAAGCCATTGATACATCCCATGTGTTCCTACAATCGCTGTAAGCATAGATGCTAAAATACCAATACCCATAGTTAAAGCAAAACCTTTAAGGGGTCCTGTTCCATATGCCCAAAGTACCACTGCAGCAATAAGTGTTGTAACATTGGCATCTAAAATAGCAGTAAAGGCTTTATTGTAGCCCTCTTCTATCGATTTAGCTATCGACTTACCTTCATGAAGAAGTTCACGAATACGCTCATTAATAATAACATTCGCATCCACTGCCATACCTACCGTAAGTACGATACCTGCCATTCCAGGCAAAGTAAGTGTTGCACCAAAAAGTGACATCACTGCTAAAATTAAAAAGAGGTTACCAATCAATGCTACATTGGCAATCACACCTGCTAAACCATAGTATAGAATCATAAAGAGTACAACCAATACAAAACCAAGCATGAGTGCTTCCATACTTGCTTTAATGTTATCTGCCCCAAGGCTTGGTCCCACTGAACGTTTTTCCATCACATACACGGGTGCGAGTAATGCTCCTGAACGCAAAGCAATGGCAAGATCATGTGCTTCTGAAAGTTTAAATCTTCCAGATATTTGCACACGTCCTCCACCGATACGTTCATTAATCACTGGTGCAGAATAGACATTATTATCAAGTACCACTGCCATACGCTTCCCTACATATTTCCCTGTAAAGTCACCAAATATTTTGGCCCCTTGACCATTAAGCGTAAAATTAATCACAGGTTGGTTATTTTTATCAAATCCTACTTTTGCATCTGTCAACATAGAACCATCTAGTACAGGTATCGCACGAAGTAAGTATTTTTCAGGCGTATTAACATCTTTTAAAATAACATCCCCAAAGCTTTTTGCTTCGTTTGGATTCATCGTATTCACACGGGCGGCTCTGTCTTCATCTACTGCCATAAGTTGCAAGTGTGCTGCACGTGCAATGAGTTCACGTATACGCTGTTCGTCTGCTTGCGTTTTTATACCAGGTACTTCCACAAGAATTTTATCTTCACCTTGCTTTGCTACAGTTGGTTCGGCAAGTCCAAACTCATTCAGTCTATTTCTAATGGTGTCAACCGCCTGTTTAATGGCACTGTGTTTTGTGCGCGCTACTTCCTCATCGGTCATAGAAAGTGTGAATTTAAGTCCATCTTCGTTAAGCACAATACCCTCTAACTCTTTTTTAATAAGTGCTTTTGCCTTAGTTGCATCATCCTTATCTAAAAGTTCAAAAGTAATTCTTTCACCATCAACCATACGCAAATCATCAAAAATAATTTCCTCATCGTCAAAAATATATTTTACAGAAGCTGCCATAGATTTAATACGTGATTCAATAGCAACATCACTTTTTATTCCAAGTAACATATGTAAACCACCCTGAAGATCAAGCCCCAAGGTTATCTTCTTTCCTTCATCACTTTGTGTTAAAGAAGGAATAGAAAAGACCACACCAAAAATAAGTGCAAATGCAAAAAGGATAACTCTAAAATTAAGCGTTTTCACCTAGTTCTACCTTTTTTGCTACATATGCACGATCAAGTTTTACAATAGTGTCATCATTTAGTTTGATTTTGATAAAATCTTCTTCAGATTTAACAATCACAGCAATAAGACCACCTGTAGTGATGATTTTATCACCTTTAGTAAGACTCTCTAGCATTGCTTTATGTGCTTTTTGAGCTTTTTGTTGTGGTCTGATAATCAAGAAATAAAATATCGCAAATAAAATGATAAGTGGCAAGAATGAACCAATTACGCTACCTTGTTGTTCCATGAGGAATCCTTTATGAATAAAATTAGACAATATTTTAGCACTTTGGAGATAACAAGAGGCTTGGGCATCGCGCTTTTAGGTTCTTCATTCATATATCTAAATCACTGGGGTTTAACTTACCCTTTCTTAAATACGCTTTTAGCACTCACCGCACTCATTCTTTTACTACAATCAGATAAAAAAGTATGGTTTTGGTTTGGACTGTTTCTTGGTACATTTTGGTTTTGGTGGATAGCCCTTTCTTTACAACATTATGGTTATGCCTGGGGCTTTCCTGTAGGTGTTGTACTCATCTCCCTTGGATATGGCATTATCTTTTGGTTTATTGCGTGGCTAGGCGAAAAAATGGAGCACTTTCTTTCCATTCCTTCCCTCTTTATTAAAGCACTTGCACTTTTAGGATTTAGCTACGGTCATCCTTTTGGATTCGATTGGCTCAAGCCTGAACTGATGTTTATAGAAAGTTATCTAGGTATAGAGAAATGGCAATTTACATGTATACTATTAGCTATTTCATTAAGTATCTGGAAAAAAAATCTTCTTTTTCTTTTCATAGTTATCTTTGCCTATCAACCCACACTTCAGAAAAACAATCATACAAAGAAACTATTGAAGCAAATTACTTTAGTTACGACACACACCACTGTCGAGGACAAATGGAATAAAAAGCTACATCCACAACAGTTTAAACTGATATTCCAAACCATTGACAAGGCAATAGAAGAACAAAAATCACTAATTATTTTACCTGAATCCGTTTTTCCTGTCTTTCTCAACCGTTCACCCGAACTCATAGATAAACTTCAAAAAAAAGCCAAACATATTAACATTGTCACAGGAGCACTCTATGCCGATGGAAAAACGCCACGAAATTCAACATATATTTTTACCAAAGATAAAATATTGGTCGCAAATAAAGTAGTATTGGTTCCTTTTGGAGAAAGTAATCCTTTACCTGATTTTTTAAGCAAGTGGGTCAATAAAGTCTTTTATGATGGGGCAATAGATTATAAGGCAAGTTCGGATGTCATTGATTATAAAATAGATGGAAAAATATATAGAAACGCAATCTGTTTTGAAGCCACTTCTGAAACACTCTATAGTAAAAATAAGACAGGACACTACCCTAAAAATATGATAGTCCTTTCTAATGATGGGTGGTTTATGCCCTCTACTGAACCAACTTTACAAAAACTCTTGTTACAATATTATAGTAAAAAGTATGGTACAACCATTTACCATAGTATCAATATGTCAAAGTCATATGTCATAGAAAATGGTATAGTAATAAAGGAGTAAATTTGAGAAATTTTTGGATTATACCCATCAAAGGCTACCAATATGTATCTAGAATGCTTCCCGCTTCATGTAGGTACTATCCTACTTGTTCCGAATATGCTGCATGGCAATTTGAGTTTAATTCACCCGCTAAGGCATTAGCATCTAGCACTTTTCGTATCATGCGTTGTAATCAATTTTTTAAAGGGGGAATAGACTACCCACTCATAGATATTGTACCTCAAAAGCCCTCGTCTATACTCACCTTTAATGCAGAGTATGGCAAAATAGATATACTCTATTGGTTCGTACCCAAAAATACTGATTCGAACAATACACACTATTATATACTAAAGGATTTTGATGCAATTAATCGCACCACTTGACATGCACTTACACTTACGTGATGAAGAAATGCTAAATAATATTGCTAAATCTTCCGCAGAAACTTTCTCTGGAGCGATCATTATGCCTAATCTTGTCCCCCCAGTAAGTACAAAAGAAGAAGTGCTAGCTTATAAAAAACGTATTTTAAAAGCTATTGGCAATGCTTCCTTTACTCCGTATATGACACTCTTTTTTAAACCCAGTTATGACAAAGCCTTTTTAGAAAATATCAGAGATGAAATCACAGCGATTAAACTATATCCAGCAGGAATTACAACCAATAGTGAGGGTGGCGTAAGTGGTTTTGATGTAGAAGAATTACGTCCTACACTTGAAGCAATGAGTGAACTGAATATTCCACTTTGTGTACATGGCGAAACCAATGGTTTTGTAATGGACAGGGAGGCTGAATTTGTCAGTATTTATGAACGTCTTGCTACTGCATTTCCAAAACTAAAAATAATCATGGAACACATCACAACCAAAGAGAGTGTAGAAGCACTTGATAAACATGAAAATCTTTATGCCACTATTACGGTTCACCACCTACTCATTACACTAGATGATGTAGCAGGCGGCATGCTTAAGCCTCATCTTTTTTGTAAACCTATCGCTAAACGTCCTGAAGACAGAGAAGCTTTACTCAAGGTAGCTCTTGAGGCACACCCTAAAGTGATGTTCGGGTCAGACTCGGCACCACACCCAAAACATGCTAAAGAAGCATGTGGATGTGCTGCGGGTGTTTTTACTGCGCCCATTGCCCTACAACTTTTAGCAGAGCTCTTTGAAACACATGCTAGTTCAGTGGAAAACTTACAGGCTTTTATCTCTGGAAATGCACAAAAAATTTATAATGTCACTCCTCTAGAAAAGCTTGTTATTCTAGAAAAGAAACCTTTTACAGTACCTGCTGAATATAATGAAGTTGTTCCAATGTATGCCAATGAAGAAATAGCGTATTCTATCAAAGAGGTTCAAAATGGACACTAGACTTAAAGAGTTTGAAAAAGGTCACGAGTCCTTTCAAAAAGTAAAATTTAAAAAGAGTGAGGACCGTTTTAAAAAACTGGTAGAAGAAGGGCAAAATCCTAAGGCACTTTTTATAGGATGTTCTGATTCACGTGTCATGCCAGCTTTAATTACAGGATCCAAACCTGGGGATTTATTTATTGTAAGAAATATTGGAAACTTCGTTGCACCATTTAAACCAGATGCAGATTTCCATGCCACAGCTTCTGCCATAGAATATGCTGTTTCTATACTTGATATTACCGATATTATTGTATGTGGTCACTCTGATTGTGGTGCTATCTCTGCCCTCTATAAGGACATTAAACCACTCCTGAAAATATTCAT
>Ga0256828_1002796_pt1 | contig 10178 bp, 10 predicted proteins | sample CV88metaG_FD_185993 | JGI IMG/M metagenome (GOLD analysis project Ga0256828, IMG submission 185993) | Hydrothermal vent microbial communities from East Pacific Rise, Pacific Ocean - CV88 | ecosystem: Environmental > Aquatic > Marine > Hydrothermal vents | place: Pacific Ocean: East Pacific Rise... | reverse complement strand
AGATAAAAATATAGCCACAAGACAGGGAACACATGCTGTTCATACATTGGGATATTATAAAGATAAAAATAGCTTTAGAGATGAAGATTTTCTAATGAGTTATGCAGGAGATAGACTCTCTATAGCACTTCCACTCTATGCAGGGATGAGCGATGAGGAGTTTGATTATATTATCTCTAATATAAAAGAGGCTTTAAAATAATATGTGTGGAATTGTTGGTGCATTATCTTTAAATCGACCATCTATTAATATTGGTTATGCTAAACCAATGGCTGATAAGATAGCTCATAGAGGTCCAGATGATGCAGGGTATCTGTTTGTCCACACTGGCGCTAGACATCAAAAGGATATCTCGTTTTATCATAATTTAACAGATTATACATTTAAAAATATAGAAGATATGCTTCCTGTTATAGAATCTGACTCTGTACAAAATGAATTAAACTCACATGATTATGATCTATATATGGGGCATAGAAGACTTTCTATTTTGGATGTCTCAAGAGCAGGGCATCAACCTATGAGTGACTTATCCAAAAATATATGGATAGCTTATAATGGAGAGGTGTATAATTTCAAAGAGTTAAGAAGCGAACTCGAAAAATTGGGGCATAGATTTAAAAGTAATACAGATACCGAAGTTATAATCTATGCTTATATTGAGTGGGGAATAGAGTGTATAGAAAAATTTAATGGTATGTTTGCCTTCTCTCTTTATGATAATTTTAGAAAAAAACTCTATTTGGTTAGAGATAGATATGGGATTAAACCACTCTATTATCATATCACAAATGAGAATACCCTAATATATGCCAGTGAGATAAAATCTATTTTGGAGTATAGAGAGTATCAATCGAAAATAGATAAAGAGGCACTCTTAGAGTATTTTACCTTTCAAAATATATTTACCAATAAAACTTTGCATAAAGATATTCAGATACTTGAAGCTGGTCACTATTTTGAGATAGACCTATTATCTAAAAATATAGAAAAAAAAGAGTATTGGGATTTTGATTTTTCTGAACCTATTAAGATACAAGATGAGAGAGAGTATATCGAGGAGTTGGATAGACTCTTTAATCAAGCAGTCAAAAGACAGTTAGTTGCCGATGTGCCTATTGGGAGTTATCTTAGTGGAGGAATGGATAGTGGCTCTATTGCAGCCATTACTTCAAAGCATTTTAGAGATAGCAATAACTACTTAAATACTTTTACCGTTGGGTTTGACCTTAGTAGTGCTAGTGGAATGGAGCTTAGTTTTGATGAGAGAGCAAAAGCAGAGTATATGTCCTATAAGTTTAAGACTGAACACTATGAGATGGTACTAAAATCGGGTGATATGGAGAGATGTATGAGAGATTTTGCTTATCATCTTGAAGAGCCAAGAGTTGGACAGAGCTATCCAAACTACTATGCCTCTAAACTAGCTAGTAAATTTGTAAAAGTTGTTTTAAGTGGAGCAGGAGGAGATGAACTTTTTGCAGGATATCCTTGGAGATACTATAGAGCTACTAATAATAAAAATTTTGATGATTATATAGATAAGTACTATGGATTTTGGAAGAGACTAATTCCAAACAGTGCTATTAGAGATGTTTTTGCCCCCATTGTTAATGAGGTCAAAGATGTATGGACACGAGATATTTTTGCTAATGTTTTTAAAACTCCATCTACACTTCAAACTCCAGAAGAGTATATAAATCACTCTTTATATTTTGAAGCAAAAACTTTTTTGCATGGTCTTTTGGTGGTTGATGATAAACTCTCAATGGCTCATTCCCTAGAGACACGAGTTCCTTTTTTGGATAATGATTTAGTTGATTTTGCTCAAAAAGTTCCTGTTAATCTAAAACTATCAAATCTAAAAGATGTAGTGAGAATGGATGAAAATGAACTTGGCAAAATGAGAAAAACCAATGATGGCAAGATGCTTCTACGAAAATCAATGAGTAGATATATTCCAAAAGATATTCATCAAGCAGTAAAACAGGGTTTTAGTTCTCCTGATAATAGTTGGTTTAAAGGTGAGAGTATAGAGTTTGTAAAAGATAGACTTTTGGATGACAAGGCAAATATTTATAACTATTTTGATAAAAAAGCTACTAGGAAACTTATTAATGAGCATCTAACAGGAGAGCAAAATAGAAGACTATTTATTTGGTCTCTTTTGAATTTTGAGGAGTGGTGTAATATTTATGATTAAAAAGATTATTATATTTGGAACAGGTGGAAATTGTATAGATATATTAGATACTATTAATGAAATTAATTTAATTGAAAATAGATATAAAGTAGTAGGTTTTTTGGATGATGACAAGAGTAAATGGGGAACTAAGCTTTATGGTATAGAAGTTTTAGGAGGATTAGAAAGTGCTATAAGATATATAGATACTTTTTTTGTAAATGGTATAGGTAGTCCAAATAATTTTTGGAAAAAAGAGAGTATTATTAACAAAACAGGTATTAATATAGACAGATTTGAAACTATTATACATCCAACAGCATCTATTTCTAAACTATCAATCATAGGTAAAGGAGCAGTTATTTTACAAAATGTAACTATAGCTTCAAATGTCAAAATAGGAAATCATGTAATTATACTTCCAAACTCTGTAATTAATCATGATGATAGAGTAGATGATTTTGTCTCTATTGCAAGTGGTGTTTGTGTTGCAGGAGGAGTATATCTACAAAAAAGTTGTTATATTGGTAGTGGTAGTACCATTATAGGTAATATTAAAATAGGAGAAAACTCTTTGATTGGAATGGGTAGTGTGGTATTAAAAGATGTCAAAAACAGTAGTATAGTAGTTGGAAATCCTGCTAGATTTCTAAGGAATATAGGATGAAAATACTATATTTGGATATAAATATACAATACCATAACCCTACTAGAAATAATATAGTACTACTTCTTAAAAATATATCGGATTTATATATTTATGGACTTGGGTATCAATCTGAAAGTGTCCTGAATCAAGGAGTTGAAGAATTCTATAAGGATAATGCCCCTTTTGATTTTATTATCACAAATGAACATATTATTTTTGGTACACAAAATATATCTAGTAATTTGGCTACAACAGTTGATGCTTATAGGAGAAACTACTATTTGCAGTTTGATTTATCTCATATTAGGGATAATTTAAATGATATGTATGACTTTTTTCAAAAAAAAGAGATAATAAATAGGGCTATCTTTTTGCTTGAATCTGACTATTATAATTTTCAACAACAAAAAATTGATAGATTAAAAAGTTTAAATGCTTATATAATAGGTTGGGGAGATAGTTTTTTAGCTCCTGTTGAAAAATTAGAGGATTTAAAGAGAGAGTCATTTGGAGCAAAAGCCAATAATAATTGGTATAATTTTGTTTTAAAAAATCCTCAAATTATACAGTTTCCTCATTTTGTAAATAGTTCGGAGTACTATTTTGAGAATTTGGATAATAGAAAAAATACTATTCAAGTAGCAGGTACAAACTATTATCATAGAAAAAAGGTACTTGAAGTAATATCTAATACCAAATATAAATCAAAACCTAAAATTTATCCTAAAATATACTCTATTATGAGAAAATTAAAAATAAAACCTGATACTCATCCTATTTTAATGAGACTCTATAATACGCTATTTAGAAATGAGATAGAACAGACAAAATATATCTTTACTTGTGGTTCAGGGTTAGAGTGGGCTATACGAAAGTTTTTTGAGATACCAGCTCTAGGTTCTTTGCTTTTGGCAAAACCTTTTTATAATGCAGAGAATTTAGGTTTTATAGATGGTAAAAATTATATAAAAACAGACTATAGAGATATAATAGATAAAATAGAGTGGTTACAAAAAAATCCACAAGAGGCTCAAGAAATAGCAAAGAGTGGACAAGATATGATATGGAAAAAACACTCACTAGATGCTAGAAGTAAACAGTTAAAAAAGAGTTTTGAAAAGATAATAGAGAATAGATTTAATGGCACATATTGGAAGTATGGAGAGTTTTATGTTAAATGATATATTTAAAGAGGATATAGATATAGAAAATAATTTTATATCTATACATAGTGATTCCCAACATGAAAATCAACAACATACAAATGAAGCTTTTTCAGAAAAGTGGACAGAGTATGAAAATACAGATGGAAAAGAGAAGTTTTATGATATGCAAAAAGAGTGGTATCTAAAACTTTATGGTTTTGATAGTGAAGAGGAGTTAGCTAGATTTTTATCTACTAAAAAATATATCTTTGATGCAGGTTGTGGACTTGGATATAAAGCAAAGTGGTTTGCTGATTTAGCTCCTAATTCAGTTGTTATTGGAATGGATTTTTCAGAAGCGTGTATAATAGCATCTAAAAATTATCAAGATACAAAAAACCTATTTTTTATAAAAGGGGATATTGCAGATACTCCGTTTTTGGATAACTCTATTGATTATGTGAGTTGTGACCAAGTTATAATGCACACGGAAATACCTGAATATACATTTAAAGAGCTTACACGAATAACAAGTTTTGGTGGTGAGTTTGCTTGTTATGTCTATGCAAAAAAAGCTCTTCCAAGAGAATTAATAGATGACTATTTTAGAGTAGAGACGAAAAACCTATCAAATGAACAGCTTTGGGAGATGTCAGCCCAATTAACAGAGCTTGGAAAACAATTAAGTGAATTAAATATAGAGATAGATGTACCTGATATTCCTCTTTTGGGAATAAAAGGAGGAAAACAGGATATTCAGAGATTTATCTATTGGAATTTTTTAAAATGTTATTGGAATGAAGAACAGGGAGTAGAGAATTCAAATATGATAAATTTTGATTGGTATTCTCCTTCAAATGCAAAAAGATATAGTGAAGAGGAGTACAAAAAGATGATTAATAATAACAGATTAGAGATAGAATTTTTTCATAAAGAAGAGGCATGTTATAGTGGAAGATTTAGCAAATAAAATAAAAAATTCTATTAATAAATTTGAGTTAGATTTAAGCAATAAAACAGTTTTAACCGAAGCGGCAACAGGTAATTATGTAGTAACTCCCATCATTGCAGCAGTAGCTGGTGCTAAAAAAGTGTTTGCCTTTACAAAAGAGTCAAAATATGGAACTGTAGAAGAGGTTAAAAGTCAGACTTATAGACTAGCAAAATATTTAAATGTCGAAAATAAAATAGAAGTTGTAACTAATTTAAATGATATTTCTTTGGATAAAGTTGATATATTAACAAATACAGGTTTTTTAAGACCAATAGATAAATATATAATAGATAAGTTGAACTCTAATTGCACTGTTCCTTTAATGTGGGAGACTTGGGAGTTTAGAGATAGTGATTTAGATATTGAAGCTTGTAAGAGTAGGGGTATTAAAGTATATGGAACTAATGAGGATGATAAGAGACTTAAAACAAAAGAGTATATAGGTTATATGGTATTGAAATTTTTGCTAGAGTTTAAGCATACTCCATTATCCTCAACTATTTTAGTTTTAGGGTGTGACTACTTTACCAAATATGTTGAAAAAGTTTTAAGACAGAATGGTTACAAATATAGGATTATTAATGAATATAATCAGAAGATAGATACAAAAGAGTACAATGCTATAGTTTTATTAGAACATCATAAGCGAGATTTGTTGATAGGAGAGAGTGCTTTTATTGAGATAGGAAATATCTCTAAAGATAAGGATGTAATACATATCTGTGGAGAGGTAGATTTTACAAAAGCAAAATTTAATTATATTCCAATTAACCCTGCTCCATTTGGCTATATGAGTTATACGGCTGATTATATGGGCATTGGTGTCGTCATTGATTTACATACAGCAGGATTGAAAGTTGCTGAGGGGATGATAGAGGCAAATAGTATGAATTTAAATGAAAATAAGTATAAAGAGTATATGGAGAGAAACTATCCTGCAATGGCATTTAAAGATAAAAGGTATTGGTAAATTAAATGAGACTAACAGAGCATGAGATAAAGATGATAAAAAAAGCTTTTAACGAGACTTTTGAGGTAGGTCAGATTTATCTTTTTGGTAGTAGAGTTGATAACACAAAAAGAGGTGGTGATATAGATTTATATATAGATATACCATATCAGTTAAATATAAGTGAAAAATTAAATAAGAAAAGCCAATTTCGACTTAAATTATATGATATGATTGGAGAACAAAAAATAGATGTGGTAATTTCACAAGATAAAAATAGAAGTATTGAAAAAGAGGCTTTAAGAACAGGGGTTTTATTGTGAGTGATGATGTTATTATTGAAAAGTTAGATAAGATATTTTATGAGTGTGATAAACATATACAAAGATTAAATAGTGCCTCTAAAAATATGTCAAAATTTATGCCATTAGATAGTGAAAAGTATACCAAATTAAAAGATGAAGAGATAGTATATATCGACCAATATCTATTTCGTTTTGCTAAACTCCAAGATGCTATGGGACAAAAACTTTTTAAAGTAATATTACTTTTTTTAAAAGAAGATATTCAAGGAAAACCATTTATTGACATTTTGAATTTATTAGAAAAAATTAATCTACTTGACAATGCAAATAGTTGGAAAGAGTTAAGAGATGATAGAAACGAATTGGCTCAGAATTATGAAAATGAACCAAATGAAATGAGTGAAGTTATAAATAAACTTTATGATAAAAAAGATATTTTAATAGATATTTACACTAAAATAAAAAGATATTATCTTGAAAGAAGTAATTTATGAAAATAGCCATTATAGGAAGAACAGAAATATTATATGAGACAACTGAACTGTTTTTAGATAAAGGGTATGAGGTACCTTTGATTATTACTTCAAAAGAAGCACCAGAATATACAAAGAGTTCAAAAGATTTTGAAAAATTAGCCAATAAAATAGAAGCTAAATATCTATACACATCTAAACTTAGTTCACCTGAAAATATAGAGTTTATAAAAAGATGTGGAGATATAGATATAGCTGTTAGTTTGAACTACTCGAGTATTATATCTCAAGAGGTTATAGATTTGTTTCCCATAGGAGTTTTAAATGCCCATGGAGGAGATTTACCACGATATAGAGGTAATGCTTGTCAAGCTTGGGCGATACTAAATAGTGAAGATAAAATAGGTCTCTGTATTCACTCTATGATAGGTGGAGAGGTTGATAGTGGAGATATAATTGCAAGAGAGTATTTTGATATAGATATAGATACAAAGGTAACAGCTTGTTGGGAGTGGATGGCAAAGAGGATTCCATTGCTATTTTTAGAATCTATAGGGAAATTGAAAGAAAATAAAAATTATATCTTAGAAAAACAATCCAAAAACCCAAAAGATGCTTTGCGTTGCTATCCTAGAGTACCTGAAGATGGGAAGATTTATTGGAATAAAAGTAATATAGAGATACTTAGACTGATAAATGCAACGAATAGACCTTATGGTGGAGCATATTGTTTCTATGAAGATAAAAGGATGATTATTTGGGATGCAGAACTTTTTGAGGATGATGAGGTTTATCTATCAGAGGTTGGTCAAGTTGCCACTATCAATAGAGATGGTAGTGTAATCGTGATTACAGGTAGTGGAAAACTTAAAGTAAAAGAGATTGAATATGGTAATTTTATAGGAAATCCCAATAAGATAATTAAAAGTATTAGAAAGAGAGTAAAGTAATGTTGATAAATAGATTAAAAAATAAGATAAAAGAACATCATAACTTATATGTTTTTCTAAGAAATGTATATGGTTTTAAAAAAGGGTTTTTCTCATTAGCACAAGGTAAAAAAGGTAGTATAGAACATATAAAATCAACCATGTCTTTAGTTCAAAAAAATAGTAAAATTTTAGGTAAACCAATCAATATTACAATTGAACCTACCAATGTATGTAATGCACAGTGTCCTGTTTGTGAGACAGGAGCAGGGATACTCAATAGGCAAAAAGCCTATCTGTCTTTTGATGATTTTAAAATTATTATAGACAAAATTGCTCCATATACCAATACTTTGATGTATTATTTTATGGGAGAGCCATTTTTAAATAGAGAGTGGGTTAAACAGGTAAGATATGCAAAAGATAAAGGAATCTCTTTTGTATCTACTTGTACCAATGGAGATGTAAAAGGGATACCACAAGGGATTATAGATTCAGGTATTGATTTTGTCTCTTTTCAGATGGGAGGAACAACTCAAGAGGTTCATGAGATATATCGAGTCAATACAAAACTAAAAAATATTCAAAAAAATCTTTTGGAGACTATAAAACTAAAAAAAGAGCATAAGGCAGACCATCTTCATATTGAGGCTGGATTTATCTTGATGAAACATAATGAACACCAAGTAGAGGAGTTTATAGAGTGGTGCAGAGAGGTTGGAGTAGATAGTTTTAATATTATAGACCCATGTGTACGAACAGTAGAGCAAGGAAACCAATATCTTCCAACCAATAAAGATAACTGGATATATGACCCTGAAAAGTTTAAAGCAGGAACTCTATGTAGAAAGATTATTCCAAAAAATGATTGTCCTTGGATATATTATAGTATGACTATAATGAGTAATGGAGATGTAGTTCCTTGTTGTCATGATGCTTGTGGAGTTGAGATAATGGGTAATATTGTAAACCAAGAGTTGGAAGAGATTTGGAATGGAGAGAAGTTTCAAGATTTTAGAGATAGAATTCATAATCGTCAAAGAGATGTCTCTATATGTGCCTTGTGTAGTGGATATGGGGTGAGTGATATAAAATGATTTTAATTAATACAGTTGAAAACTCTTTAGTTGATTTGAAAAACAAAGGGAATTTAGATGTTGCTTTTGATTCATATAACCCTAATGGATATTTTGAAAAGGTTTATCATATAACCTATAATCCAAAAGATGAAGAGATTGCTTCAGAGAATAATATTATTATTGTATGTCCATTCTATTTTAAATTTTTATATAAATTCAAAGATAATAAAAAACTAAAACTGTTACTCTATCCTTTTATTTATATATTTCATATATTTTATTTAGCTTATTTTATAAATAAAAAAAATATAGATATAGCAAGGGGAAGAATGCCATATCTAATGTCTTATGCTTTAGGGATAGCTTCAAAAATCAATAAAATACCCTTTATCGTATCACTAGGTGGAGATAATAGACTAGCCCAAGAAAAGATAGGGCAATATCATCTTTTTAATATTAGATGGTTAAGTTATTGGATTGAAGAGAGGGTAATAAATCTATCAAACTGTACAATTGCACCTAATTTATATACTAAAAAATATATTGAAAATATATCAAAACAACAAAATATAGAGATAAACCCTCTACCAATTAGAAAAAGTTTTTTTGATGATATTCAAATAAGAGATGAAAAAAGAGAAAACTATTTTTTATTTATAGGAAGACTAATAGGAGACAAACATCCTGATTTTGTTATTAATCTTTTTTCTGAATATATAAAAAAGAACGAAGATAGAGAGATGAGATTAAAATTTATTGGAGATGGAGTATTATTAGATAAGTTAAAAGCACAAACAGTAAAGTTAAAAATAGATAATAGGGTTGATTTTTTGGGTTTTTTAGAAGCAGATAACATAAAAAAATATATAAAAAAGGCAAAAGTCTCTCTAATTCCAATTTCAGGGTTTGTTATATATGAAACAGCAATATTTGCTAATCCTATAATTACTAGTGATATTGAGTGGCATTCTGAGTTTATTAAACATAATAAAAATGGTTGGGTTTGTAGATATTTAGATATTGAAGATTGGTCTAATCAATTGGTGAAACTTATAAATAATTATGATGAGACATTAAGAACATCTTTGAATTTAAAAGAGGAAATTATTAAATTTCACCCCAATAAAATATTTGATAAAGATATTGAGATATACAATAGGGAAATATATAGATGAAAATATTAACTATTCTAGGAGCAAGACCACAATTTATAAAAGCAGGAACTGTAAGTAGAGAGATAAAAAAATATAATAATATAGAGGAGATTATAGTTCATACAGGACAACATTATGATGCTAATATGTCTAATATTTTTTTTGAAGAGATGCAGATACCAAGACCAAATTATTTTTTGGGGATAGGTGGTAAATCTCATGGTACTATGACAGGACAGATGATAGAAAAAATAGAAGAGGTTGTATTAAAAGAGAATCCTGATTGGGTATTAGTTTATGGAGATACCAATTCAACCT
>Ga0256828_1002795_pt1 | contig 10178 bp, 10 predicted proteins | sample CV88metaG_FD_185993 | JGI IMG/M metagenome (GOLD analysis project Ga0256828, IMG submission 185993) | Hydrothermal vent microbial communities from East Pacific Rise, Pacific Ocean - CV88 | ecosystem: Environmental > Aquatic > Marine > Hydrothermal vents | place: Pacific Ocean: East Pacific Rise... | reverse complement strand
GATTAAAAGAAAAAAAAGAGGAGGAAATGAACGGTTCTGATCTTTATACATTTGAACCAAAAAATAAGAAAAAACAAGGCTAAAAATAACATGTTGCTTGAGGTTACATTTCGTGAAAAAAACTTACGAAAAACTGCCTAATTTAACTCCGCGGTTGACATGTGATGAACTTTTAAATAGTTCTTACCCTTTATTACCTCTATATGCCAAAGTAAAAAACCCAAAAGCACTACTTTATAATCAGCCATATCTTAAATGGTCAAAACCAAAGCCAAATGGTATGTATCTTATCAAAGGGGATGTAGTAAAGCTACTCAACGAAGAGTGTTTGGTGGAATATGATGGTAAAAAAACGATAAAAAAGTATATCAATCCTGATGATATAGATATTTTACAAAAACACAGATATATACATACACATACGGTTAAGATATACAATCGACCTAACTGGGAGAATGCAACACTAACTGATACTTTAACACTACAACAGATAGGTAAAGAGAGTTACCACTATAGCATAGAAACTTTTGGTACCAATGCTGATGAGTGTTCTTTAGAAGGAGAAGTTACTCAAAAAGGTGATAGACTAGTGGCAAAAGGCGAAGATAACTGTACTCTTATTTTGGATGTCAATGGCACACTTATCAAAGTATCAGATAAAAATCTTCAATGCAAAGAGTCCAACTGTGGTCATCGTGGCTTTTTTGATGCTACATTTGAGTTATTTAGATAACAAATAAGGACTTAAGGACATTATCATATTTTGACAGTATATCTTCTAAACTTTTTACCCTACCCTACTTTTAACTTATTATCACACAATATTATGTTATGATAATTATCTTAAATCATCATACTATTTTAAGGGCATATATCTATGTTTAATGTTGCATTTTTATCGGATACGGGATTGAAGCGGGAACATAATGAGGACTCTGTGCTTGTCAATAAAGAATCCTCCACTTTTATTGTAGCTGACGGAATGGGAGGACATGAAAAAGGTGAAGTGGCAAGTCGCATACTTGTAGAAACTTTTCTTGCCGTACCGGGCAGTAACTTTCATGCAAATCTCGGCGGTGAAGATGATACGGTAGTCCCCTCCTCCAATATAGATGACGAACTAAACCACTGTATAGAACTTGCCAGTGATAAGATGATACAGTACAGTCAGGAAAAAAGAATAGAAAGCGTCATAGGTACAACCGTTGTCGGAGTTAAGTACATTAGCAATATTCAAGCCTGGGTACTTTTTCATCTTGGTGATTCCCGAGCCTATCTCTTCAATGAAAATTCTCTTTTACAACTTACCACAGATCATTCCAAGCATGAGGCCATGCGACAAAAGAACATTAGTGAAGAAGAGATATTGAAAACCGGCAAGAATGTGATCACAAAAGCCGTAGGGAATTTCAAGCCCTACAAGCTGGATATAAAATATTTTACTGCCAAGTCCGGCAATATCATCCTTCTCTGCAGTGATGGTGTCAGTGATCTTTGCGATAAAGATGAACTTCTTTTACTAACCATACAATACAAAAATAATCTTGATTTTCTATGTACGCAGATCAAAAATCTTGTTTATACAAGAGGGGCAAAAGACAATCTATCCATTATTGCCATTGAGATCTCTTAGAAGGTTATTATGCCTAGAGCTGAACGTATTGATCATTCCGGATATTACCACCTTTCCAACCGCGGTGTAGGGCTTCGGGAAGTCTTTTTAAGCAATGAAGACCGGATATTTTTTATTACACTTATGTGTAACTCTGCCAGGCATTATGAATTTTCCATTCATGGCTATGCCCTTATCTCCAACGGTTATAATTTACTGATTGAAACCAGTAAAAACAATCTTTCACATATTATGAAGCTGATCAACGGGCAGTACACAAGTTATTTTAACCGTCGTTATAAACGTAGAGGACATCTTTGGGAAGGACGTTTTAAATCATGGCGCATTGAAGACAAAGGATTCATCCTTGACATTCTTGCTTATATTGAGCATCTTCCTGTTTATACCGGTAGTGCGACAGAAAAACAGCATTATACCTATTCAACCTACAGACAATTTATAGGTATAGATGAAAGATTGCCCTGCCTTCATAACTCCATTGTATTTCAACAATTCAATACACTCTCTCAGATCAAAGCATTTTTTAGTAAACCTGTAGACATTGAGCGGATCAACAGTATTCACCAACGACTTAAAAAGGAGAGTAGAAAAAAACCAAAAAGACCCAAAAAAGCTCTTCGTACCTTAGCTTTGTCTGATCTTGAGGATATAACAAAACAAGAAAGAGATAAAAAAATATATAAAGCCTACAAAGCAGGACACTCTCAAGCAAAAATAGGAAGCACCCTGGGTATTTCGCAACAGGCAGTCTATAAAATCATCAAAAAGATATCTGAACAATGAAATCTTTTATGCTTCTCTTGGTATTGCTCTTGCAATTCCCTCTCTTTGCAAAGTCCGTGTATTGTGCTGTGCCCGTAAATATAACCCCTAAAGTCAAAACACTTTTTCGCGAAAAAATTGACTATACACAAATGCTAGTCATCCCTAAACCGTATACCGATAATAAAGCTGCCCTTACAGCACTTCTAAAAAAAGAGGTAAACTTTGCGGTGATCCGTTCGGATATTTTGTGGGAATTGGAAAAGGGATCTTTCAAATGGCAGGCACTCAAAAAAAAATATATTACTATCAGTACCCTTCCTTACACTGCACAACTTTATCTTATACGCTCTCCTGAATATTATGATATAGATATAGAAGAACTGAAACACAAATCAGTTTCTATTGATATGATGGGTCAAGCCAATGCCTATCTTTTAAAAAGGCTACTTAGGCTCACAGGAACACAACACACTGTACAGTACAAAAGCATTGGGTATAAAACTTCACTAAAAAGACTTAACGACAATACACTAGATGCCTTTTTCGGATTTCTGCCCTCCTCTTTTGAAAATGAACATTTTCATTTTCAAACTATTTTTTCAAACAGGATCACCACTTATCTGAAAAATCAAAATCTCTATATCGTTGATTATAACGGCATACACATTCCCTATACACTTATTGCATCCAATGATACTTCGGATGAAGAGATCGAAAATATTATTTATCGTTTAGAAGAAAAGGGTATATTTGCACCACAGACCGATGAACATTTTGGTCCAATGAATCTTTATGTACGACAACATCTTGAACAAATACAATTGGCACTCAATGCAAAAGCTGCTAAAAACATCTCCTCTTCTATAAAAAGCCCAAAAGTCTCCGGTCAAGCTTGCCTAAAATACCATTATGGTTTTCTTGATCTTCTGCGTCGTAAACCTGCGTTGAAAAAAAAGCTGCGTACTATACGAAGTAAATACCCTACAAGATATAGTGATGCTAAACTATATTTAAAAAAAATAGAGACTATTCTGTTAAATATGGATGCACATAAACAGTCATGTAATACAAGCATCTTGAAAGAAAAGACAAATAGTTTCAAAGCAGTATCCCGCAAAATTAATACTTTAGCACGATAGTCTTTATTACTATCTTTTCATTTTAAAAAAAGGAAGCTCAGACATTGATAAAGTACCTTAATATGTATAAAAACTTATAGACATTATAGGTAAAAGAACTACCTTCTCTTTGTTTAAATACTTATGTGAATAGGTATATCCGCATCTATTTTCTCTTTTAACCTAATCCATCACTTTCAAATCTTTATTTGGCTAAAATAAAAACTAAATTATTTGAATATCTAAGGGAAAAGAATGAAGATAGAGCTCAAAAAACTCATAGGCAATTTAGACCCGACTGCAAAGTCTTACTTAGAGAGTGCAGTACAGCACACCATCACACGTGGTGGCAGTGAAATACTCATAGAGGACATCCTCTCTGTTATGCTACAAAATGAAGAAAGTATCCTTAACAAACTACTCCAACAGTATGAAATAGATGCAGATACCATGCATGAAGCACTCCAAAAAAGTGTCAAGTTTGGTGTAAGCAGTGAGAGCAACAACCCTGTCTTCTCCCCTGCACTCATCCACTGGATAGAAAACACTTACCTACTCAACAAACTGGAACTAGGACTTGATGAGATCACAGAGCTTTCTCTGATGTTTGCTATGTTTGAGTACAGTGACCACTACATCAGCACTAACTACTTTGCACTCTTCTCAGAAGTCCCTTCATCTGATGTAACTACCTTACTCAAAGGCTTTTTGCAAGAAGCCAAAGAGCATCCACCTGTACAAACAAACCCCAACAACCCATCACAAACACAAAGCAATGAACTAGAAAAATATACCGTAGACTTGACTCAAGCAGCACGTGATGGGAAAATAGACCCTGTACTCTCTAGAGACAGTGAGATCAAACAAGCCATAGATATCCTCTCTCGTAGACGTAAAAACAACCCTATCATGGTAGGTGAAGCTGGTGTCGGTAAGACAGCTATCGTTGAAGGTTTAGCACTTAAAATCGTAAACAAAGATGTTCCAAAGCACCTCTACAATGCAAAACTTCTCTCTCTTGATCTTGGAGCTATGCAGGCAGGTGCCAGCATCAAAGGTGAATTTGAACGTAGATTACAAGCAGTGATCAATGAAATCAAAGCAAGTACTGAGTTCACTATCCTCTTCATTGATGAAGCTCATACACTCATCGGAGCAGGAGGGAACGAAGGAGGCAGTGATGCTGCAAACCTTCTCAAACCTGCCCTTGCCCGTGGTGAACTCAAAACTATTGCCGCTACTACATGGCTGGAGTATAGAAAATACTTTGAAAAAGACCCTGCTCTCTCTCGAAGATTTCAAAAGATAGACTTGCATGAACCTACCATAGACCAAGCAGTCACCATACTAAGAGGTATCGCTTCTAAGTATGAGGAGGTACATGGTGTCTACATAGAAGACGATGCACTCAAAGCTGCAGCCAGCCTCTCTGCACGTTACATCACAGGGAGGCAACTACCTGACAAAGCCATAGATGTGCTAGACACTGCTTGTGCCAATGTCAAAATAAGCAAAAGTAACCAGCCTTTTGTTTTACAAGAACGTAAAAATGATATAGCTGTACTCCAAAAGGAGCTTGACTCTCTACAAAGAGATGAAGATGAAGGTATCAAAAACAACAGTAAAGAGATTGCCATACTCCAAGAGGAGATTGATATTTTAAAAGAAGCTTTGGCAACAGAGACCTCTGAATGGGAAGCACAAAAAGCAAAACTCGATGAGATTCAAGCTCTTAAAAAAGAGGGGAACAAAGAAGCTGTTGCTAAAGCCTATGATGAATTCAAGGCTATGCAAGAAAATGCCACTTACCTTTATGAAAATGTCACAGAGAACCAAGTAGCAGAAGTGATCGCATCATGGACAGGTATCCCTCTTGGCAGTATGAAAAAAGAACAAGTAAAAAATGTAGTAGAACTTTCTTCTTCTCTGAAAGAAAATGTCATAGGTCAAGATGAGGCCATAGACTACCTCAGTACTTTTTTACAGATCTCCACAGCAGGACTTAAAAAAGAAAATACCCCAGAAGGTGTTTTCTTGCTCGTAGGACCAAGCGGTGTGGGTAAAACAGAAACTGCCATCAAAATAGCCGAAATGCTTTTTGGTGGAGATCGTTTTTTAACAACCATCAATATGACAGAGTTTCAAGAAAAACATACAGTCTCAAGACTTATAGGCTCACCTCCCGGATATGTAGGCTATGGTGATGGTGGACAATTAACAGACCCGGTAAGAGTTAAACCCTACTCTGTTGTACTCTTAGATGAGATAGAAAAAGCCCATCCTGATATACTGAACCTTTTTTATCAGATCTTTGACAAAGGAGTAGCCAATGACGGAGAAGGTAGAGAAATAGACTTCAGTAATACTGTGATTATCATGACCTCTAACTTAGCTACTGATGCCATCACACAACTTTGTACAGACAATGAAGAGATTGCCATGGACGAGATAGCAAAAGAGATACTCCCTACCCTTTCAAAGTATTTAAAACCTGCTCTTCTGGGAAGAATGAATGTCATACCTTATAAAAATTTATCGGTAGATGCACTTAAAAAAATAGCAAAACTTAAACTGGGTTCCATAGAAAAACAAATGAAAAACAAAAATATAGTCTTCTCTTATGATGATAAGCTTTTAGAGCATATCGTTTCACTCTCCAATGCTACTGAGACAGGTGCAAGAAATTTAGAGCTTATTATCAACAATAACCTCATGCCAAAACTCTCCAAAATCCTGCTTGATAGCATGATTAACGAAGAAGAACTCTCAGAGATCACTATTTTTATAGACGAAGAAAATATATTGCATATTGAAAGCAAATAACTACAAAGGAGGATAAATGAATCTTATTTTAGAAATCATCAAATCACCTTCTGTTGACATTTTTCAACAAACAGCAAGTTTTGATAGCAAGGGAGGGAAAATAGGTAGAAATAGAAATGCAAAATTCGTACTCAATGATCCAACCAAACATATCTCTAATTTTCATGCGGAGATCAGCTATAAAGATGGACAATACTTTATTACAGATATCAGTAGTAATGGTATGCATCTACAAAATCCTCCAAAAAAGTTCATCAAAGGAGAACCTGTTGCACTCAATCAAAAAAGTGCCGTAGTTATAGGGGATTATCTAATTGGGGTAAAAACCATTGAAAGTGGTTTTTCTTCACCTTCCCCTGTTGCCGACAACTCTTCTACACCACCCTCCGCAGGATTACCCGATACATTTTTTGTAGGTGATCTCTATAAAGAGAGCCGTGATGTCATTGACCCTTCTGCACCAGAAGACAAAGATGTACTCTCTCTTTTGGGAAAAGAGGCATCACTCTCTTCAGGTACAAGTGAAATGCTGCTCCCTGACCTTGACAATATTATGGGGGTCTACGAGGATGAAGCGGAGATGGTAATGAATGACTCTCTCTCTACACATATAGAACCTCCTACATTAGAGTCTACAGAGCCTCCTCTCCCTACTCAAGCACAAACTGTATCTACCCAGGATGAGGATCATCTTATGAAGATCCTTGCATTGAAATTGGGGGTAGAACTAGATGATATGAATTTAAAAGAAAAAGAGAATTTTGTAACACACATTGCCGAAATTGCACTGACATCTTTAGAGCAATTACGTAATACCCAACGAGCTTTAGCAAAAATACAGCAACAACTTGGGGTTAATACTTCTCTAGGGAAAACAGCCTTCAACCCCCTTAAAACAGCACCAGATAATAAGGAGATACTCTCCAATCTACAGAGTTATTCTCCTTCTATTGCTCAGCATATGAAAGATATTTTTCATGAAATCGATATTCATACAATTGCTTTTCATACTGCATTTAAAAATATCTCTTTACGTACTGCACAAAAATTCTCACCGGAAAAACTCTATTTTCATTTTGAGAAAAAAAATGCACTTAATAAAAGCTTTACTAACAAAAAAGCTCTTGCCTGGGAAGCTTACTGTGAAACATTCCAGCACCTTGATACTATAGACAAAAATGAAATAGATCTTAGTGAATTACAAAAAGAGTATAATACTCTTTTAGAAACACTCACTCTTGGGTATAATACATAAAATAAAGGAGAGACGAAGTATGAAGCAGATGTTATACATAGGATCAATAGGGATTATGTTCTTACTGGGAGGGTGTTTTTCTCAAGAAGTAGAAGTACCGGTTGAAAAACCACAAGCAACTACACTGGATATTGCCGTAATTGCATCAGGTACCTCTACTCCTCTGGCCGTACATTTCTTTGCACTGGAAAATGACGAACAGTTTAAACGATTGGACTACTTTGAGCTAATGAAGAAAAAACAATCAAAATTAAATGGAGATATTGTTACGCAATCAAAAAAGATCCTTATGCCCGGAGAGATGGAAAAACGCAGTATCAAAGTAGATAAAAATATACGCTACTATGCTGTAGTTGCCGGATTTAAAGATGTTGAAGACAATGACAACTGGAGATATATTCAAGAGATCATCCCCGAAAGCAAGAACGATATCACTCTTATCCTTAGTCAGGATCATATGAAAAAAGTAATAAAATAAGGAGAAATCATGCCAAGTATATCATTATTGGGACATCAACATACCTGTCCGGCAAAATGTGGGAAAACACCCCATGTTGGAGGTCCTATAAGCTCCGGTAACAGTGCGTGTACAGTAAACGGCATACCTATCGCTCTAGTAGGTGACACCTGCACTTGTGCATGCGGTGGTCCAGACAGCATAACCAGCGGTTCTTCTGCCCTGACCATTAACGGTATCCCCGCAGCAATGGTCGGAAGCAGTACTGCCCATGGCGGTGTTGTAGTTCAAGGTGACGGTGCATTAACAGTTTCTTGAAAGAGTTTTCCGTTTTTGCTCTCCTTATAAACTTAAAGATTTGAGGGGTATATTCGTGATCTGAATAAAATATGATATCTAAATATTCACGATAATCAAGCTCGTTAGCAGGTTAAATAAAAATCCCAAAGTATGATAACTGTCCATCTACCATCCATTATACGCTCCTTCATATTTTTTGCAGTCCCTCAAAAGAGATATTCTCCAAATATACAGCATTTTTCTCTTGTGGAAAATGAAAGTGTTTTCTATAGTGTGTATCATCCAAAAAAATAGTAATGACAGTAAAACGGTTCTTTTTTTGGCTAAACTCAACGAGCATACTGTAATAGTTGCTCTTTTGGCTGTCTTTTGGGAAAATAAGTACAAACCGTTTATACTGCAATACCTCTCCTTGTTCAAGGGCTGATAGAAAAAGATTTTTCAGCATCGCATCACTAACACCTTCAATACGGACTCTGCCGTCTCTTTTGTGGTAGAGATGTCTGGTTTTTCTTATTTCATAGGTTTTGTCTTTGTAGTGGAGGCTTAAACGGTAAGAGACCTTGGGGCGTATGTGTCGGGTAGCGTACATCTGCTCTCTTTGCTGCTTTTGTTTCTCTCTTGCTTCTCTTTTTCGCTCCTCTCTTCTTTTTCTTGAGGTTTCAATGATGATATTTTCTGCAGAGATGATCGCCGAGTCATCGAGAAGATATCCTGTAGGTTCAGTGTAAAAGTGTGACCACAATACAAGCCTTAACCTTCTTTTACGTACCTGTTTGAGCAACCTTGCATACTTCACATCTCTCTTTTGTGTTTCAAGTGCATTGATCTTCTCATCAAACGAAAAATCATCTATAAATACGATATGACGCTCTTTGGTTGAACACAGGTGTGGTTTGTCAATATCGGATCGTATACTTTGAATATGAAAGGTGTTTGTATTTGCTTCATAGCGTACGTTTATCTGTATGTAGTTGTGATGGTGAATCTCTTTGGGAAAAACAATCTCCAGTGTACGGCTTGGTAGAGGAGAGAGGGTTTTTACTATCTGTTTAAAGAGTGCTTGCAGGACTTTTTTGTGCTCTTTGGTAAATTTCTCACCTGATATAAGCATCTCAGGGGTTCTGTGGATATGGTAATACTCTTTGGCAAGGATGGAGAAGGTTTGAAATTTCATGAAGTCTCTTTGTTCTTATTGTCCAATATAGCTCTATTGTGATTTAGATAAATTTTAGTATCAAATCTTGTAATCCACATAATCCTCAAAATCTATCTCACCTCTTTTCATTCCTGAAATCAGTACAGAACCGTACTCTGTGGTTCGTGTACCGATAATAATATCATTTTTACCTATGATTTTGATCCTCTGTCCCAGTTTTGCCATCAGTAATTTTAAATGTTTCATTGTTTTTTCTTTGTGGCACATATTTTGAAAAAGAGAGTATCAACCCAATTAAGCAATAATTCTATCAAACTCAAGTCTAATATTTATAGCTTGCTTCATTATAATATATCCTTAACTATTTATAGACACAATCGTAGTGCATAATAATCAATATGTCAAGCATTGTCTTAGTCCATTACATATTCCACTTATAATAATATAAAAATAAAATTTTCTATTTAAATGCGAGTATAAGCATTTTAATTTAAAAGTAATGGTTATCTATTATCATATGTTAGTTTTTGTATTTTTAATGCCTTTATGTTAATTCTATGATGTATTTAAAAATGTCTTACCAGATAAACATATTCAAATCATAAGTGCAATTCACCTCCAACTTACGCAGTTAATTCCTTAGCGAATTCTTCAAAAATACCTCATAC
>Ga0256828_1002793_pt1 | contig 10181 bp, 11 predicted proteins | sample CV88metaG_FD_185993 | JGI IMG/M metagenome (GOLD analysis project Ga0256828, IMG submission 185993) | Hydrothermal vent microbial communities from East Pacific Rise, Pacific Ocean - CV88 | ecosystem: Environmental > Aquatic > Marine > Hydrothermal vents | place: Pacific Ocean: East Pacific Rise... | reverse complement strand
ATTGATGAGGATGGACTCAGTGCCATTGATGTGGCAATCAAATTTAAACGTGAAGATGTGATACAGTTCTGTATCGACAAAGGGATGGATGTCAATACCAGCCACCGAAAAAGTGGGATTACCCCTATTCTACTGGCAGCCTGTTTTAACAATACCTCTATTGTGGAACTGCTCTTAGCCCATGGAGCAGATATCAACTCCCAAGACAAAGGAGGACTCACCACCAAAGATTATGCCAAAAAGTTAGGACAAAAAAAGATGTTGGCATTTTTGGAGGAGCGAGGAGCCAAGCACAACCTCTATAAAGAGGAGCATACGCACAATCCTGTCAAAAAATTTGACATGGAAAACAGAGAAAAACCAAGTGATGATATGGGATTTGATTCGATTTAACAATTCTACATCTTTTATACATTTTTTTGTTATACAATAGGATTTAAAGATAAAAATAAAGGATACGCAATGAAAAATATTTTACTCTCTGTCGTTATTCTTTGTTCATCCAGTATGGCAGATGCTCTCCTACTGATGAAAAAAGGATGGCAATTGGTAGGTGCAGCACAAACCATTACTGATATGTCTCAGTTCAGAGCAGACGAGGTGGAACAGGTCTGGCACTTCGATGCCAATACTCAGAAATGGCAAGCTTATTCACCCGATCCCTCTCTACAACAAAAAATGGAAGAGCATAATATCTCAAAACTCACTTCACTTCAAAATTGGCATGGTTTTTGGATTAAGAGTAAAAAAAAGTGGGCATTAAAAATCCATAATACTCACCCCAATACCCTCCCTAGTGATCCTGACCATGCCAAGGATATCATCCAACTCAAAGCGGGATGGAACCTCATCTCCCTGCCTGTAGACAGTGTGATCTCAGCAGATATCTTTCAGGGCATGACCGTATGGAAATATGACAGCCATCAAAACTGGGAACTCTTTGATAACCAAGAATCTGATTTCCCCAAACTTGGACACATCAACAACGCTGATGGTATCTGGGTCAAAGCCCCTGAAGACATCAATATCTCTACCATGAGTGAAGTCGCCAAACTTCATAATTTTGCCACGGTTGAAGCCATGGAAGATCGTATCAAAGAGATGGCAATGCTCTATAGTCGTCCCTATTGTGGAATTATGCCCCTAACTGAGGATTATCTATATGAGGAAGGCATCGCGGTTGATAGTGCCGAACCCATGGCACTACCGACAGAGGGGAACAGTGTTCGAGCTGAAAATACAACCGATACCAACCTCCAAGAAGCAGCTGTCGATGAAGCAGATATTCTCAAACACAATGGGGTTAACATCTTCTATACCTCCAACAATAGCCATCAGGTCAATATCACCACGTTTGAAGCACTGGCACAAAAAAGAACTGAAGCACTCAATCAAATTCTCTTCGATGAGGATATTCAAATCGACGCACTCTATCTGGTAAACAATCAATTGATTGTACTCTCACATCAATATACCCAAGGAGAGAAACCTCTCGTTGCAGAGAATGAAGAAGAGATCTATCAACCAGGCAAAGAATATGTATTGGTAGATATTTTCGATGTCCAAGATATCCATCATATAGAAAAACGCTCTAGCCATAAAATTGATGGGAATATGGTAGACTCACGACTGATAGGAGAAAAACTCTATCTCATTAGCTCCTTTACTCCTCAGTTTAAGATTGAGTATCCCAAAATCTATACCACCCTATCTTCAGACTGCGAAGCCTATTTTAATGGTGATGCTGATTACTATAATAATCCCTATCGCTATGGTGCGTGTTATGGTATTGAACAAGAGTATGAAACAGGTAGATATTTCCAATATGATTATGATAACCCTAGTATTACAGTCGAAGATTTACTTCCAGAGATAGAGGGGAGTACTCTCTCCAAAGAGGCATTGGTGACCCCCAATCGACTCTATAGCTCCTCCAAAGAGAAACAATCTACCACCATTACCAGCATCTCCGTCATTGATATCAAAGAGGGAACGTATCTTAACAGTATCTCCTATATCGGAGAGAGTTATACTCAATATGCCTCTGCTAAATCCCTCTATTTGGTCTCCAATGACTATCCCCTCTATTATGACTACTACAGCTATCGCGACCGTTCAACCATCTACAAATTTAACCTCACTGATCAGCTCAGCTACCAAGGTATTGGTACGGTTTATGGAAATCCCATTAATCAATTTGCACTCAGTGAACAGAATAATATCTTGCGTATTGCCACCACCGATAGATTCTCTTGGACATCAACAGGAACCCACAATACCCTCTATACTCTCAAGGAACAAAATGGGCTACTTCCCATCCAAGGGGTTCTCGATGGATTAGGAGAAACAGGAGAGAGTATTCGTGCCGTACGCTTTATGGGAGATAAGGGTTATATTGTCACCGCCCGTACCAGTGATCCTCTCTATACCCTCGACCTTAGTGATCCCCTTCATCCTCAAAAGGTCGGCGAACTTCATATCTCAGGCTTCTCTTCCTATCTCCATCCCATTGGTGAAGATAAACTGCTGGGCATTGGGCAAGAGACCGATGAATATGGACAACGCAAAGGACTTAAAATCGAACTCTTTGATGTGAGTGATTTTGCCCATCCTAGCACACTTGATACCATCAATTACGCTCCTAGTACCTACAGTGAACTTGAAGAGAATCACAAAGCCCTTGCCTATCGTGCCAGTGACCAACTTTTTGCGTTTCCTTATCGCGTCTATGGCGATTATAACACCGACTACAGAGAAAACAACTACCTAGGGATCTATCAAGTTCGAGACAATTCACTGATAAGCTACCGAGCAATGCGAAACAACAATGATGGATGGGGGGAACATCGTGGATTGATTTTTGATCTTAACAACAGCACCTATGTCAGTTTCTTTAGTCCCCAAAGTGTCATAACCCAAGAACTAAACCAAAGCAATATCGTCAATTAAAAGGAGAAAAAATGCGTTATATACTACTAGGATTATTACTGTTAGGCTTGATGGGATGTGGATCCAACAATAGATCACAAGACAACAACGAAGAGCTAAGCCCCCCTGCCTCGCCCAATCCCACAAACCAAAGTAAACAACCCCCCTCTATTCCCAATTTGCAATAGAGGAGATCGTGCTTAACCAAGCAATGCAATAACCCGCTCAAAGGGTCGTCCAATTACAGCACGATCCCCTTTGATCACGATGGGTCGCTCAATCAATTTGGGATGAGCCACCATCGCTTCAATAAGTTTTTCTTCAGAATCTTCATGGGTCAAATCAAGCTCTTTATAGATACTCTCTTTGGTTCTCATCAGCTCTCTGGCACCACATCCCAATTTTACTAAGAGAGATTCAATCTCCTCTTTACTTGGAGTCTCTTCTAAATATTTTCGGACATTCATCTCTAACGCTTTCTCTTCTAAATATTTGAAAGCGTCTCTTGATTTTGAACATCGTGGGTTATGCCATAGGGTTATCTCACGCACAGCTATCCTTTGTTTTGATTTTTGTGATTATAATCAAAAGAGATTAAAAGAGTTCGATATCCAAAACAATTCGAGCGGGATTTTCAAGGTCAAAGACATTAATCTTCACATCATCTCGTAGCTTGATATAGAAGCGATACCCACTGTCATCCAAATATTTATCCATATACATCTTTTCTATAAGACTATTTTTAGAAAATTCAGGGAAATCAGCCGTAAAACTACGATACCCCTCAATGGTAGCTGTAATTAAGCGTTTTTCAGGAGAGTAGACAAAGGTATAAACCCCTACTCTCTTGACTTTTTGACCTTTTTTATCACTGTTTTCCCAATAATCATGATCAAATACCATCCGAACTTTATCCTCTCCTTGACTGATACGAATATTTTTGATATTCAAACCATCATTGATATACCCTCCTTCAAATTTCTGTAGGGGAAGAGGATCTTCAGTATACTGAGGTTTAGCTGATTGGGATTGTGCCTCAGCCATCCCCTCGGAAGTAGTTGCATTTTGCTCTCCCTTGTATCCTGTTTCACATCCCATTAACCCAAACAACACTATCCATAGCCACATCATATTTCTCATTGTAACTCCTTATTTATTAGATTACTTTAATAATAACCAAAAAAAATATAATACAATATTAAAAGAGAGAATTAACATCAAGTAGCGTGTGGAAGAAAAGACAAGAGAGGATCTTGTCTTGTATAAAAAATTTGTAGGGTTGTTTAAAAATCGTATGTCACACCAGCACTAATGGTATCCAAATCAGGAGCATCACTGTCCACTACCAATCGCTCATAATCAACAAAAAGCCCTACCCCTGTCTCTTGGTTACCTTGTCCGTCAAAACTTCGAGCATATCTTCCTGCTTTGGGAACATCCTCTGAGATATCAAACTCCACACCAGCACCCAATGCCAATCCCTCGGCATCTACATTTTGCAAACTGCCCGTGGTCTTTGTTTTGGCTGCCCCTAAAAGGGCATAAATATTTGTCACATCCCCAACAGGAAGCATGGGTTTTACAAACAAGCCCACATGTTCCACATCGGCACCTCCATCTCCAGAGACAGTCGTCATACCTCGAACTTCAAGACCAATATATCGGTTAAAATCATACCCTACCCGTCCAACAGCAGCGATATTGTTTTCAGAACCTCCTCCCACAGGACAATTACACGCACTGCTATACTTCACTCCTGTAATACCCAATCCAGCATAAAATCCATTAGCCGCTGCTCCTGTAGCCACAGGAGTCTCTTTGACAGGTTCAGGTTTGACAGGGAGGGGTGCAACATAGACAGGCTCTTCCTCTACAGGAACCACCACCGCCTCTTCATAGGCTTCCGTTGCCATATTGGCATCATCCGTCTCATAGACTGTTACAGGAGAGATATCTCCTCCAGCATAGCCCAAATTGCCCAGTGTCACCAGTGCTATAATTGATAATTTTATATTGTTCATCTCTTTCCTTTCATTGTTTTAAAAAGATATTATTGTTCTATAATAATATCTAAATAAATATTTTATTCTATTTAAAATACTTAATATTTTCTTAAGAAAGAGAGTTTGTTTTGATTATTTATTAAGGCTAATCCTGAGGATGATAAACACGAAATTTGGGTCGTACCCGTGGATAGTTGCAATGTTGCTGGTTCCAATTGTTATCGTTGTATTGCTCACATACTCTTCGGTGATGACGATGAGGATCAAAGTAGCCACTGCGAACCCGTCTATCTTGATAGGTATAATTATCATCATAATGATAATAAACATTGTCATAAAAATACCCTCGATCATCATAATACCCATAAGAATATCCATCATCACTGCGATAGCTATTTCGATCATAATCAAAGTTTTTATAGGATGACTGATAACGATGATTCTCTTGGGGAGGAAGAGGTTTACTATCTTCAACAGAGGGTTGAATGACTTTACTCTTATCAGGAATCATCGCATCAATCTCAGCTGTATTATCAGGATAGTAACTGCATGCCACAAAAAACAAGGGAAGAAATAGAAAAACTCGCATAATATGCCTTTCGTTTGAAGAGAGGAAACAGTAAAACACTGTTTCCAAAAATTATTAAGAGAAGAGACAACGCTTAGAAACTATTAAGCAATCCTCGTACACTGTCAATCGCACCCACAGCACTTCTGGTGGCGGATGATCCCTCTTCAATAGCATCTGTTGTCTGATGGCGTTTTTTATTTTCGATATCAATCTCAGCAGAAGTCAACCCTTGTTGTCGTCGATACTGCTCTGCTTGCTCTCTACTGATCTGTGCATTGGCAGCCCCACGATTTTTGTTGAGATACGCTGAGTCTTGTCCTGCTGTTTTCGGGGTACATCCTTGAATGGCTAAAACTGCAATAATTGATGTCACTACGCCTAATGATACTTTGATAGTCTTCATGTGATAATCCTTATGTAATTGATATTCTGTATGGTAACACATAATAAATTAAATAAAACAGTTTTTGAAAACTAATTTATTTTTTTAAGGAAATTTTATATAAAGTAAAATAAATCCCCATTGAAATAACAATCATCACCAAACTTTGTATCTGTCCCATGGTCAACCAACCGCCATAGAGGAACCCCAATTGAGGATCAGGAGCACGCCAAAACTCAGCAATAAAACGGGTAATCCCATAAAGCATTCCATAAATACCAATCAATGCCCCATCAAAGGCTTTATGCTTACGATAGAGAAAAATAATAATCGCTACCAATACCCCTTCTAAAAACGCTTCATAGAGTTGGGAGGGGTGACGTAATACTCCATCCACATAGATCCCCCAAGGAACATCAGTGGCACGCCCCACCAACTCTTGGTTGAGAAAGTTACCAATTCGACCAAAGACATATCCCACAGGAACTGCCATCGCGACCACATCCATTAATTTGGTCAAATAACCAGGGTGTCGTCGTGCAAAGAGCAAGGAACCAATAATCGCTCCCACCACTGCCCCGTGATAACTCATCCCTCGAATCCCCACAAACTCACCATTGTGAAAAGGGTTGAAGATCTGCCAAGGAGCAGATAGATAATAACTGGTATGCGGATCATAAAAGAGAATATACCAAATCCTAGCTCCCAAAATGATGCCCACTTCAATCCAGATAAAATAGTTATCTAAGACCTCCTCTTCAATGGCGATCCCATCCCGTTTGATAATCCATTTGGCAAACCAAAGGGCGGTTAACAATGCTGAGATATACATAATCCCATACCAATGAATGGAAATAAAGCCCAAATCAAGGGCAACAGGGTTAAAATGTTGATAAATATGATTCCAATATTCCACTAAGGCTCCTAACGATGGTTATCGTGAACATAAGTATATCCAAAGACCATTAACCATTGATTAATTATTCATTGGTTGATGATTAATAATAAAGAACTATAATTCACTTAAGAAGCGAAGATGTTATCAACATTGTTCACGAGATTTAGTATATAATAAACTCCTTTCTGAAAAATATATACTCCCTTGATAGAACATTTTTAGACCTCCTTTGTAATAAACCCTCGTGGGCAATGTTGATGATATTTTCACTTTTATTCAATCTTAATCTCTCTCATGTTATCATAAAAAACGTTACTACATAAGGATTTATTATTATAAAAATATTAATGATAGAAGATGACTATGAACTCTCTCAAATTCTCACCGAATACCTCAATAAGTTCAATATTAATGTTGTCGCTGCAGAAGAGCCATATATTGGTCTCTCACTACTAACCCAACATGATTTTGATCTGATTATTTTGGATTTAACCCTCCCTGGAATTGATGGACTCGAAGTCATCCCAAAAATACGACAACACTCTAGTATCCCTATTATTGTCTCCTCTGCACGGGATGACATTACCGACAAGGTCGTTGCGATGGAGCGTGGAGCGGATGACTACATGCCCAAACCCTACGATCCCAGAGAACTGGTCACCCGTATCAAGACCATTCTGCGACGGGTACAACCACAAAACAACCCTGAGGAGGAGAAGCTACTCTTTGAACTCAATACCAAAGCCCGCAACATTACCTTTAATGATAAGCTTTTGGAATTAACCGCTGCAGAATTTGACATTCTCTCCATCCTCATTACCCATAAAAACTCAGCTGTCTCTCGTGAACAACTGCTCTATGAGAGCAATCATATTGATGATAACAGCTCCATTAAAAACATCGACGTAATGATCTCCCGAATTCGACACAAGCTCTCCTTGATTGATGACCAACATAGCTATATCAAACCAGTCCGAGGCATAGGGTATCTGCTGACTGAAAAGGTATAAGATGAAAAACATCTCCGTTACGGCGTTTATCAATATTCTTTTTACCTTGGTACTTTCACTGTTGGTAACGGCACTGTTTCTCTTTATCTCATGGGATAAAGAGCGTCAACGTAGCGATGAACTCTCACGATACCGTCTTATCTCCAATGCCCTCCTCTCCACCGCACAGCTCAACCCCAGTCAAGAGGAGTTGGAGCGATTCTATCGAAACTCTCATGTCAAACCCATCTCTGCCAATGCCAACCGAATGCTTATTCTGAGTAAAGGAAAAATTATCTTTGAAGGGGAGTCCATCTATGGCTTTATGAAGATCTATGCCATTGGAGACAACCACTACATCTACCTACAGCGTTATGGAACCAACATGATGCTCAAAGATACCAAATCTAAAACCATGCGTCTAAAAATCACCATTTTGATTGCCATCTTGATTGCGATACTCTTTCTTTTTCTCTATATCGCCATCCTCAGAAAGCTCTCTCCTCTCAAAAAACTCAACAAACAGATTTTGGAGTTTGCCAAAGGGAATCTCAATGTCAAAATCACCCACAAAGGCAGTGATGAGATTGGTCAAATCGGACAGAGTTTTGATGATGCAATCCACTATATCCGAACCCTGCTCGAATCCAAAAACCTCTTTATGCGTAACATGATGCACGAACTCAAAACCCCCATTACCAAAGGGCGTATCGCCGTAGAGATGATCGAAGATGGCATGAGCAAAAAAACCCTCATTCACGCCTTTGAGAGGATGAATGAACTGATCAATGAGCTGGCACATGTGGAGCGTATCACCACCCAAGGACTACAACCCAAACTCAAAGAGGTCTCTACCCAAGAGATCATCCAAGAGACCGAAGCACTCCTACTGGTACATCCTGATCGCTTTGAGGTGGAGCTTAAGACAGAGAAACTCACCACAGACAGCAAACTCTTGGCATTGGCACTCAAAAACCTGATTGATAATGGATTAAAATATGGAGAGGGGGAGAAGGTCAAGATTATTATGGATAAAAAATCCATCAAAGTGATCTCCAAAGGCAAAAGCTTAGAGCATCCCCTAAGCTATTATCTTGAACCTTTTACCCAAGAGGAGAAACGCCAAAGTGGCTTTGGCTTAGGACTCTATATCGTCAATAACATTGCCAAACGGCTCAACTATCAACTACACTACTACTATAAAAATGGTAGTAATGTATTTGAGCTTCAACTCAAAACGCCTAATAGAGGGGCGTAGCATACGATTTGGTACGTACCATCCAGCCTCGAAGGAATCGCTCTTCATGATTTGAGGGAGGAGCATTTTTGACCCGACGTTGTAGTACCACACTGGCAGCACGTGAAAACTCTCGTAGAGCCATAGGACCTTTGGGAACAGGTCGCATCTCTTGGAGTACTTGAAGCAATCCCCACCCTTGACCGTTGTACTTCTCTGTGGCTTTGATTCCTTTACCTTTGAAATTGATATAATCAATCAAAGGATACCAACCACCAGGACTTTCAGATAAGATCTTATAGTTATTAATCACCTTTTGTCGATCTTGTGGTGGAACATGTTTGGCAATCTCAGGAATAGAGTCATAGAGCCGATCGAAGAAGAATTGTGTCTGTAACCCTTTGGTATTCAAAAGAAGATACTTCAAAGCGATAAACTCTTTATCATTTCTGGCTTTCTCAAAAGTTGCTCGGTTTGGCCAGGGTGCTCCTTTGTCCTTTTGGGCTTTGAGCCATGCAGGGATTTCCACTTTATTATCAATATAATACTGAATCATCGCAGGGAAGGTCTCATCAAAACGCTTAGGCACACCAGCGGGATACCAAATAAAGTGACCAATACCCAAAGAGGGGAAAATCTCATTTTTGGACCAGTACATAATATAATCAGGATTGCCTCCTGTCTCATTCATGTAAATCTTTTCACTGATGGTCTCCAACTCATAGGTCGTCAGTTTGGGTCGTTTTACGCTATCATCAATCTCCGTCCATGGATCAACTGTCTTTTGCACACAACCACCAAACAGCACCATGATCATGGCAAGCAGCAGTGAATATTTTATAAATCTCATCTCTGTTCCTTTAAAATTTTTAGATTACTTTAAAGTATAGAAAAAAAGAGCTAATATCTTTGTTAAAAATAGGTATTAACTTTTTATTTAGCAAAAGTTTTAAAATATTCAATACGCTCCTGCGTTAACGGGTGCGAAGAGAGCAACTCAATGAGGGAGCCATTCTCCTCTCCTTGCTCCGCTGCCAACGTCTCAAAGAGATTGGCGATATAGAGGGTGGAAACATTCATCTCCCCCAACGCATCCACCGCATAGGCATCCGCCTCGCGTTCAAACTCTCTACTATAACGGCTATTGATTAATACGGTGGGAATTCCTGTAGC
>Ga0256828_1002792_pt1 | contig 10181 bp, 12 predicted proteins | sample CV88metaG_FD_185993 | JGI IMG/M metagenome (GOLD analysis project Ga0256828, IMG submission 185993) | Hydrothermal vent microbial communities from East Pacific Rise, Pacific Ocean - CV88 | ecosystem: Environmental > Aquatic > Marine > Hydrothermal vents | place: Pacific Ocean: East Pacific Rise... | reverse complement strand
ATCTTCCAAACGGTGGGAAGTGCGATTGAAACCGGTGCCCAATATTTTGGCGGGAGTAAGATTAGTAGTTGGGATTGGATTTTACCTTTTACTGGTGGGACGGGATTCTTTCCTCCCCCACTGGGTAGACTCTACTTGGTGGGATTATTTTTCGGCTCTTCTCTTTGTTATTGCCTCCATTACCGACTTTTTCGACGGTTTTATAGCACGTAATTTTAATGCAATTACCCAGTTAGGCGAGATTTTGGATCCGCTGGCAGATAAATTATTAACAACCGGTGCCCTTTTGGGACTTCTCTATCTCCATCGGGTTGACCCTTTTGCGGTTTTAATTATCTTTATTCGGGAACTTTTTATTACCGGTTTAAGGGTCGAAATGGCTCGACAGGGACTGAGTGTTAAAGCGGGATGGAGTGGAAAGGTAAAAACCGTAATGCAAATGATTGCAATTGGATTTTTATTAATGGATTGGAAAGGAGGAACCCTTCTCCTGTGGATAGCAGTTGGGCTAACCATTTACAGTGGTTGGGAGTATATTAGGGATTATTTGACGGTAATTAAAAAACAAAGAGGAGAGAAATTGGAAAAAGATGGCGATATAGAATTTTATAGGGACAGAAATAGGGAAGGAAAGGGAGGAAAGGGAGGAAAGGTATGATTTGGGCATTAATCTCCCTTTCCCTTTTAATCCTTTTTCACGAATTGGGACACTATTTGGTTGCCCGTTTCAATCGAGTTAATGTAAAAGAGTTTTCGGTAGGATTTGGAAAACCGGGATTTTGTCGTCAAATCGGGATTACAAAATGGTGTATTCGACCAATTCCATTGGGAGGATACGTAAAAATGGAAGAAGAAGGGGAAAAGGGGTTTAACCAACTCCATCCTATTCGAAAAATTGCAATTTTACTGGGAGGTCCAATTGCTAATTTTTTAATTGGTTATTTAATTATTTATGGAGTAGTGGTTTCTACAGGTATTGGTTATTTTAAACCAATAGTGGGAGAAGTAATTCCCAATTCACCAGCGTTTCAAAAGCTACAACCGGGAGATTTAATTTTAAAAGTAGACTCTATCCCAATTACCCGTTGGTCCCAACTCTCTCCAACCATTAATCGGCAAGGGAAAATCCATACTCCAATTGTATTGGAAGTAGAGCGAAAGGGACAACTTCTCCAAATACCCGTTAAACCGGAAAAATTAAAAGGCAAAAACCTTTTTGGGGAGGAGGTGGAGCAATACATTATTGGTGTAAAAGTGGCTTCTACCGGTTATACCCATCAATCGGTAGGGATGGTCGAAGGAGTGGGAATAGCGGGAAAAAAATTTTGGGAATTTTCCAAATTGATTTATACCGGAGTAAAAAAGTTGATAACTGGAGCGGTCAGTTGGAAAGGAGTTTCGGGACCAATTGGGATTATGGAAACCTCATCTCAAATGTTGGAGTATGGGATAGTTCCCTTTTTAATGTTAACTGCCCTTATCTCCATCAATTTAGGGCTTTTAAATCTCCTTCCAATTCCAGTATTGGATGGAGGCGGAATTATTCTCCAATTCTATCCTCTTATAACCAACCGTCCAATTAATCCTAAAATTGAAAACTTTTTAATAGCTATTGGAATTGGGATTTTAATTTTCCTTTTAGGAGTGGGAGTTTATAACGATTTAACCAATCTAACAGGAGGGAACAAGTGAAATTGGAGGAGTTAATCCAGAGGATTGAAAAGGCACGACTCCGACGGAGCGAACATTTGATAGTTCAGATTGTGGCGGTAACCAAATATACTGAACAAATAGAACCCTTAAAAAGATTGCTGGAAGAGGGACAGCGGGCTTTTGGAGAAAATAGGGTTCAACAATTGGAACGGAAAGCGGTCCAACTCAAATCCCAACCGGTGGAATGGCATTTTATCGGTAACCTCCAAAGGAATAAAATTAATAAACTCCTTAGAATAGACCCATTTTTAATCCATTCTATAAACTCTTTTAAATTGGCAACGGAAATTGATAAACGGGCTCAAAAACCGGTGCAATGTCTTTTAGAAATAAATTCAGCCCGGGAAGGGACAAAACAGGGATGTAACCCGGAGGAAGCGGTAGAGTTATACCATAAAATCACCGAAGAATTGCCCAATATCCAGTTAAAAGGAGTTATGACAATAGGTGCCCATACCGATGAGGTGGCAGAAATTCGGCGAAGTTTTCGGCTTGCTTATTCTATTTTTGAGCAAGTAAAGGGATTTGGAGCGGAGATTTGCTCAATGGGAATGAGTAAAGATTTTGAAATTGCAATTGAGGAAGGGAGTAATATGGTCCGGATTGGTTCCCTTCTCCTATCCTCTTATATAAAATAGAGATTGTAAAATAAGTTTTGAATATAGGGAAAAGTAGGGAAGAGAAAAAAAGGGTTGGGAAAAAGAAAAAAAGGGAAAAGTTGGAAAGGGTGTTAGTAGAAACGGCAGATAAGAGTTATACTTATTACAGTAACCGATATCAACAATGTTACCACTCCAAAGAGGGAGCGGTCTTAGAGAGTTACTATAAACATTTTTTACCTGCCTTTCAGTGGGTTGCTTGGAAAGGGTGGAAAAAGGTTAAAATTTTAGACCTCTGTTTTGGATTGGGTTACAATTCCCTTATTACTCTTCTCTATCGCCCACCTGGGATAGAAGTGGAAATTTTTTCTCCCGAACTTGACAGGGAATTGGTAACATCCCTATCCCAATTTCCCTATCCTTCCCTTTTTAGGTCCCTTTTACCAGTAATAAAAAAAATTGCCCAATCGGGAAAATTTGAAGGGAATGGAATAAAGATAGAGTTATTTTTTGGACCGGCAGAGGAGTTAATTAGTACCTTTTCTGAAAATAGTTTTCAAATTATTTACCACGACCCTTTTTCCCGTAGAAGTAATCCGGAGTTATGGAGTTCAAAATTTATCGACCATCTCCGACGGACAATAACCGAGGATGGAATAGTTACGACCTATGCCTCTGCCCGTTCAATCCGTCAAGAGTTTTTAAAAAAAGGATTTTATCTCTATACTCACCCTTATCCGATAATAAAACCGGGAACCATTTTTTCACCCTTTTTAGATTTGCCCTTTCCCAAATTGTAATAAAAAATGTAAAATCGATTGGTAAAGGATTGGAAAACAGGAAAAATTGGAAAGGGAAGAAATGGTAGTCCATCTCTGTTGTGGAGTTGATGCGGGCTATTTTTTAAAAAGGTTACAGGAGGAGTTTCCGGAGGAACGATTAATCGGCTATTTTTATGACCCAAATATTCATCCTTATAGGGAGTTTCAAGTTCGGTCGGCTGAAACCCAACGGATTTGTAAAAAATTGGGAGTAGAATTTATAGAGGGAGAATACGATTTGGAGGAGTGGTTTGCCGTTATTGCTGGCATGGAAAAGGAGCCGGAAAAAGGGAAACGATGTGCCCGTTGTTTTGACTATTCTCTGGAGAAAACTGCCAGATTTGCTAAAAAGATTGGTGAAAATAGAATAACAACCTCCCTTTTAATGTCTCCAATGAAAAGCCATTCCCAAATTAAAAACACCGCCGACCAAATTTGGAAGCGGTTTGGAATAAAATTTTTAGTTCCAGACTATCGAAAAAAGGGAGGAACTCAACGGCAACAGGCATTTGCAAAAGAGACCCAACTCTATAGGCAAAATTATTGTGGTTGTCTCTATGGGGTTTACAATCAAAAAAATCGAAAAGGGGAACCGGTTGTGGAGTTTCTTTCCCCTTTAAACCGGTCGATTTTACCCGGCAGTCCTGAAGAACGTTTGGAGCTACTCCTGCGTCGACAAAAGTTAGAAAAATCTGGAAAAAGTCCCTTTCTTCTTTCCACTCCCTTTTTAAATTACCGACTTCTCCGGGGAGGGATAAAAAGGGAAGGTAAATCCATTCCAGCCCATATCCTATTTTATTCCCATTTATCAGGAGGCGTTGGAAAGCGGGGGGTTAGAGGTTATTTGGAGAAACAGATTGACGGAATTTTTTATCTCAATCGGGGTGGAGTAATTTTAGTCCCTTTAAACCGATTTAATCGGGAATTGGAATCGATTGGAATTCAAAAAGTGGCATCAATCCAAAAACTTCAATTCGAACCCTTTTCAGTGGAAATTGAAATAGAGATTCGGAATCGATTGACCGGAACTCCCTACTCCCTTGCCCCGATTTTGGTGGTAGAGGAAATATCGGATGGACCTCCGGAAGGAGAGTTGATAACCGGTTTTCAACCGGGAATAGTCCGGTACGAAATATTTATCCAGTCAGTTATTTTTCCAGACACCCGGCTTCAATTAGTAGAGGGAAATAATTATTAAATATTGGCTTGACAAAAGTAATATCGATTTGACAGAAAAGGAACAATTGGGAAAGGTATAAAATTGAAAAAGGTGGAAATTTTGCCCAATAGGATTTTACCTGACAGAATTGGGGTTCCAGAGGAGATGGATTGGGAAAGAGGAAAAAAAATTTATCAAAAAATTGGTATGGAAAAGAGGGAAGATTCTAAAAAGGGTTTTTATTTGGCAATTGAAGGAATTGATACTGCCGGTAAAACCACCCAAATTAATCGATTGCAAGCCCGTATTCCTACCGCTCTTTTTATAAAGGAACCGGGATTTACATCGGTTGGAAAAAAGTTACGGGAAATAGTTTTATTTCAAGAAATCCATTCCCGGACTGAACTACTGTTATTTTTAGCAGACCGGACAGAATTAATTGAGCGGGTGATTCGACCAAATCGGTCGAAACTGATTATTTCAGACCGGAGTTTAGTAAGTGGTATTGCTTATGGAGTTGCCGGAGGAGAAGGGCTGGACCAACTAATTCGATTCAATAAATTTGCAACTGGAGGAATTTTGCCGGACCACGTGGTAATTTTAAAACTTACCTATCAAGAGTTGGAAAGACGGTTAAAGGGAAAAAAACGGGACAGAATTGAAACCCGGGGTATTACTTACCTTTTAAAAATTCAAACCCTTTTGGAAGAGGCAACCGCCCGGTTGGGAATACCTACTACAATTTTGGATGCTTCCCTTCCACCGGAACTTATTACTGCTCAAATTTTTACCCTTTTGCCCGTTGGAATTAGAAAAAAAGGATAAATGTTATAAAAAAATCGCAGGGAGACTGGAAATTTTTAAATTGGAGGAGAGTAAAGGGATGGAATGGAGTTTAGTAAAAAATCATTAAAAGGGTATAGCACGATTTCCAAAAAGGAAAGAAAAATCCCTTTTACAGTTTTTAAAATTTTTTTTAAGATTTTTCCCAATTCCCTTTTCCCAACTTTTTTTACCAAGGGAAATTTTTTAAGAGGAGGGACGCAATTCTCTTTAAAAGAGGGAGCGATTTTAATTGCCGATGTTCATTATGGAAGAGAAAAAAGGGAAAGGGAAAGGGAATTAGACCGTTTTAAATTTTCCCAATCCTCACTGACAGAGGGAAAAAATAGCAAAGAAAAAACAGGTAGATTGGTAATTGGCGATTGGAGAAAACTAAAATGGGAAAAGGTAAAAAGGAAAGAAGAAAAATTTTTGCGACTGTTGGAAGGTGAACGGGAAAAATTTTTCCCATCAGTAGAAAATTCTTTTATAGCTTTATTGGAGGAGTTCCTCAAATTTCCACCTTCCCAATTAATTTTGGTAGGGGATATTTTTCACATTCTCCTTCCCTTTAACTATGTAAAAAAACTGTTCCAAAAACCAATCACCCTGTTGGAGCAAATAGCCGAAAAAACGGAGGTTTACTATTTGGAAGGAAATCACGATTTTCAACTTACCTCCCTATTTCGACGGGTCAAAATTGTTCCCAACTTTCTCTATGACCCCGACTTAAAGGTAATAATTGCCCATGGCGATTTGACCGCTCCGCCTCCCTTATATCGAATGTATTCCTCTTTTATCCGAAATAATACTTTTTTAAAAATTATGGGATGGATTAGTTTTTATCAACTCGAAAAATGGGTTTTTAAACTGCTTTTAAAAAAACCGGTAAGGTGCACAAAAATTTCAAATTTCCGAGAGATTGTTCTCCAACGGGAGTGGGAAGGTTGGCTGATTGAAGGACACTACCACCAAAATGGGGAATGGTGGTTTCAAGAAGGGAATAGGTTGAAAAGGTATTCGGCAATTCCCTCCTTTTATTGCACTAATCAAATTGCCCTTTTTCAATTTACATCCCCTACCCTTTTGTAAAATTTATTAAACGTTGGCAATTTTTTTTGCATAAGGGATTAACCCTCCGGCTTCAATCAGTTGTTGCATAAAAGGAGGAACCGGAGAAAATTGATATTCTTCACCCTTTGTTAAATTTTTAATAATTCCCTTTTCCATATCTATTTCCACCTCATCTCCTTCCGAAATTTGGTCCGCCTTAGGAAGTTGAAAAATGGGTAATCCCATATTAAAACTGTTCCGATAAAAAATTCGGGCAAAACTTTTGGCAATTACCGCTCCAATTCCGGCTCCCTTTAAAGCGATTGGAGCGTGTTCCCGACTACTTCCACTTCCAAAATTTTCCCCTGCCACAATAATATCACCCCGACTCATTTTTTTTGTAAAATCTGGGTCGATATCCTCCATTATGTGAGGTGCCAATTTTTCTGGGTCGGAGGTGTTGAGGTAGCGGGCTGGAATAATTACATCGGTGTCAATATTGTCTCCGAATTTCCAAACTTTCCCTTTTATCACTTTCTCCATTTTACTTCCTTTTTTCAAAATTTTACCATTCCTCTCTTCCCAAGCCATTTTTTCAACCCTATTCCCACCGAACTCCTCGGCTGGGCTTTATCATTAAATAGTAAATGGTCAGAAGTGGGACGACAAAATTTACCACCAATACAATTATCATCAATATTCCCAAATTGGAATAGTCGGCGGAGTGAACTACTCCATTTTTTACCATCTCCCGGGAAACCGGTAGCAGTTGGTTTAAATATTTACTCAACAATTGGGAAGCGGTTAGGGCCAAATTCATTAAACTTGCCATTAAAGCGAACCAAGTAGCCCGATGTCCACTGGGAGCATAAATTGCAATTAAAGTCAGCATCGGAATCATACTTAACTGGGCAAATGGAGACTCAAGGGCAGTATCGATAATTGCAACTTGATGGGGAGTTAACCCAATTTTTTGAGGAATCCCATAGTAAAGGGCAACTATCGGCAGGAACAGAATTGTTGTAACAATTGTCAACCACATTAGGGTAAAATGGGCAGGTTTTTTAGCAATAAAATCGCTAAATAGCCACATTCCTAAAATTGCTAAAAAGGCTCCAATCTGATTTAAAACTCCAAAAAATTCTTCATTAAAATGGAGGACATCTATTTCCCACCATTGGAGGGCTGGACCAACAAAAGGCATCGCCCGGTAAACAAAAATTACCACCGCGGTTTTAATAATAAAAGAGCGGGTTTTGGGCTCCACACTTTTTAACACCAGGGAAAGCATATAGGTAATTACTCCCAGACTAACCAAAAAAACTACTTCTTGGGAGTAGTGAAAAAGCCCATCAATTGGAAGTTTTTTCCAGTTATGATACTGTCCATATCCCATAAAAATTACAAATAGGGCAAATAATAATCCTCCGCATAAAATTTTGCAATCGATTGGAGAGGGTTTTGCCACATCCAATTTTACTATTGAAACTCCGATTATCGAAATTAAAGGAATTATTAAAGAAATTTTAAAAACCGTTTCATAACTAAAATTTTGGGCAAGCCACCCACTTAAATAAGCAGTAAAAACTCCAGCAATGCTAATTGCCAATCGTCCCAAAATTTGGACATAGGCTAACTCTTCCTCTACTTTTTCAAAAGGTTGGGAGCGGTCTACAACTTCGGTTGACATTGTATCAGCAACCACATCTTGAAGGACAAAACCGATTGTGGAGAGGAGAGCACTGAGAATGTAAACTTTAGCCGGTGGAGCAAATTGAACCCATTGATGGTGTCCAGCCAGTCCGATTAATAAAATTGTACCGGAAGCAATTAACCCTGCTCCAATATAGATGTAAATTCGCCGTTGGGAGCCAAAAATTGGAACACTATCCACCAACTGTCCAAATACCATTTTTATTGTCCACGGAACGGTTAGCCAGACTCCCAGTCCAACCAGAGCGGCAGCATCCATATCTAACTCTTTTTTAACCCAAAAACTTTGGGCTATTCCACTAATTCCACTGGCTCCATAGGCAAAATATACCATTAACAGAGGAAGATATCGGATTTTAAAATGTTTTATTGGATTAATAAGGGAATTTTTAATCGATTCTTCAATTTCTTTCCACATTTTATTCCTTTAAAAACGTGATTGTAATTTATAATTGTAACCCTTTTCCCTTTTAAAAGGGTCAGACTTTTAAATTTTTTTAAGAGTAAAAAATCGAAGATAGGAGCTAATTTTGGTATAATATTTATGAAATTATGTGAAGGAGTGAAAATGATAGATTTGGCTAAAGTTACTTCCGAAGGGCAAAAGATTTTAGAAGAATTTGTCCGAAAATATAATTTAGAAGGAGCAATGGTTGTAAGTGCCGATGGTTTCGATTTGGCATCCTATTTTTCCAATCGGGATTTAGAACCGGACCTATTGGCAGCAAATGTTGCTTCAATTCACTTGGCGTCGGAGGATTTGTCTACCCAAAACAATAAAGGACGAGTTAAACAGATTATTATCAATAGCGAAAATGGAGAAATAGCTATTCAAACGATTCAAATGGGAGAAATGACCGGAGCACTGGTGGTGGTGGCACCTCACGGGTTTAAAATGGGAATTTTGGTGGTAGCAATTCGCCAACTCCGGGAACAATTGAAAGGATAGTAATTGGATGAACATAAAAAATTGATAGGGGAAATGGAATTAGTTATTGGACAATTGAAGAGAGAGGAAATTGGGAGAAGGGAATTTTTTCAGAAGATTGTAGAATTGAGTAAAGGAATTGACCTCTCTGACCGTCAATTGGAAGGGGTTATTCCCTTTTTGGTAACCGGTTTAAATCGATTAATTAAAGAGATAGAAAAGGAGTCCTAATGGATGCAGGCAAGATTTTAAAAAAGGACCAGCTAAAAGAGGAATTGCAAAAATTGAAAACAGGTCAAATCTCCCATTCCCAATTTTTTAAAAAGATTGTTTCGATTTTGGATGGGATTGAGGCTACCGATGAGGAACTAAAAGGAGTTATTCCCTTTTTAGTGAGTGGAATGAATACACTGATTAAGAATATTGAAAAAGGAGGGTAAAAATGACCCAATTGGAGCAACTCTTATCCCAATTAAATCGGATGCGGGGAGTAATCGCCTACTACTCTATTGATTTGGGAAAAGAGTTAATCGAACAACTGAAAGTTAAAGGGGAGTTGCCGGACGAAGATGGGGTGATAGAGTTGCTCCAGCGGGTAATTCCGATTGTGGAATTGGGACCAAAACTGACCTATATCCAACTGGAGAATCTAAAAGTGTTTATAAAAGGGATTGAAGAGGGTAAATTTTTGGCAATTATTGGGGGAGAAGGGATAATTATTCCGGTGGCACTGAGAATTTTAGAAAGGTATTAATCCAAAAAGATTGGGTTAATTTTGAAGAGGAAAATTGGATGACCCTTTAGAGTTTAACAGACAGAAAAAATATAACGGAAAAGATGAGTGAGAACTGATTCAGTCGGTTAATTAAAGAGGAATTTAGTTTAAAAAGAGAGGGAATGGGTATAAAAGAGTGGAAAATTGAAATAGAGGAAAAAAAATTAACCCTTTTTCAACAGATACAGGGAAAAAAAGTGGAATTTCAATTAAAGGAGGAAGGGGAGACCTCTCCAATTTTTTCTTTAAAAATTCCGGTAGAAGGGGAGGAAGAGGGAGAACTTTTACGAAAAGAACTTCTAATTCAATTTTTTAAAAAAGTCCGATTTAATCCTCAAATAGAGTGGGAAAAATTTAAGGAAGAGTTTTTGGGGATGCTTCCCCAGCTCCAACAGCAATACCGATTGGATTTAGAAATTATTCACCGGTTGGAAGAGGAGGTTAAAAACTATTTAAAAAATAGCGATGATTCGGTTAAAGGTATCGGAATTGTAAAGGAAGAAAAAGGGAAACAGATAAAAATTATTTCCCTTTTGGAGAACAATTTTTCAATCGAAGAAAATGAAGTGGAACAGATTATCCAATTTATTCTCTTTTC
>Ga0256828_1002791_pt1 | contig 10187 bp, 6 predicted proteins | sample CV88metaG_FD_185993 | JGI IMG/M metagenome (GOLD analysis project Ga0256828, IMG submission 185993) | Hydrothermal vent microbial communities from East Pacific Rise, Pacific Ocean - CV88 | ecosystem: Environmental > Aquatic > Marine > Hydrothermal vents | place: Pacific Ocean: East Pacific Rise... | reverse complement strand
AAGAAAAAACTTACTGTTATGAACTATCCTCTTACAATAATTCCAAAATTTTATGGTTCAGTTAATGAAAATTTATTAATTGAATTAGAAGAAAAATTTCCGAATTTAAAGTTTAGTCCATATGTACAATCCTCTGTTATGGTAAAAAGTGGTTCAAATTTAGAAGGTGGATATTTATTTGGTGTAAACTTTAAAGATGAAATAAATGTAAATGAGATACTCGCAAAAGCTATTAAAGATGTAAAATTTAAAAAATTTGATGTTCTGATTGGTAAGAGTCTACAGAGTGAGTTTGATTTGGTGCGTAATGATAAGTTGATGTATATTTTTACGAATGTAGAGCCTGGTGGATTGGCTGTTACACCGAAAATTAAACGTTTTAAAGTTCGATCTATTTTTGATTCTGGCTTGAGTGCTTATGATAAAGCATACAGTTATACTACACTAGAATCATTGCAAAAAATTTTACATATGCCAAGTAATTTTTTTGATGGTATACATGTTTATTCTAAGAATCCAAGAAAAGATATAAAGAGGATAAAAAAAGAACTTTCTTTAACAACGACAATACGTGGTTGGTGGGAAGATAACGTTAATTTTTTTGCAGCTTTAGAAATGGAAAAAGCTTCTCTTTTTATCGTTTTAATGCTTATTATATTAATTGCGGCGATTAATATAATTTCATCTCTTCTCATGACTGTTATGAATAGAAGGGGAGAAATAGCATTACTTCTCTCCTTGGGTGCTACAACAAAAGAGATAAAAAAAGTATTTTTATATCTTGGTGTGGTTATTGGTATTGGAGGAATTATTGCTGGTATTGTATTAGGATTAAGTGGTATATGGGTACTTGGTACCTTTGATATCATTCATCTTCCAAAAGATGTTTATCCGACCTCTACACTTCCATTAGATCTAAGTGTTCAAGATTTTTTTATGATTGTCAGTGGTGCATTTATAATTGTTGTTGTTTCTGCATATTATCCTGCAAAAAAAGCAAGTGAAGTCGATATTTTAACTGTATTAAGAAATGAGTAAGCTCTAATTTTATTTATTTGAATCTTTAAGTTTTGAAACATCTTTAAGTAAGTGATATGGTAAAGTTAATGTTCTTTGAATAATATTCAATGGAGCAGCTACTACATCTCTTGCCAACATTGTTTGAACTTTTGGATCTGTTAGCTTTCCAGTAATTTTGAGTGTTGTTGAGAGAGTTTTTCCATCAAATATTAAGTAGCCAACTACTGGTATTTTAGAAAGATTTTTCGCAATATCTGTTTTTAAACCAAGCGTAATATCTATGTTGTTGTATTTTACGCTTGCCTTACCTTGACCAAATATTTTTATCTCTTTTGAGCCTATATAGATATCTGATATATCAAAAATATGATCTTTTAAATGAAATTTCATGTATGCATTATTTATAAGTAGTCCATTTTTTGTATATCCAGGAAGAGAAAATGTTGCCAACGAAGGTACAGTATTTATAAATGCTAGAACGTTATTTAAAATAATATAATCTTGGATGACTGTATTTTTAATAAAAAATGTTCCCTCATAATCAGAAAAATCACCATTGATTGAAAAGTCTAAACTTCCTCCTTTAAATTTGGAAAGGGTAAATAGTTTTTCCATGAAATTATCATTAAAATTTTGTCCATACAAATGAAATTTTCTATCTTTAAATTTAAAACCAGCTGTTCCTGTTTGATATTGTAGTTGGGCTGTTACTATATTTTTATAGTACTGTAAGCTCATGGTATCAGCTAATACATACCTATTGTGTCCAAGGTATATATAAGAGTTTATTGCTGTAAATTTTAAATTATTTGTATTTTTATCTTTATTTGTGTTGACAGTAGAAAGAAATTTTATAAATTTTAGTAGTTCTTCAGAACTAATACCACTATCTTGCAAATTTATATTGATGTTGTCTGCAATTTTAAGAGTTAGATTTTTATTTACCGTAGCATTGATGACCTGTTTTTTTGTTATGTATCCTGTTATTTTATAATATTCTATAGGTTTGTTTAAATCTGTAAGTATTTTATACTTATAGTTAATTTCTGCTAAAAAATTTGTATATTTATCTTCATTTTTTTTATAAAGCTTTATTTTTCCATCATTTAAATTGTATTTTCTAAGAAAATCTGAGTTTCTTGCAATAGCAGAGAGTGAATTTAATTTTAAAATCCACCTATCATCTAACAGTAAAAAATCTGCATTTAGTTCTTTTGAACTGATTTTTATATTTTTATTATTATGCTGCAGTATAATATTAAGATTCTTTTTATAATAAAGTCTTTTTTTATTTTTTGGATTTATTAAAGTAGTATTATGAAGCAAAATATCGGCTCGTTTATCTTTTATATGATAGTTTGCTTGAATTTGCGTTGTGATATAGTTGCTTACATATAATTTTGTATTCTTTAAAGTGATATTTTTAGTATTGAATTCTAAATTCAAATTATTGATTTTGTATGGTGAGCCGCTAATACTAAAGAAAATATCTCGTTTTGATTTTATTGAGAGTTTTTTGTTGTATTGAATATCTAATGGAGTATTAGACTGTTCTAGTTTTATATCTGTATATTTAAAATGAAGTAGGTCTGCTTTTATATTAGTTGTGAGATCTTTTATATTGGCTTTTGCAGTTATAAATCCATCAGCAATTCCCTTTACTGAAAAGTAAGTAGTAGGAATAGTAACTTCTAAGTTTTTTAAATCAAAAGGAAGTTTTAGAGGATCAAATGTTATTTCAAAGTTATTTAGATTCCAAATAGACTTTTCCGCATTAATAATATCTCCATTAGGCGAGATTACATAAGTTGCGTGGAATTTTCTATTCTTGGTATTTAAGTATTGTTGATTATTAATATGTATTTTGTCAAAAATAAAATTTATTTTTCCTGTAGCCTGTTTTGTATTGTAACGTACTGTAACATTTGCGTTGGCAATATTTTTATAATGTGCCTTCATCTGTGGAATAGCTACATCATAATTGTTTAGTTTAATAAGTGTATCTTCTATATCAATATTTAAGCCTAAATAATCAAAATTAGCTTTTTTTGTATAGAATTTGCCTGTGGCATTAATTTTAATAGTTTTGAGATTTACTACAAGAGTAAGGTTTGTACTAATTTTTCCAGAGTGTTGTAGAAATGGTAGTTTGATATGATACGTACTAAGTATATTAAGAATGTCTTTATTTAATATACCATCATCAAAGAGAAGATAAAGCGTTAATAGTTCTTGTCGTTTGGTAAAGTCAATTTTTAACCAACTACTCCCAAGATACATGTTGTATGAGAAAGCTTTTTTTGGACGAATATTTAAAATACCATTTAAAAACTCCAATTCTGTTCTCTGTGTATGAATAGCATCCAGTTTTGTATTATAGGTATAATCTAGTTTGTTAACTGTAGCTAATACATGTATATTTTTGTATGCATTTGAAAGGTTATGGTAATCAATAAAACCATTTATTTTATTGATTGTTACACTTTTTGCATTTATAGCATCAATTGTCCAAAAATGAATTGCTTTTGGAAGATTAAAAAGAGCAACTAACTCATGTATGTGTTGAATATCCTGATTTGATTTAAGTGCATATTGTAAGTGTTCTTTATCAGCAATAGCATAGAGCGTTAAGTTTGCATCATTATTAACTATAACATTAAGTTTTGAATAAATTTTATTTAGATGAGGATCTAAAACTATTTTACCAGTTATAGTAGAATGCTTATTGATGGTTGAAAAATTTGTAATAGTAAAAAGAAGTTTTTTATCTTGGAACTTAAAATAAGATTGAAATTGAACTGAAGGAGAGTTTGCTGTTATAAAGCCATTTTCGTCACTTGAATGTTTTAAACTGATAATAGTATCGTTATATATAAATTTTTCGATAACTACAGATTCTGTTAAAAGGAAAAATTGTGAACTTAATGTAATATACTGTCCAATATCATCTATATTGAAATGATTGGCTTTCTCTCTCTTTATTGTTGTAATTGAAAGTTCATCAATGGAAACATTTAATTTTTCATTCCATTTAATATAAAGATTTTTTACAGTAACATTCGAAATTGAAAGATTATCTAGATATAATCCATGTTGTAAAATTATAAATACAACAATAAGTGATATAAATATGAAAGATAAAAGACTTCCTATAATTAAATATATTTTTGAAATAACACTCATAACTATTTTATCTTTCATTTATTACCTAGTTCAGCCAATTAAAACCCCAAAAGTTCTTTATATACCGCAGGGTTCTATAAATCAAATTATATCACAATTACAAGAGAGGGATTATGATGTTTGTAAGTTAGATTCATTTTTTTTAAGATTACTGGGAGATCCTCAAAGTGGATGGATATATATGGGATCAAGTTTAAATACAAAAGCCGATTTTTTATATAAGCTTACAACAGCCAAAGCAGCGTTACGAAGTATAACCCTTATTCCTGGAGAAACTACTTATATTTTTTTAAATCAATTGGCAAAAAATTTGAAACTTGACAGAAATAAACTTGATAGAGAATTTAAAAAAATAGCTCCAATGCAAGAGGGTATTTTTGTGCCTAATACATATAATATTCCAATAGGAATATCAGAAAAAGAATTGATATCATTGCTTGTCAGTGTTTCAATGAAAAGAATGAAAGCGTTTTCCATAAAGATTTTTGGTTCATATAATGAAAAAAAATGGTTTCGATATGTAACAATTGCCTCAATTATTCAAAAAGAATCAGCAAATAATAAAGAAATGCCTTTAATCAGTTCTGTGATTTATAATCGTCTTAAAAAAGGTATGAGATTACAAATGGATGGAACACTAAACTATGGAAAATATTCACATTTAAGAGTAACGCCAAAAAGAATAAAAAATGACAACTCTTTATATAACACATATTTGCATAAAGGAATACCGATACAACCTGTTTGTAATGTAAGCACAGAAGCAATTATGGCAGCTATCTTTCCTTTAAAAACCAGCTATTTGTATTTTATGAAATCCAAAAACGGAACCCATGATTTTGCATGTAACTATTCTACACATTTACGCAATATTAGGCGTGCTACAAAATGAAACACAAACTAAATATAAACAAATCTTTTTAAAAGCTTAGCAAATATTACCTATCTTAGTGTTATTATTAATTCTGTAAATTTCATGAACTTAACAAATGTATCATGAAAAAATATTATTCACGAGGACGAACAATGTCAAAAATTATTTGGTCAAAAATTGATGAAGCTCCGGCTTTAGCAACATATTCACTTTTACCAATCGTAAATGCTTTCACTAAAGAAGCAGGTGTAGAAGTAGTTACTTCTAACATTTCACTTGCAGGTAGAGTTTTAGCTGCTATGGGGCTTGCAGAAGATGAACTAGCAAAATTAGGTGAGTTAGTACAAAAACCTGAAGCAAATATTATCAAGCTTCCAAACATTTCAGCTTCTGTTGGTCAATTAAAAGATTGTATTGCTGAACTGCAATCTCAAGGATATGATATTCCTAACTATCCTGAGAATCCTTCAAATGATGAAGAAAAAGCACTTCAAGCAAAATATAGTGTGTGCCTTGGTTCTGCAGTTAATCCTGTTCTTCGTGAAGGTAACTCAGATAGACGTGCTGCAGCTGCTGTTAAGAAATATGCACAAAATCATCCACATAGACTGAAGCCTTTTGCTGAAAACTCAAAAGCTTATGTAGCGCATATGAGTCATGGAGATTTCTTTGAAAATGAAAAATCTGTAACACTTGATAAAGGTCAAAAAGTAACAATTGCTCTTAATGGTAGTGAACTAACTACTATTGATGCACTTGATGGTGAAATCCTTGATGGTACTTTTATGTCTGTGAAAGCTCTTCGTGAGTTTATTCAAAAATCTATTGATGATGCAAAAGTAAATGGTGTTTTATGGTCTATTCACCTTAAAGCAACTATGATGAAGATATCTGATCCTATTATGTTTGGTCATGCTTTTGAAGTGTTCTTTAAGGAAGTATTTGACAAATATGCAGATACGTTCGCTGAACTTGGTGTAAATGCTAAACTTGGTATGAGTGATTTGGAGAAAAAAATTGCTGGTCATGCCAAAGAAGCTGAGATCAAAGCAGCTTTCCAAGCAGTAGTTGATGCTGATGCACCAAAAATTGCTATGGTTGATTCTGATAAAGGTCAAACTAACTTTAATGCTTCTAATGATGTAATCATTGATGCTTCTATGCCAGTTGTTGTTCGTGAAGGTGGTAAACAGTGGGATAGAAATGGTGATGCAGTAGAGTGTGTTTCTGTTATTCCAGATAGAAGTTATGCATTTTTCTATAAAGAGATGATCGATGATTGTGTTAAAAATGGTCAATATGATGTTACGACTATGGGTAATGTTGCAAATGTTGGTCTTATGGCACAAAAAGCTGAAGAGTATGGTTCTCACCCTACAACTTTTGAACTTGCTGAAGCTGGTACAGTAACTGTTACTGCAGAAGATGGTACAGTTCTTATGAGCTTTGAGTGTGAAAAAGGTGATATCTGGAGAATGAGTCGTGCTAAAGACATCCCGATCAAAGATTGGGTTCGTTTAGCAGTTGAGCGTGCAAGACTTACAGGTCTTCCTGCTATCTTCTGGTTAGATGCAGATAGAGCTCATGATGCACAGATGATTCAAAAAGTAGAAAAATATCTTAAAGATCATGATACTACTGGACTTGATATCAAAATAATGGATGTTGCATCTGCTACTAGATATACTAATGAGAGAGTGAGAGCTGGTAAAGATACTATCTCTGTAACTGGTAATGTTCTTCGTGATTATTTAACAGATATGTACCCAATTTTAGAGCTTGGAACATCTGCAAAAATGCTTTCAATCGTTCCATTATTAGCTGGTGGTGGTCTTTTTGAAACTGGTGCTGGTGGAAGTGCACCAAAACATGTTGATCAATTCTTAGAGTGTGGTCACCTTAGATGGGATTCACTAGGTGAGTTCTTGGCACTTGCTGAGTCACTTAGAATGATGTACCAAAAATCTGAAGATTCTAAAATTGGTGCGCTGACCGAAGGTCTTGATAAAGCAAATGAAGGTTACTTAGATAACGATAAAGCACCATCTAGAAAATGTGGTGAGGCTGATAATAAAGCATCACATTACTGGGTAGCACGTTACTGGGCAGAAGCATTAAGCACACAAACTGCAGATACCGCACTTACCGAGAAATTTACTCCAATTGCTGAAGAGTTAGTTAAAAATGAAGAAAAAATTCTTTCAGAATTAGCTGCAGCTGAGGGTAAACCTCAAGATATCGGTGGTTACTTTCACCCAGATGATGCAAAAGCTGAAGCCGCTATGCGTCCATCTGCAACTTTAAATGCGATTATTGATGCTATATAATCACTGATTTCTATGTGCCTTCGGGCACATAGTTTTTCATTTTTTATATAGTTTACTATGGGGTAGGTTATATAAAAGGTGAAAGAAATCTCACCTTAAGTGATACCTTAGTATACTTAAGTGTTGTGTGTTCGCACATATTGTTTAAGTGTATCTAATATAGGTGTCATAGTATTTAATATGAAGGAGTGTGTATGAGTCAAGGAAAAAGGGTAGGGATAGTAGGTGCTGGCAATGTTGGTGCAACAGTAGCTTACTCTCTTGCAATGCTCGGATCTTGTCATGAAATTATTCTTCGTGATAATAAGATTGATGTTGCAAAAGGAAAGGCACTTGACATGTCTCAAGCTGCTTCTGCTGTTAGAAGTCATACAGTTGTCAGTGTAGCAGAAGAGATGAGTGATCTTGTTGATTGTGATGTAGTCGTTGTGACTGCTGGTAGTCCAAGATTACCTGGTATGAGTAGAGACGATCTTTTAATGATAAATGCAAAGATTACTAAAGAAGTTATTGAAGGTATTGCAAAATATTCTCCAAATGCGATTGTAATTATGGTGTCTAATCCCCTTGATGCGATGACTTATGTTGCCTTAAAAGAGAGTGGATTTGATAGAAGTCGTGTTATAGGTATGGCTGGAATCCTTGATTCTTCTAGAATGGCAGCATTCATTCAAGAAAAACTTGGATATGGTGGAGGTCAGATCCGTGCGTCTGTTATGGGTGGACATGGTGATGATATGGTTCCACTTCCAAGATACTCAACTGTTGCTGGTGTTCCTCTTTCAGATGTACTTTCTCAAAATGAAATAGAAGAAATAGTAGATAGAACACGTCATGGTGGTGCTGAAATCGTAGGTTATCTTAAAACTGGTTCAGCCTATTATGCTCCTGCAAAGTCAACTGCTATTATGGTTGATGCTATTTTAAAAGATACAAAACAGATTCATCCTTGTGCTGTATGCCTTGAAGGTGAGTACGGTTACAGTGATGTCGTTTCTGGTGTTCCTGTAATGCTTGGAGCAAAAGGAGCTGAAAAAATCATTGAAGTAACACTCGATGATAAAGAAAAATCAATGTTTGCACAATCATGTGTTTCTGTACAAACACTTATAGACACACTTAATAAAAATAAATTTTTTGAAGGAAAACAATGAGAGAAATCGCTTATGAAGATATTGTCAAAAATGTAAGAGATATTATTATATATTCTGCTTCGCATCTTCCAGAAGACGCGCTGAATGCTTTAAAAGAGGCATATGAAAATGAAAAATCTCCTGTAAGTAAAGAGGTTCTAAAACAACTTTTAGAAAATGCAGATATTGCAAGTTCTGAAGCACGTCCACTTTGTCAAGATACTGGTCTTGCAGTATTCTTTGTAAAAATTGGTGCTGATGTAAAGATAGTTGGTGGTCTTTTAAAAGATGCAATTAATGAGGGCACAGAAAAGGGATACATTGATGGTTATTTAAGAGCTTCAACATGTACTCCATTTTCACGTGAGAACTTGAAAGATACTGTTGGATATAATTTACCTGCAATTATTCACCTTGATATTGTTGAAGGTGATAAAATTGAGATCGAATACGCTGCAAAAGGTGGTGGAAGTGAAAATGTAAGTCGTGCAAGAGTATTTCCACCGGCGGCTGGTAAAGAGGGTGTGATTGAGTTTGTAAAAGAGTGTATCAGCGATGCTGGTCCAAACCCATGTCCCCCAATTACTGTGGGTGTTGGAATAGGTGGTACTTTTGAAAAGGCTGCTATTAGTTCAAAACATGCACTTTTCCGCGATATTGGATCGAAAAATGAAGATTCTGAAATGGCTGAGCTTGAAGAAGTTATGAAAACTGAGATTAACAAGCTTGGGATTGGCTCTATGGGTATGGGTGGAACAGAAACTGCACTTGCAGTACATATTGAATCTAACCCTTGTCACATTGCATCATTACCGGTTTCGGTAAATGTTCAATGTCACTCATCACGTCATACACACATCACTATATAAGGATTAGATAATGAGTGAAGTTTATCATTTAACAACACCTTTAACAGAGGAAGTGACAAGAAAATTAAAAGCTGGAGATATTGTTTATCTTAGTGGTACTATTTATACAGCACGTGATGCAGCGCATAAACGTCTTGTTGATTTAATTGAGGCAGGAGAAGAATTGCCTTTTGACCTGGAAGGAAGTGTGATTTACTTTGTTGGACCAACACCACCAAAGCCAGGTGATCCAATTGGTAGTGCAGGGCCTACTACATCATATAGAATGGACTCTTACTCTCCAATACTTTTAAAACATGGTTCCAAGGGAATGATTGGTAAGGGAAAAAGAGATCAGGCTGTAAAAGATGCCTGTAAAGAGTATGGTGGTATTTATTTTGGTGCAACAGGTGGTGCAGGGGCCCTACTTGGAAAACAGATAAAAAGTGCTGAAGTAATTGCATACCCGGAGTTAGGCCCTGAAGCAGTTCGTAAGCTTGAAGTTGTTGACTTTCCAGTAACGGTTATCAATGATACATACGGAAATGATCTATACCAAATGGGTAGAGAACAGTACGAAGTTAAATAGACTTCCATTTTAAAATAAGGAGAATAGATGAATATACATGAGTATCAGGCAAAACAGATTTTTGCTAAGTATGGTGTACCTACACCAAAGGGTAAAATTGCTAACAGTGTTGAAGAAGCTGTAGAAGCTGCAAAAGAGTTAGGTGGACCTATTTGGGTTGTTAAAGCACAGATTCACGCTGGTGGTCGTGGTCTTGGCGGTGGTGTTAAACTT
>Ga0256828_1002790_pt1 | contig 10189 bp, 9 predicted proteins | sample CV88metaG_FD_185993 | JGI IMG/M metagenome (GOLD analysis project Ga0256828, IMG submission 185993) | Hydrothermal vent microbial communities from East Pacific Rise, Pacific Ocean - CV88 | ecosystem: Environmental > Aquatic > Marine > Hydrothermal vents | place: Pacific Ocean: East Pacific Rise... | reverse complement strand
GGGCTAAAGCTTCCAAGTCCGCAAATATCACAATAGTGTCGAGGAATGATTCCTAAATTAGATTTACTTGCAGAGTCGGTTTAGCAACCGTCCCTTGTGAGAATACCGCTACTTCGAAAAATGCTGATAATCCTTTACACCTGACCAGTCACCGCCCCACTTCCAGCCATATTTTTTGAAAATATGTACTGCCTTGTCATTTTTAAGCAGCACGGCTTTGTCTGCGGCAGTATGCTTTTTATGGATCCGTTTTCTGTACTGCCGAGATGCTTTATGTGCAATATGGCCGGAGCGGGAGATATAGGGATTTTCAATAGAATTCAAATCTATCGCCTTACCGTAGGAGTGTTTGGACCAGTGGGTGGAACCTGTCGCTTTCCGGCAGTTAAAAGCTGAAGTATTATCCGCTTCTATCGATTGCCAGTCACTGCCGCCAAAATCACTTACAAGACGCATTTGACGGACAGGATAACCTATGTTGTAGAGTAGCTTGAAAATGTATGTTACCTCTTTGGCGACATCCTCATGCACAATCATTTCCCCCTCTTTCTCCTCTCCCTTAAACGTATGGTAAGTCATACGGATATACCGTAGCTCATTTAAAGATACAGGACATCCTTTGTGCCAAGAGTGTCCTGTGAGCATCCGCTTTTTAATTTCCGGGGAAATTGGTAACACAGCAGCCTTATACTCAGCAAAAAGTGAAATTTGTACACAGACAAACAGTATAGTTAACGTTAAATATTTCATAAAAGTATTATAGCTTAAACTCATCTATGACAAATAAAGGACTCCTTTAAACAGATTTTACAGATTTTGATGTAAATTTAAACAGATTTATACAGTATAGTGTTACAAAATCAATATTTTACACAGAATATACACTGGCGATTCTGCCACAATAAATCTACAGGAGAAAAAATGAGTTTAAAGCACCTTGGAAATAAAAACATCCTGATCGTTGAAGACGATGCATTCAATATGCAGCTTCTGCGTTCCTTACTGACAAAAATATCAAATATGAATATTATCCCATCCTATGATGGGGCAGAGGCTTTGCATATTCTTGAGTCCGCCAAAGAAAAAATAGACATGATCCTGTTAGATATCCACTTGCCTGTTATGAATGGTATAGACCTTCTGGGTCATGTCAGACAACACTATTCCTATGAAGACCTTCCGGTACTTATCATCTCTGTTGACAAAAAAGACAAAGCTGATCTATTTAGAATGGGTGCCAATGAATTTATACACAAACCGTTTGACATCTATGACCTGGCATCCAAAATCTCATCTAATTTTACTACATAAAAAATGGCAAAAGATATCTTTATACATACCCCTATTCGTGAAACAGAATCTGTTTATCATCCTGTGCAATTCAAAAAAGCGGTCTATGCCCATTTATTAAAAAATTTTGATGAACCGGTCATTGAAAGATTACTGAAAACAGCAGTAACAAGTATGGAGGGTTATTTAGATTCTATTAAAAAGAATATACTTTTAAAAGATAGGAAAGCATTAAGAAACACCCTTCATGCCCTCCAGGGCATGCTCATCAATCTTGGGTTGGAAGAAGAAGCGAACACAGCCAAAGAGATACAAAATATTTTGAAACTGCATGATTTTCAAAATATCAATTCTCTGATAGAAAACTTTTTACAAACCATGACTGATCTTTTAAAGGAATTACAGAAAAATATCACATAATTTCCGAAACCGTTACTTCTCAAAAAATAGATTCTACAGATTTAAATGTAAATTCCAATAGATTCATAAGATAAAATTCTACTTATCACTTTGGATTTGTGAAAGGGACTTGATGATTGATATCTCCAAATTAAAAGATCGACTTGCCGATGCAAGTACCGTTATTGGGACATCTTCCAATAATATTGAAATCAACAACATCGTTGAAACCATCATTACAGATATTACCGATGCAGAATACGCTTCTGTCTGGATGTATGATTCCCTGACGCTTACAAGAGAGAGGGAACATGGTATCCGAGATGTTTCAATGGAAGCCAAAGAGGGCCTTCTCTATAGATGTTTCGCAACCAAAAAAGCCGGTATTTACAACTATCTCACCAGTGAAAAAGGCTATGTAGCGAACATAGACAACCCCGATAAAATTAAAATGAAATCCAAGATCATGATACCTTTGGTATTTCAAGATAAATTTATTGGGATCGTTACCGCCTATGCTTCCGTAAAAAAGATCAAAAATTTTACAAATGAAGATTTGGAGATTTTTAAAGCGATTACGCCGTTTGTTATTGATGCTATCTGTAAAATGAGGGTCAACAGTTCAAAAGATCTGATCATTGACAGAAGATCTAAAGATAATACCGATAACGGATTACGAAGACGGAAAAATGATTCTATTGACAACCTTGACCATATTTCGGTTTCGAAAGCAGACACAAAAAATGCACAGGAGATACTTGACTTCACCTCAAATATTGTACATGATATCCGAACACCTGCTAACGGGCTCCTTGGATTTCTCGAAATTTTGGAAGAACAGATTGTAGATACTCGACTGAAAGAGTATATCTCCCATGCAAAGAACAGTGCCTCACTCATCAATGAACTCACCACATCGATCCTTGACAGTGTATCTGCGAAAAGAGAGCCTTTGGCTCCCGGCATGGAAACAGTCAATACTGTCAGTTTTTTTGCTGAGATAGCAGAGATTTTTTCGGCCAATATGTATAAAAAAGAGATCAACTATAATATTTTCATCGATCCTATGATACCTAAAGAGATAGAAATAGACAGTATGAAAATAAAAAGAGTTATTATGAATCTTATCAGCAATGCCAGCAAATTCACACCGGAACATGGTGCGATTGAATTTTCTGTAAGATACAAACAAAAAGAGAAAAAATTACATATTTTTGTAAAAGACAACGGTATCGGTATCGCAAAAGAGAAACAGGAAGATATTTTTGAAGCATTTAAACAGGCTGAAGAAAATACCAAAGAGCTCTTTGGCGGTACAGGTTTGGGACTTGCCATTTGTGCAGCCTATGTTAAGGAGATGGGAGGGAAACTTCTTATTGACAGCGAGCTGGATAAAGGCAGTGTTTTCTACTTTGATATTCCACTGACCATTAAAGACGAGACGCTTCTTTTGACCTCTATCAGTAATCAAAATATCTACATTACGATTCTTTTAAATAAAAAAAATGTATTTATTGCCAACCACATTGCAAGATATTTTGTAAAAACAGGTATCAATGTAGACAGGATAAAGGCCGTTACCAGTTTAGAACAGCTTCCCGAGAATACTACCCACCTGATTGCTTTTGAAAAGACCATTAAAAAGAATCTCTTTACATATTCGAAAGAGCACAAGCTTAAACTTATGATTGTAGAAGAGAATTTTCTGTCATTGAAACCGGAAAATCTTAATGGTGCCGCACTCATCTCACAATATGGCTATTACGGAGAATCACTTTATACATTTATCTCTGAACAAAAAATCCCAAAAGTACTTATTGTGGAAGATGACAAAATAAGCAGTATGCTTCTGGCAACCATGCTGGGAGAGGAATATTGTCACGTAGATATAGCGGAAAACGGGGAAGAAGGCTTAAAACTTTTAACAAAAGCATTACAGGAGAACACCCCTTACAATATTGTCTATACAGACCATAACATGCCTCTCCTGTCAGGAAGTGATATGTTAAGAGACTATACTGTTATTGAAAAAGAACGATCTTCCAAAACGATTACAACAGTTTGTATTTCCGGAGAAGCCGGCAATAAAGGAAATCTATACGATTTTGATTTTTTTGCCGTAAAACCATTTAAGAAAAAAGAGATTATCTCACTGTTTCTTAATGCAATTAACCAAAAAAAGGAGAACTAAATGCAAAGACCTGAAGCAACTGACTCAGAAAAAACAGTAACCAATATTGACCTGATCGTCTCAAAATCGGATGAAAAGGGAAATATTACCTATGTAAACCCTATTTTTATGAAAATATCAGGCTATACACAAGGTGAACTCTATGACAAACCTCATTCCATATTGAGGCATCCCGATATGCCTAAAGTAATCTTTAAATACCTGTGGGATAATCTTAAGGCAGGGAATGATGTTGTTGCCTATGTCAAAAATCTTTGTAAAGACGGCAGTTTCTATTGGGTACTGGCTACAGTAAAAACCGCTAAAAATCCTGATGGATCATTCAGAAACTATATGTCTACAAGAAAATGTATTACAGAAAATGCTAAAGAGACCATCAGTACACTCTATGCCAAACTACTTGATGCAGAGAAAAATTCCGGCATAGAGGCTTCTGACGAGATACTTCATGCATTCATGGCAGAGAACAATATTGGTGATGCAACCAGTTTCAATGCATTTATGCAAAATTTAAATAAATAGGAAAAACAGATGATAAACTTTGATGAAAAAATGAAAAGATTGCAAAAAGTAAACGGCTACCTTGGGGCAGCGATACTCAATTATACAGGGGAAACACTGTATGTCGAAAATGAAAACACAGGAACTGATATCGCTTATGCGGCGACAATTTTCAACGATACCTTCCGTACCATCAGTGAAACTTCTCTGGATATTGGTTTCAGTGAAGCCTCTTCCGTAGAAACAAAAACACAGGATGGACATGTGTTTTTGGTTAAAAGTGCCGGTGAGCATAACGGAAATGAATTTGCCAAAATCGACCTCTTCTGTATCTTCAGGGATGACGGTAATATTGCTTTGGCAAAAATGGTCATAGACAAAGCAGCAAAAACAATTTCCGATGAGCTGTCACGCATATAATACAGATGAAAACCATTTATTTTATACGACACGCCAAATCCGGATGGAGTATTCCGGATACCAGTGATTTTGAAAGAACCGTATCAAAAAAAGGGGAAAAAGATATCAATACCATGGGTTCATATCTTGCCTTAAGAGGTATAAAACCGGATTTAATTCTCTCCAGCTGTGCATTGCGTGCACAACAGACAACAGATCTTCTTGCAGAGAAAATCGCCTTTCAAGGAAAAAAATACTATTTACAGGAGCTCTATTTAACCTCTGTAGAAGTGATACAAGAGATCATTTCCATTCAAGATGATGAAATCAATACTATGTTCATAGTAGGACACAACCCTCAGCTTCATGAACTTGCAAACAGTCTTATGGATGAACATATCAGTAAATTTCCATCACTTGGTATTATTGCTATCGATTTTGATACGGAGACGTGGAGTACCATAGCAGAAGTCAAAGGGGAGATAGATTTCTTTATATTTCCAAAACAGTTCAAATACTATATACCCAAACAGATCAGAGCTTTTTTATCCAAATAAATAGATCCTTGCCTGTATGGTAAAATGTATCAGATAAAGGTTTAACAATGAAACAACTTTCATTACGTATCAAAATCCTGATTATATTTTTAATTCCTGCTATTGCCCTGATCTATTTTTCTACCTCTTTTGTTCAGACAAAGTATCAAAAACTCAGTGAAAGTGCCATATATAAACTTGCGGCAGAAACAACGGAAAAATTGAGTGTACTTATTCACAATATGCAGATAGAAAGAGGCTTGAGCTTCGGGTATCTTGTTTCTACAGAAAGAAAGGATGCGATTAAACATATTTTGGAAAGACAGCAAAAAACAAATCACGCCTATAACAGTTTTTTACAGTTTGTACATTTGAATACTCATGAAAAAGAAGCCATACTTCATATTATAGGTACAGAATATAAACCTGTTCTTTCAAAATTTATTGCCCAGTATGGAAAAATTGACGCGTTGAGAAAAAAAATTTTTAGTAAAGAAATAGATGCACAGGAAAGCTTGAACTATTATACGCAACTGAATCAAAAACTATTGAAATTGATTACATTGTTTATTTTACCGCTTCAAAAACAAAATGGGGGACGATGTGTCATTCCAGAACTTCAAAACCTGAAAGAGAGCGCAGGACTTGAAAGAGCCTATATCTACCATGAACTTCTTTCAGGAAACCATCATCTCAAAAGTATCGAAAAACTTAAAGAGCTTGAAGAGAAACAAACGCTGTATCAAGAAAAGTTTATATCAAATGCACCTATTAAATCCATACTGATTTTCAATAAAATCTATCAATACAGTTTAGAGGAAAAAATCAGTTTTTTACGAAAAAAGTTTTTTACTCAGCAATTGGACAGTCATGATGCATCCTATATCTTTAATCTCTTTACACAAAGAATCAATCTTTTTGAAAAAATTTCATCTCAAATCCTGGATCAATATATTACATCTGCAACACAAACCTATACCCAGGCAATACATGCACTCTATTTGACTGCCGCCTTATGGATATTGTCTCTTATCTCTTTAATTGGATTGACATACCTGCTGAGAAAACTTATTATCAATGAAGAGAAATATACAGAAGAGTTACGGATCTCTGCCTATACTTTTGATTCACATGAAGCTATGACCATTACTGATGTAAAAGGAACCATTTTAAAGGTCAATGATGCCTTCACACGCATCACAGGGTATGAAGCTTCTGAAGTGATAGGAAAAAACCCCAATGTTTTAAAATCAATGAAACACGGTGATGACTTCTATAAAGAGATGTGGCGTCAAATCAATACAGTTGGGAAGTGGAGTGATGAAATATATAATAAAAGGAAAAATGGTGAAATCTATATGGAAAGGCTTTCCATTACCGCCATTAAAAATGACAAGGGTATTACCACCCATTATATTGCCCAGTTCCTGGATATTTCAGACATTAAAAAAATGCAGGAACAGGCCCAACATCAAGCTGACCATGACTTTTTAACCGGACAATTAAACCGAAAATCTTTGATGCAGAGACTTCATGAAGAGTTTGTAAAAGCAAAAAGACACGATTTCATACATGCTTTCATGTTTATTGACCTGGATAAATTTAAAATGATAAATGACAGTTACGGGCATACCGTAGGAGATAAACTTCTCATAGAAATAGCAACAAGGTTAAAACGCTTGCTTAGAGAGGAAGATATTTTAGCCCGTATGAGTGGAGATGAATTCGCCATTATTATACTGAATATAGAAGAGAACCGATCCAAAGCAGCTCAAATTGTAAAAGATGTAGCTACCAGACTTATAAGCGAAATCAATCGTCCGTATATTTTAGATGCGTACAGAATCACCATAGGTGCTTCAATAGGTATTAAAATATTCCCGGATGGAGAGGAAGATTTTCATTCTGTTGTCGTACATGCCGATACTGCCATGTATCAGGCAAAACACCAAGGGAAAAACCAATTTGTTTTTTTCGATAAAGTCATTGAAAAAAAACTCAAATATTTTCAAATGATAGAAACAGAACTTTATCATGCACTTGAACATGATGAATTTGTATTTTATTATCAACCGAAAGTTGATATTGCCACACAAACCATTGTTGGAGCAGAAGCCTTGATACGCTGGGAACATCCTCAGAAAGGGCTGCTGTATCCAGATGCTTTTTTACATATTGCTGTAGAGATAGGTCTCTCACACAAGATAACATTACTGGTACTTGCCCGGGCATGCCAATTTCTAAAAAAACACCAACATATTTTTAAAGGAACAATTGCAGTCAATATTCATGCCAATGAATTACTGGAATTGGATTTTGAAAAAGAGATTATACGTATACTTGAAATGTATGCCATTCCCCCGTCCAAAATAGAACTTGAAATTACGGAAGATGAACTTATAAAAGATTTCAATGCAGTCATCATTAAAATGAAAAGATTAAGGGAATTCGGTATCAGATTTGCCATAGATGACTTTGGTACCGGATATTCATCAATCACATACTTAAAAAAACTGCCGGTAGATACTTTAAAAATCGATAAAGCCTTTCTAGACAATTTAGCGATTGAATCCAATCAGGAACTTATAAAATTGATTATAAATATGGCAAAAAACTTTAATATACGTACTGTTATTGAAGGGGTGGAGAATCAGAGTCAACTTACTTTTATCAGTGAGAATGGTGCAGATCTTTATCAGGGATATATCTTTTCCAAAGCTATAGATGAATCTCAGTTTCTTTCTCTATTGCAATCTTGATCTATTACCGGACTAACACTCTTCATAAAAACAAAAATGGGACTTTCCTGTAGATTTTACATGGTACATTGCAAGGTCTGCAAAATGGATCAGTTCTTCTTTGCAGGTCGTATCCTTCGGATATCTGCAAATACCGATACTGCATGATATAAAAACGATCCTGTTCTCACAATAAATCGGCTTGGAAATCTCATAGATGATCTTTTTGGCCAACTTCTCTATGGCAGTTCTGTTACTCGTATTTTCTACAATCAATGCAAATTCATCTCCACCTATCCGTGCAAGTGTATCTTCTTTATGAATCACTTCATTAATACGCTTTGCCAAATGAACAAGAACATAATCCCCTGCTTTATGCCCGTAAGTATCATTGATACGTTTAAAATCATCAAGATCGATAAAAAAGAGTGCAAACTGTGTATGTTCACGATCTGTTTTTGCAATAGTCTGGTCTATTTTTTCATTAAAAAGATAGCGGTTCGGAATACCGGTAAGCGTATCGTAATGGGCTAAATGATATAAACCGATCAACTCCTCTTTCTGCTTTTGTTCCAACTCCTTCAATCTCATCTTATCAGTCTCTATCTTATGCTGCAAAGTATGGGCAATTCTATTGAGCTTACTGTTCAATTGTCCCATATCAATCGGTTTTACAATAAATCCGTCAACACCAATGTTAATCGCATTGAGAAGTATATCTCTCTCATCAAATGCCGACAACATTAAAATAGGCTGGTTTTTATCTGCCTGTTTAATTGTTTCAGCCATATCCAGACCGCCCATTACAGGCATATTGATATCGGTAAGAATAATATCCGGTTTTTTTTCATTGTAGTACCGTAATCCCTGTTCGCCATCATAAGCCTGGTAAAACTCTTTTACTTCATCCTGAAGCATTAGCTTCATCTGTTCCTGAACCCCTCGGTCATCTTCAACAAATAACAAAGTAAAATTTTTCAACATACTTTTTTAGCCTTCTGACATTTTAATGCGGGGTAAATAAATTTTGAAACATGCACCATCTTTTTTATTCGAAACAAGAAGCTTTCCATGCATATGCTCTTCAATAATGATCTTCGATATATACAGCCCAAGTCCCGTACCATTTTTACTGTTTTTAGTTGAAAAATAAGGATCAAAAACTTTATCCAGTATCGCTTCGGGTATGCCTCCTGCATTATCATAAATAGAGAGAATGATCGTATCTTCCTGTGCAAAAAGAAGTATCTCTATATATTTAGTTTCTATCTCTTTTTCAAGTAAAGCATCCTGGGCATTGTTGACAATATTTAAAATACTCTGTCCCAACTCATTGGGAAAACCATACGCATCATAACGTGCTTTATCCTCAAAAACCGCTTGAATGGATTTATGGCGGAACATAGGTGCTGCAATATCAAGTACATGCGCAATCACATCATTTACGCAAAAAGAGGTTTTCATTTTATCCGGTTTAAAGAAATTTCTGAAATCATCTATGGTTGAAGACATTTGCACAATGGTTTTATTTGATTTCTCTTTGAAATCTTCCATTTTTTCATCAGTCAGTTTGTGATTGCTGTATTGATAGCACAATGTCTGGTTTATAAGAGAGAGATGATTGAGGGGCTGCCGCCACTGGTGGGCGATCATATTGATCATTTCTCCCATTTGTGCCAGTCTGTTCTGCTGAAGCATCAGAAGCTGCTGCTTTCTATTTTTATCTACCTCTTTTTTGATCATTTGATGTAGTGTTTTTTCATATTTTCTTCGCTCTTCAAAAAGTACACCCGTCACAAAAACCGTTGCAATATGCGCCAAAACAAACAGATTGTAATTGATGATATTGTCCGATTCCGCACCAACATAAAATGCCCCGGTTGCCCTGTAGACAGAATAGGATGATACGGTAGCGACGACAACACTCATCAGTGTTCCATAAAGTTTGCCTTTGGATGAGACCACGAAAACAAGCACGGGTATGGTAAGACTCAGAAGCAGAAATGGATTGGTAATAGCTATCTTTATCTCTAAAATATAGAGAAATACTCCAAATGCAATCCCATAAAGAAGATACTCTTTAAGGTTGACCCTTTGGTAGTGAACAAAAAGGAGCAGTAAAAAGGGCGTAAAAA
>Ga0256828_1002789_pt1 | contig 10189 bp, 8 predicted proteins | sample CV88metaG_FD_185993 | JGI IMG/M metagenome (GOLD analysis project Ga0256828, IMG submission 185993) | Hydrothermal vent microbial communities from East Pacific Rise, Pacific Ocean - CV88 | ecosystem: Environmental > Aquatic > Marine > Hydrothermal vents | place: Pacific Ocean: East Pacific Rise... | reverse complement strand
TTGTTCTAATTAATAAATCAACATCACTATATGGGGTATCTAAGGCTTTAGATAAAGACTCTTCAGTAACCTCTATATTTTTTGATATTAATGAATTTATGGCTCTAATAATTTCATCTCTTGCACCATAATTTAGTGCTAATATTTGAGTTAATTTTCTATTGTTTTTAGTTGCCTCTTTTGTTTTAGCAATTGTATCTTTTAGTTTTTTTGAAAAAGGTTCTAAATTACCAATTGTTTCAAACTTTACATCTTGTTCTTGATAAACTTTTGACTCTTTTGTTAAGTATCTATCAAGTAGTTTCATTAAAAATTCTACTTCTAATTTTGGGCGTTTCCAGTTTTCTGTGCTAAAGGCATATAGTGTAAGAGTTTTTATTTCACTATTATTTGCACAATATGTTGTTATATCCCTTACAACTTCAGCTCCTTTTTCATGACCTTTGGTTCTATTTAAGCCTCTTTTTTTTGCCCAGCGCCCATTGCCATCCATTATAATTGCTAAATGCTCTAACTTATTCACTATCTAACTCTTTTGCCAAATTTATTAAAGAAAATGCTACATTTATTTTGCTATTTAATTCAATTTTTTGCTCTTTATCTTTTGTGATAAAAATAATTTCATTTTTGTCGCTTCCAAAGTTGTTTTGCTCTTTTAAAATATTTAGTGCAATTGCATCAATACCTTTTGTATTTAGAGCTTTTTTTGCATTTTCTAGTGCCGTTTTTTCATCTTTTTCAGCTTTGAAACCAACTGTAATTATACCACTTTTATCTATGGTTTTTAAAATATCTGGAGTCTGCTTTAACTCAATACTCCACTCATTGCCAATAGAATCTTTTTTTAACTTTCCCTCCTGAGGAAATTTTGGAGTATAATCAGCAACAGCTGCAGCCATAAATAGATATGGTGTTTTTTGAATCATTCCAATAGCATTTGGGTTATTTAAACTAGCTTTGCTCATTACACCCTTTTTAGCAACTCTTATGCAATCAATTGTATATTCTAACATCTCTTGAGCATCTTCTACACTTAATGTATAAACTTCTTGAGGTAAATCATTACTTGGCTTTGTTGTAACCATACATACATCAGCCCCCTTTAAATAAAGAGCAGTAGCAAGTGCATTTGCCATTTTACCGCTTGAGTGGTTTCCAATAAATCGCACACTATCTATTGCCTCGCGCGTTCCACCACCTGTAACTACAACTTTTCTATTGCTCCAAAAATCATCTTTTAGTATCTCTTTTAGAGTTTGATAGTAAATCTCAATAGGCTCTGCAAGTGCGCCATTACCTTGGGTTCCACAAGCAAGTAGCTTCTCTTGAGGTTTTACTATAACAACATCATTAACTGCTAACATCTTTAGAGAGCCTTCTGTGTAGTGGTTATTTAGCATTTGTGTATTTGCTGATGGAGCTATAATTAAATTTTTATGGTGAGCTAAAGCAGACTCTAATAGTATATTATCAGCAATGCCTTTTGAGAGTTTATTTATTGTATTTGCAGTTGCTGGTGCAATTACAAAAGCATCGCAATTTTGGGCATAATCAATATGGTTTAAATTGCTACTCCAATCTTCACTTTGGCTTGTTAAGACTCTGTTTCTAGTAATTGCTTCAAATGTTAGTGGAGTAATAAATTTTTGTGCAGATGGAGTCATTACAACTTTAACATTAGCTCCACTTTTAACAAAAAGCCTAACCAATTCACAAGCTTTATATATTGCAATTGAGCCTGTTACTCCAACAAGAATAGTTTTTTTGCTTATATCTATTAAATTCATTTACTCTACTTTTTAAAAAATTTGTTAAAAAATCCATTGACAATTTTTTGCTTAACTCTGCTAATTACAAGCGCTCCACTTGGCACACTATCTGTAACAGTAGAACCAGCAGCTACCATTGTATTATCTTCTAGGGTAACAGGTGCTACTAGTTGAGAGTCGCTTCCTACAAATACATTTTTGCCAATTTTAGTTTGATACTTATTTTTGCCATCATAATTGCATGTAATTACCCCAGCACCAATATTTGTGCCTTCATCAATTTCGCTATCGCCCATATAGCTTAAGTGTCCTGCTTTTACACCATTTAGAGTAGATTTTTTAACCTCTACAAAATTACCAATATGTGTATCAATTAGTTTAGATTTTGGGCGAATGTGTGCCATTGGTCCAATTGAGCAGTTTTTAATTTGGCTATCTTCTATAACGCTATAGGCTCTAATTTTAGAGCTTTCTATAGTGCAATCACCCTCAATGCAAACGCCATTTTCTAATTCGCACTCACCAATAAATTTAGCTTGGCAATCTATATAAATAGATTTAGGATTGCGCATAATTACGCCATTTTCCATATGTTTTTGTTTTATTCTATCTTGCATAAATTCATCAGCAATACTTAAATGAACTTTTGAATTTACACCCATAAATTCATCTTCATCAACTACAATTGGCTCTATTTTTAAGCCCTCATCAACAGCCATTTTAATAGTATCTGTTAAATAATACTCTTTTTGAGCATTGTTGTTATCTAATTTTGGAATAAATCTATTTAAAATATCGCTATTAAAGCAATATACACCAGCATTTACACTTTTAATTGCTTTTTGAGCTTGAGTGGCATCTTTTTCTTCTACAATCTCTTTTGCAAAACCATCTTTAATTACCACTCTTCCATATCCTGTTGGATTATTTAGCTCTAAAATAGTCATTGCAATATCTGCACTGCTTTGAGTGAGTTTTTCTAAGGAATTAGCAGTAACTAGGGGCATATCGCCATTTAAAATAAGAACTTTATTGCTTTTAAACTCTAGCTCCTTTAGCGCACCACCAGTTCCTGGATAGTTTTGCAAATCTTGCTTAACAATTTTTAAATTTGGATAGTTTGCTTCAATTTGCTCTTTTACTAAATCGAATTTATGGCTTAAAACTATTGTTATCTCATTAGTTAATTTTAAAGACTCTTCAATTATATGAAAAAGCATAGCTTTGCCAGAGATTTTGTGTAAAACTTTTGGCAAATTAGACTTCATTCTAGTCCCTTTTCCGGCTGCTAAAATTACGATAGATAACGACATTCATTTTCCTTTAACAATATATCGATAAAATTATATCTAAATTACTTTAATAGAGGTTAGCTTGAATTGTAAACATTTTGGAGAGTGTGGCTCTTGTTCGCTATATAATTTAGAGTATCAAGAGGCACTAAAGAGTAAAAAAGAGATTGTTCAAGAGTTGTTAGCGCCGTTTTTTAAAAAAGAGCTAAATATTTTTAATTCGCCAAAAAGCTCTCATAGAGCAAGAGCAGAGTTTAAAATTTGGCATATTGATAGTAAAGCGCATTATGCAATGACAAATATTGAAAAAAATGGTATAGCTATTTTAGAAGAGTGTCCAAAGGTTATTGATGCGATACAAACTATTCAATATGACCTTTTAGAGGCAATAAATAGCAGTGGAATTTTAAGAGAAAAACTATTTTCTATTGAGTTTTTAAGTGGCAAAAGTGGTGAAGTTTTGGCAACTTTGATTTATCATAAAAAGTTAGATGAAGCTTGGCAAAAAGAGGCAAAAGAGTTAGAGCAAAAGTTTAATATATTTGTAATTGGCAGAGCAAGAAAGCAAAAAATAGTGCTAACTCAAGAGTATATAACAGAAAGTTTAAAAATTGAAGATAAAGAGTATAAATATAAATATTATGAGGGTGGCTTTACTCAACCAAACCCTTATGTAAATGAGAAGATGATTTCGTGGGCTTTAGGTTGTATAAAAGATAATGGAGGAGATTTTTTAGAAGCTTATTGTGGGCTTGGGAATTTTACTTTGCCACTTAGCCAATATTTTAACAAAGTTTTAGCAACAGAGATTAGCTCAAACTCAATAAAAGCAGCTAAAGAGAACTGTATATTAAATAATATAGAAAATATTGAATTTGTGCGTCTAAATGCCTCCGAAACGGCACAAGCACTTAAAAAAGTGCGTGAATTTAGGCGTTTAAGGGGAGTTGATTTAGATAGCTATAACTTTACTACCGCTCTAGTTGACCCACCAAGAGCTGGGCTTGATAGCAACTCTTTAAATTTAATAAAAGAGTTTGAAAATATAGTATATATCTCTTGCAATCCCCAAACTCTTGCAAGAGATTTAGTAGAGCTTTGTAAAACTCACAAAGTAATTAAGGGAGCAGTTTTTGACCAATTTCCATATACAAGCCATATTGAGAGTGGGGTATATTTGCAAAGGATAGCAAATGATTAAAGAGAAGTGGTTAATGCCTTTTGCACATAGTAACAACTTCTATTTTACTCCAAGTGCTAGGGATTTTAGTGTAGAGGAGGTTCCTTTATATGAGTTTAGTGGAGAGGGTGAGCATCTGATTTTAAAGGTGCGTAAAAAAAATTTAACAACTTGGGCAATGCTAGATATTTTTAGTAACTATTTGGGTATTGCAAAAAGAGAATTAGGTTATGCAGGGTTAAAAGATAAAAATGCAGTTACAATTCAATATATCTCAATGCCAAAAAAATATAGAGATAAATTAAGTAGTTTTGAGCATCAAGATATTAAAATTTTAGATGAATTTTTGCATAATAATAAAATTAGAGTAGGGCATTTAAAGGGTAATAAGTTTTGGATGCGCTTTAAAAAGGTGCTTGGTGCGCAAAAAGACAAAATAGACTCTTTGCTAGATTGGATAGAGCAAAATGGAATGCCAAACTATTTTGGGCAACAACGCTTTGGTAATGGCGGAGATAATTTTTTAGATGGCAAAGCATTGGTCGAAGGCAAATTAAAAATTAGAGATAAGAAGAAAAGAGAGTTTTTAATTGGCAGTTACCAAAGTTTGCTATTTAATAATTGGCTTAGCAAAAGGGTGGAGTTATCTATTTTACTACAAAGTTTTAAGCCAAATGAGGTAGAAAATATATTTAAACTAGAGCCAAATTCACTAAAAGGTGTGCAAAATCAAAAGCACTTTTTTAAATTGCTTAGTGGCGATTTATTTATGCACTATCCTTATGGAAAAGTTTTTTATGAAGAGTTAGAAGTTGCAAGTAAAAGATTTTTGCAAAAAGATATTTCGCCCACAGGCTTAATAGCTGGAAAAAAAGTAAAAAGAGCTAAAGAAGTTGCAAATAGCATTGAAAGTAGATATGAAATTGATATAAAAGAGAGTGGTAGCAGAAGATATGCCTGGATTTTTCCAGATATTAATACTAAAAAATATATATCAGAAAAAGCGCAATATGAGCTAAGTTTTTATCTGCCTAAAGGCTCTTATGCCACAGAGTTAGTAAGATTTTTAAGGGGAGATATTGGAGCATAATTTAGATGAACTTATAATTTGCCAACACTGTAGTAAGCTTCAAAAAAAGGTAAAATTACCAAAAGGTAAAGTTGCTAAATGTATAGAGTGTAAAAGTTTATTATATAGAAATATTAATGATTCAATAAATAGGGGTTTAGCTTTTTCAATTACGGCATTGATACTTTTTATTGTAGCAAACTTGTTTCCAATTATAAAGGTATCTATTACAGGAGTTGAAAATCCATTAACGATAATAGAGATGATATATACACTATTTAATGAGGGCTTTATAGTTGTTGGTTCAATTTTGATAGTTGTTTTAGTTATAGCTCCACTATCGGTGTTATTATTTTTTATACTATTTGTTATTTTTTCATATTTTAAAATATTTAAAAAATTTATAAGAGTTATACTCTCATTTTTAATTATTAGTAGAGATTGGGAGATGGTAGATATATTTGCAGTAAGTATATTGGTTGCTTTAGTGAAATTATTTGGATATGCAGAGGTTCATTTTGGTTTAGCTGCAATTGCGTTATTGCTATTTGTTTTAGTAGATATAGTATTTATAAAAAGTATAAAATCTGTAGAGTTATGGGACTATTATTGTGCTAAATTTAATAGCAATAAAAGTAGCAATATTGAAAAATGCATTTGTAGTGAAGATAAATTAATATCTTGTGAAATATGCGAAAGTGTAAATCTAAAAAGAAATAAAGATATCTATTGTAGAACTTGTAATAATAAAATATCAATAAACAGTGATGCTAGTTTTCATAAGGCTTGGGCAATGCTTATAACTGCAATGGTATTTTATGTAATTGCAAATAGTTACCCAATATTAGTTATTAATAAATTTGGGCATACAGAAGGTAGCACAATAATTGGTGGTGCAATTGCTCTTTGGGAGGAGGGGTCTTATCCAATATCTATAATAATATTTATAGCTTCTGTATTTGTGCCAATACTAAAGTTTATTTTGATACTATATATATTAATAAATTACAAAAAACCACAAGTTGGTAGTAAAAAAGTTGATCAAGTTAAGTTGCATCATATAACAGAAGTTATTGGTCCTTGGTCGATGATAGATGTTTTTGTAGTTTCAATATTAGCTGGAGTTGTGCATATGAGCAGTGTAAAAATAACTGCTGGTATTGGTGCTACTGCATTTGTTTTGATGGTTTTTTTTACTATGCTTAGTGCAATGTCTATTGATATAAGATTGATAAAAGAGAGAAAATATGGAAATAAATGAAGCTATTGTAGATAATAAAAGTGGTTTTAATTTTTTTACTTCAGTATGGATAGTGCCATTTATTGCTTTAATAATTGGTGGATGGTTGGTGTATGAACACTTTAGTAAACTAGGTCCTGAAATTAAAATATACTTTAAAAATAGTGGTGGTTTGGTTGCTGGGCAGAGTGTTGTAAAATATAGAGATGTTTCAGTAGGTAAGGTAACTCAAATAGTTATAGACAATAAAAATAATGGAGTTATTGTTTATGCTAGATTAAATAAAGATGCAGAACCTTTTTTAAATGAAACTACAAAGTTTTGGGTTGTTAAACCAGAAGTTGGATACTCTGGAGTTAAAGGTTTAGATACAATACTTAGCGGAACTTATATTGGAATGTATGCAAAAAAAGGCAAAAAAAGAGTTAAAGAGTTTAAAGGTTTAGATAGTGCATATATCGATATTGGGAATGATGTTTATTATGCCCTAGAGTGTTCTTTTCAAACAAGTGTAAAAAAAGGAACACCAATATATTTTAAGGGAAAACAAGTTGGTGAAATTGCAGATACTACATTAAATACACAGAGTAAAAATATAACAATACTTGTTAGAATTTATGAAAAATATAGTATGTTAGTTAATGAAACAACAAAGTTTTGGGTGCAATCTTTAATTGATTTAAAGTTAAATGATAATAGGTTAGAGTTTAATATTGCACCATTGCCAACTCTTGTTATGGGTTCTATTTCTTTTGAAACACTTTTTGATAAAAAGTATGAAGATGGCACTAGTAAAATCTTTAAACTCTATAAGAGTGTATCAGATGCTAAAAGTGTAAGGGTTGGTTTATCTAAGCCACAAATAAAGAGTTTTGTATTTGAGTTTAAGGGTGATGTATCTTCTCTTGATATTGAAGCTCCTATAAAATATAAAGGGTTTAAAATTGGGGAGATAAAAAAACTTAAAATTGTTTATAACAATAAAGAGAAAGATTTTGAGGCTAAGTGTTTAGGAGATATAGATTTAGCTAACTTTAGCACAAATGCAACTGATGGCTTTAAAAACTTTAAAGAGTTAGCAAAAAATGGTATAGTTGCAAAACTAGAAAAGAGCAATTTTTTACTTAATAAATCATCAATTATATTAAAAGAGGATAATAAATCATATATAGATTTTAGCAAAAGAGATAAAGAGTATAAAACAGCTTATATTTTCCCTACAAAAGGTTTGGAACAAACTGATTTAATGGGAACACTAAACTCAATTGCTAAAAAACTTAAAGATTTGAATTTGCAAAAAAGTGTTGATAGTATAAATACAATTTTAGATAAATCTAAAGCACCAATAGATAACTTAAATAAAATTTTAATAAATGCAAATAAAACAGTTAAGAGTATTAATAAAATAGTTTCAAGCAGAGATTTTAAAAATATTAGTAGTAATTTAAACAAAAGCATAAAAGAGTTTCATAAAACACTTAAAAGCACTGAAATATTATTAAAAAGTTATGATTCAAATTCACTATTTAGCGATAAATTAGATGCTACATTAAAAGAGTTGCATAATACCACAGAGCAGACAAATAAATTGTTGTATAAACTAAATAAAAAACCAAACTCTTTAATTTTTGGAGATTAAAATGAAAACATTATTATTTATTATAGTAGCTATATTTTTAAGTGCATGTAGCACAAAGAGTAGTTACTTATTGCCAACATCAAATGTTTTACATATAAAAACAGTAAAAACTCAAATAGGTGTAAAAGAAGTAGAGGTTCCTGATTATTTAGATGGTGATAAAATATTAGTTAAAGATGGTCTAAAAATAGAAGAGATAGGTTCAAATTTTGCAGCACCACCTAGTAAATTACTAACTCAAAATGTTATAAAAATTTTGAAAAAATCTTTAAATAATCCATATGTTTTTTTGTATCCTTGGGATGTAAAGAGCAAAAAAGGTTTAATTGTAGATATAAAGCTAGATAACTTTTTGTATGATAGCCGATATTGTATAGTTGAAGGAACATACTATATTAAAAATGCAAATGGAACTATAAAATTTGCTAAAAACTTTAAATACCAAGAGTTAGCAGATAAAAACCCTAATAATATAATAATGACACTTTCTGCACTTTTTGATAAAGTAGCATTAGAAATTGCTCAAAAAATAGCTAAATGATAGTAAATTTTTAGTAATATTTCAAATAAGTAATAATTAATTTAAGAAGGTAAAATAATGAGCAATTATATGATTTTTTCAGGAACAGCAAATCCGGCATTAGCAGAAGATATTGCTGAGTATTTAGATATGCCACTCTCAGGTGCAACAATTAATCGCTTTAGTGATGGAGAGATAAATATACAAATTGCAGAGTCTGTTCGTGGTAAAGATGTTTATATCGTTCAGCCAACAAGCGCTCCTGCAAATGCAAATTTAATGGAGCTTTTAATTATGGTAGATGCTCTTAAGCGCTCTTCTGCAAAGTCTATAACTGCAGTTATTCCATACTATGGATACGCAAGACAAGATAGAAAAGCAGCTCCTAGAGTGCCAATTTCTGCAAAATTAGTTGCAGATATGCTTGAAGTTGCAGGAGTTACAAGAGTTGTAACAATAGATTTACATGCATCTCAAATACAAGGCTTTTTTAATATTCCAGTTGATAACCTTTATGGAGCATCACTATTTATAGATTATATAAAGGCTAAAAATTTTGCAAATCCAATAATTGCTAGTCCTGATATCGGAGGTGTTGCAAGAGCTAGATATTTTGCTTCAAGACTTGGGCTTGATATGGTAATTGTTGATAAGCGCCGTGAAAAAGCAAATGTAGCAGAGGTTATGAATATAATTGGCTCTGTTGAGGGCAAAGATGTTATATTAATTGATGATATGATAGATACTGCTGGAACAATGGTAAAGGGTGCAAAAGCACTTAAAGAGAGTGGAGCAACTTCTGTTATGGCTTGTTGCACACATCCAGTTCTCTCTGGTCCTGCCTTTGAGAGAATAGAAAATGGAGATATTGATGAACTTATTGTTTCAGATACAATACCTCTTAAGCATAAGTCTAATAAAATCAAAGTTTTAAGCACTGCAAAACTTCTAGGTGAAGTTATTAGAAGAATAAATAATAATGAGAGTGTAAACTCATTATTTAATTTATAGGGTTTTTAATGGCTAAAAAGGTTCCTCAAAAAAATATTAGAAACTTCTCTATAATTGCTCATATTGATCATGGTAAATCAACTCTTGCAGATAGAATTATACAAGAGTGTGGGGCAGTTAGTGAACGCAAAATGAGCGCTCAAGTAATGGATACTATGGATATAGAAAAAGAGAGAGGCATTACAATTAAAGCTCAAAGTGTTAGGTTAGATTATGAAAAAGATGGAGAACACTATATTTTAAATTTAATTGACACTCCAGGGCATGTTGATTTTAGTTATGAAGTTAGTCGCTCTTTGGCTTCAAGTGAGGGTGCATTACTTATTGTAGATGCAGCTCAAGGAGTTGAGGCTCAAACTATTGCAAATGTATATATTGCACTTGAGAATGACTTGGAGCTTTTGCCAGTAGTTAACAAAATAGATTTACCAAGTGCTGATCCAGACAGAGTTTTAACAGAGGTAGAAGA
>Ga0256828_1002788_pt1 | contig 10190 bp, 9 predicted proteins | sample CV88metaG_FD_185993 | JGI IMG/M metagenome (GOLD analysis project Ga0256828, IMG submission 185993) | Hydrothermal vent microbial communities from East Pacific Rise, Pacific Ocean - CV88 | ecosystem: Environmental > Aquatic > Marine > Hydrothermal vents | place: Pacific Ocean: East Pacific Rise... | reverse complement strand
ACAATCTTTTTTAAAATTCATCTCTTCTAATTTTGCTCTTGTATATACTTGTGTTAAATCATCTATATATAATTTTTTTTCTAATTCTCCATTTAAAAACATCAACTCTTTTAATACAATATATCCTACAATTATAAAACTTAAAATTAAAAATATTATAAGTCCAAATTCAACATTTTGATAAAATAAAACATCTTTTTTTATTTTTTCTTCTAATTTTAATAATTGTAATTGTGATTCATAAAAAAGTCTATTACTATTTTCTATCATTCTTCTAAATACAGAATCTAAACTTCTTGAAAATCTTATAATAGTTCTTCTTCTTTGTCTTATTTCTTTATAATTTATCTCTTTTTTCAAAAAAGTATTTGTAATTATTTTTGCTATTTTATCTACTTGATTTTCTAAAAATTCTATTTTAGGTAATAAATCTATTACCTCTAAAGATGTTGTGTTTTTTTTGAATATATACTCTTTTTCAAAATAACTTTTTCCTACTATATTTAAAGGAATTATTTTTTTATATACTCCTCCATTTTTTAATACATAAAGCATATGTTTTGTTTCTTTTAAATTTTTTTGTAATAATTTCATATTATATTCTAAAGCTTTTTTATTTGAGCTTAATACAATCACTTGATAAAATAAAGATTTTATTTTTACTATATTATAATTAATATCTGATGAGATTATCTGTTTTACTCTTAAATTTTCTGTTTTTAATTTTGTTTTATGTATAATATTTAAAAAAGAAAAGTGTATTACTAAAAATAACATAAATCCAAAAATAGGTAAACTAAGTAAAACTAATAATCTTTTATTCATCTAAAAATCCGTACTCTTTCATAATTTTTTTTCCATTTGCTGAAGCTGCATAATCAATAAAAGCTTTTGCTATTTTTTTATGTTTAGAAAAAGTTAATAAAGTCAAAATTAATCTTTTCTTAGGTGCATATTTTTCATCCACTGAAACAACAGTTATTTTTCCTCTATTTTGTGGGAAAAAAGCTGTAGCCCTCCAATTTAATCCTGTATCTATTGATTTGTTTTTTAATAATTGATTAAAATCTCTTGAATCTGAAGCATATAAAATTATATTATTTTCAACTTGTTCTAAAAAATACTCACCACCAAATCTTTTTAATACTTTTTGTGTTTCTCTTCCCATACTACAAGTAGATGGATTTCCTAATGCAATAGATATATCATCTCTTGTGAAGTCTTTTAATGATTTAATATGTTTAGGATTATGTGGCAATACAAAAATAGCTACTTGATTATATCCTACATATTTTCTATACCCTAATAACCCTTCTGATAAATGTTTTTTAATATAACTATCACTTCCAGGTAAATATAAATCCCCTTTTTGTGCAGTTGATAGTGAATCATATAAATCTCCACTACCACCTTGAATTATCTTTATTTTTACATTATATTGTTTTTCTATAATTTTAGCTATTTCACTCATAGGTTTTACCATTGTAATACCACAATAAAATAACAATTCATCTTTAGCAAATAAAAAAACACTTAAAAACATCAAAACTAAAATTTTTTTCATTTTATACCCTTTCTAATTGCCATATTAAAACATCAAATTGTTTATGTTTTTGTATTGTATATATTTTTTGTATTTCTATTAAATTAAATTTATTATGATAAAAAGAATTTTTATCAAATCCAAAATGAAATACATCAGAATTCCCTTTATCATGAAAACTACCATCTTCAATAACCAAATCAGCAATAAAAAGTTTTCCTTTTGGTTTTAATTTTGAATATAAAATATTCAATATTTCATCTATATTTTTAATATGATGAAAAACCATACTACTTACTATTATATCAAATTTTTTATCTATTTCTTTTATATCACTACATATTCCTAATGCTTTACAATTTAAAGATTTTGCTTTTTTATTGTAGATGTTTATCATTTCACAACTCAAATCTACACCAATAATATCTTTTACTAATCCACAAAAATTCAAGCTAACAAGCCCAGTACCACATCCAAAGTCTAATATTTCACTATCTTTATTAATATATTTTTTCACATATTCACTTACATTTTTACCAAGTTCTACTCTACGAGGTTTTTCATCCCAAAGTTTAGCTTCATTATTAAATCTCAATCTGATTTCCTTTATACTTACTATTTATTATTATATTTCTCTTTTATATTCACTAAAATCTAATTTCCAAACTTTCACACCACAAAATCTATCCCCTTCTGGACAATAAGGTCTAATCCCTTCTTTAAATCTAATAGCACAAGGTGGTAAAAAATTATCCACATTTACACCCTCTTTTTTTAATTCAACTATTTGTTTATAAATAATATCAAATATCTCTTGTTGTGCATTGTAACATAGTCTCATTTGTGCTTTATGTGTAAATTCATTAAAATCATCTTTTTGTATAATTTCTATATTATGTGCATTACTAAGTGCATAAACAGCTTCACTAAATCCAATATTTCTACTTTCTTCTTCAAAAAAATTATAACTATACTCAATCGCTTCATTATATTTTTCTAAAAAGTTTTCTTTTATAATAGGTGGTATATAATAATCTCTTTTATAAATATCTTTTAGTGCTGGACGAATTGCAGGAGATCTTCTATGTCTTTGATTTTGTGCATCAGCAGAAAGTGAAAGTTTTATATAACTATTAAAACCACCAAGTAAACTTTCATCAAAGAAAATATTACTACTTCTTAAAACTCCTGCATAATTCACATTCATATTAAAATCATAATCTACAATATCAAATACTTTAACATCCTCTCCTCTAAATTTTTCCATACCAATTTTAGGAAATACAACATCCTCTTTTTTTGCAAAATCGATTAAAGGTTTTAAATCTTTATCTATTTTTAATATCTCTTTTTCTAATAATTCTATAAACTCTCTTGCTTCAGTTTCACATTCTGGTAAAGCTTTTACTACATTTATATATCTAAGTGCTGTAATTACATTAATCGTATGATATAAATGTGCTTTCATACCTACTGGTAATAAATATCTAGCCATCTCTTGTGCTTTTTTATTTGCTATATGTTTTTGAAATTTTGGTAATTTTTCTTTCATAATAGGTTCTAGTAATTCACAAAATTCTTCATAATAAGAAAACATTTTTTTATAATATTTATCCCATTTATCACTATCACCATTTTTAGGTATATAAAAATTTTCTATTTTCATTTTTGCATATCTTTGTGATACTTGCTCACTATTATAAAACATATGAGAATGCAATAATCTCCATATTAAGTGTCTACTCATCCCTTCTATTAATATAGTAAAATGGTAATGTTGTAGTGTAGTATGATGTCCTGCTTTAAATATAGAATCTAATAAATCATTTTTCTTATCCCAATTACTAGCCATTTCTGGAGTTACTATGTTTTTACCAAAATAACAGCTTCTTGCACTACCTACTGCTATATCTGTAGGCTTATATCCCGATTGTAAAATTTTTATATCCATTTTATATCCTATTTATTTTTTTAAAATTATATCAACTTCTAAAAAAAGAGTAAATTTATCTTAAATTTCATTTTCAATTCATTTTTATTTCTTATAATTTCATTGCCCGTAAAAAAATAGTTTTTTCATACTACGACTCCTTTTGAAATTAAAAATTATTTTTTTCATACGACACTCCTTTTTTTCCCCTATCGGGGATATACAAACAATCATATAAAAATTTAAAACTAAATAAAAACCACTTAAATAATAATTTTTATTAATTAATATTAGTTATTCATTTTAATTTCATTTTTCTTTCTTATAATTCCATTGCCCGTAAAAAAATAGTTTTTTTTCATACGACTCCTTTTAAACTAACTATTTTTTTCATACCGACTCCTTTTTTCCCCCTAAAGGGGTTAAAAAATCAAACCCTTTGTGAATGACAAATAGCTACAGCCATAGCATCAGTTATATCAAGTGGCTTTATTTCACCTTTAATACCTAAAATTCTTTTTACCATAAAAGCGACACTTTCTTTAGATGATTTTCCATTTCCTGTAACTGCTTTTTTTACTTGTAAAGGTGTATATTCACTAAAATTCCCATGTTTTTGTATAATTCTAAGAGATAAAGCTCCACGAAATTGAGCTAATTTTAATATCCCTTTTGGATTATAAGCAAAAAATATATCTTCTATAGCTACTTCATCTATATCATCACTTAATATCATATCTAAACCCTCTACAAGTTCAGATAATTGATATTGTAAATTTTTTTCTTTAATTTTAATAATACCAGCATCAACTAACTGTAATTTATTTTTATTTTTTTCAATAATTGCATATCCACATCTAATACTACCTGGATCTATTCCTAAAATTTTTATATTCACTCCTTTTCACTATAAGTTCACTATTTATTAACATAAAAAAAGATTTGATTTTATCCTATTTTTTGGTATAATAAGTTATATTAACTAATCAATTTCACACAAGGGGTTATTTTGTTATTCAATAAAATAAAATCTTCTCTAAAACATAGTGAAGATGAATTAAATTATAACAGATATTTAAAAAATTTAAAATTAAATGAAGAAAAATCATCTTCAAAAATTTTATATATAGAAACTCCAAATATTTATATAGCTACATATCTAAAAAGACACTATACTCAAAAAATAGCTAATTTATATAAAAAAGAAACAGATATAATCCCTGAAATAAGGTTTATAACAAACTATAACGAAATCAAAATAGACTATGAAGAAAGTATAAAAAAAGATATATCAAGCTCAACAGCTACTTTAGTACCAGAATTCACATTTGAAAGTTTCGTAGATGGACCTAGTAACTTATTTGCTTACAATACAGCTCAAGCTGTAGTAAAAAGTCCAGGTACTTTATATAATCCATTTTTTATCTATGGTGGTGTAGGATTAGGAAAAACACATCTATTACAAGCTATAGGAAATGCTTTAAAAAACAAATTAAACATCACATATGTAACTAGTGAGCAATTTATGAATGATTTCACATATCATTTAAGAAATAAAACAATGGAAGATTTTCACAAAAAATATCGTCAATGTGACCTACTTTTAATTGATGATATCCAATTTTTTGCAGATAGAGAAAAAAGTCAAGAAGAGTTTTTTCACACATTCAATGAATTAATAGCTCATAAAAAACAAATTTGTGTAACAGCTGATAGACATCCTAAAAATATTCTTGGAATTGATAAAAGATTATCTACAAGATTTGAACAAGGTATTATAGCTGAGATACAACCACCAGAATTAGCTACAAAAATAGCTATTATTAGAAAAAAATGTGAAATAAATAATATTAAATTACCTGATGATGTAATCACTTTTATTGCTACAAGTCTAAATAATAATATTCGTGAAATAGAAGGGATGATTACACAAACATATGCTATGGCAAATATGATAGGTACAGAAATTAGTCTAGATTTCACAAAAGAGATATTTAAAGACCAAATAGATAATAAAGAGATAGATTTAGATACAATAATAAAACTAATTTCAAAAGAATTTAATCTAAAACCAAGTGAAATTACAGCAAAAAGTAGAAAACCAGCTATTGTGTTAGCAAAAAGAACTGGTATATTTTTAGCAAGAGAGCTAACAAAACAATCAACTACACAAATTGCGAAATTTTTTGGATTAAAAGACCATAGTGCAGTAAGTCATGCTATAAAAGCATTTAATAAAAAAATAAAAGAGGATGAAGAATTTAGAAATAAGATAGAAGAATTAAAAAATAAAGCACAAATTCGTGAATAATGTGAATAAGTTTTCACAACTATTTCACTATAGTTTAAACCTTAATTTAGGGACTTGAAGCATAAATTCACTTATTCACACATCCTATTACTATTACTATTAAATATATAAAATATAAGGAGTTAAAAATGCAACTAAAAATATCAAAATCAATAATAGAAAATATATTAAATAATGTTATAAATTTTATAGAAAAAAAAGATAATTCTCAAATAACATCTCATATTTTATTAGAAGCTAATGATAAACTAATAATAAAAGCTACTGATAGAGAGTTTGGAATAGAATTTGAAGACAATACAAGTGAAATTATTCAAAAAGGAAAAATAACTTTAAATGGTAGAAAATTTTTTGATATCATAAAAGCTTTAAATGATGATTTTATAAATATTGAAATTGTAGATAATATAGCTATAATTTCTCAAAATCATTCAATCTATAAATTACCTACTTTTGAAGCTGAACAATTTCCAGAATTTCCTGAAATAAGTAGTTTAGAAAAAATAGAACTTAACTCTTTTGATTTTATAGAAGGTTTAAAAAAGGTATTTTTAGTAATTGATAGTAATAATCCTAAATATGAATTAAATGGTGCTTTATTAGATATATCTAATGATTTTAATATAGTTGCAACAGATACAAAAAGATTAGCCTTATATGGTATTAAAAATAAAAATCCAAAAGATATACAAATTATTATTCCTAAAAAAGCTATTTCAGAAATAAAAAAACTTTTCTTAGATAATTTTGAAATATATTTTAATGAAATAAATCTTATGATAAAATCAAACAATATTACATTTTTTACTCAATTAATAAATGGAAAATTTCCTGATTATAAAAGAATTATTCCAAATGAATATAAGCATATTATCAAATTAAATAAACAAATATTTACTAAAGCAGTAAAACAAATAAATGTAATTTCAAATGATATAAAAATTACAATTAATAACAATCAAATGTTTTTAGAATCAATTTCAGATGAAACATTTGAAGCAAAAACAGATATTGAAATAAAAAGTGATTTAGATAATTTTGTATTTGCTGTAAATTCAAAATTTGTCCTAGATTTCTTAAATGTAGTAGATGATGAGATAGAAATATGTTTGAATGAAGAAAATATTCCTTTTACATTAAGGGATAAAAATTTTCAAACAATTATAATGCCTCTGAGTATTTGATATAATAATAAAAAAGTTTTATAAATTTTAAAGGAAATAAATGTCTGAATATAGTGGAAAAAATATAAAAGTTTTAAAAGGGCTTGAAGCGGTAAGAAAAAGACCAGGTATGTATATTGGTGATACAAGCGAAAAAGGTCTTCATCATTTAATCTATGAAGTAATAGATAACTCTATCGATGAAGCAATGGCTGGTTTTTGTGATAAAATCGATGTAAAAATAAATAAAGATGGTAGTGTAACTATTTCTGATAACGGAAGAGGAATTCCTGTAGATATGCATCCAACTGAGCATATGCCTGCAGCTACAGTAGTTCTTACTGTATTACATGCTGGGGGAAAATTTGATAGTGATACTTATAAAGTAAGTGGTGGTTTACATGGAGTAGGGGTATCTGTAGTAAATGCACTTTCTAAAAAACTTATAATGACTATCAAAAGAGATGGGAAAGTTTATGAGCAAACATTTGAAAAAGGAAAAATAGTTACTGATTTAGAAGTTATAGGTACTACAAATAGAACAGGAACTACTATTCAATTTTGGCCAGATGATGAAATTTTTGAAACTACAGAATTTAAATCATCAATTTTAATAAAAAGATTTAAAGAATTAGCTTATTTAAATCCACAAATTACTATTAATTATGAACATGAAATAGATAAAACAAAAGAAAGTTTTCATTTTGAAGGTGGTATTAAAGATTTTGTAATAACTTTAAGTCCAAAAGAAAAAATTTCTGATGTTATATATTTTAAAGAAGAAACTATTACAGATGAAGATAGATTTGAAGCTGAAGTAGCACTTTGTTATGATACTGGATATACTGAAAATAGTATTAGTTTTGTAAATAATATTAGAACTATAGATGGTGGTACTCACGAAGCTGGATTTAAAGCAGGTCTTTCAAGAGCTATTATTAATTATATTAATACAGAAATCAAACTAAAAGAAAATATAAAAGTTACAGGTGAAGATGTAAGAGAAGGTCTTAATGCTATTATATCTGTAAAAATTGGTGATCCACAATTTGAAGGTCAAACAAAAGGAAAACTTGGAAGTAGTTTTGTAAAACCTGTTATTCAAAAAATAACTTATGAAGTATTAAGTAGATATTTTGAAGAAAACCCTAATGAAGCTAAACTTATAGCAAATAAAGCTATAGATGCAGCAAGAGGAAGAATGGCTGCTAAAAAAGCAAGAGAGCTTACTAGAAAACAATCAAAAATGAGTGTTGGAACACTTCCAGGAAAATTAGCTGATTGTCAAAGTAAAGATGCTGAAATAAGTGAACTTTATTTAGTCGAAGGGGATAGTGCAGGTGGTAGTGCAAAACAAGGAAGAGATAGAGTGTTCCAAGCAATTCTTCCACTTAAAGGTAAAATTTTAAATACACAAAAAGAAACAAATTTCACAAAAGTTTTTTCATCTGAAGAGATAAAAAATATAATTACAGCACTTGGATGTGGAATTGCTGATGAATTTGATGTAGAAAAAATAAGATATAAAAAAGTTATAATTATGACAGATGCCGATGTTGATGGTAGCCATATTCAAACACTTATTATGACATTTTTCTATAAATATCTTAGACCTTTAATAGAAAATGGTTATTTATATATTGCTCAACCACCACTTTATAGATATAAAAAAGGTAAAGTTGAAAAATATTTAAAAGATGATAAAGAACTTAGTGAATATTTAATTTCTCAAGGGATTGATGCACTTGATTTAGAAATAGGAAGACCAGAATTAATAGAGCTTCTTAAAAATATTGCAGAATATAAAATAGCACTTAATAAACTTCAAAAAAGATTTAATTTACTTGAAGTTATTAGATTTTTAATTGAAGAAGAAGGTGATTTAGAAGAATATCTAGAATCTATTGGATTTAATATTTTAAATAAAAAAGATAATCACTATTTTATCCAAACAAATAGAGGTTTAGAAGAGATTACTATTGATGAAAATTTATTTAATCATTATTTATTTACAAGAGCTCAAAATGCTTATGAAAAAATAAAAGAATATAAAGCTTTAGTAGATGGTGATTTACTTGATTTACTTGAAATTGTAGAGAAAAAAGCAAGAAGTGGTGCAAATATTCAAAGATATAAAGGTCTTGGTGAAATGAATCCAGAACAATTATGGGAAACAACTATGAATCCTGAAAATAGAGTATTAGTACAAGTGAATATTGAAGATATGAATGAAGCTAGTGAATATTTTGAATTATTTATGGGAAGTGAAGTTGAGCCTAGAAGAGATTATATTCAAACACATGCAAAAGATGTAGAAAATTTAGATGTTTAAAAAGGTATTAATATGAAATTTGATGAAATGGATTTAACTTATAAACTTGAAAATTTACAAAAAGTGCTTGCAGAAAAAATACAACCAATGCTTGCTATGGATGGTGGTGGAATGGAAGTAATAGATGTAAAAGAAGCACCAAATGGTGATTTACAACTATTTATTAGATATGTAGGTGCTTGTGCTACATGTAGTAGTGGTGGTGCTACTCTTTTTGCTATTGAAGAAACATTAAGAAAAGAATTAGATACTGATAAGATTAGAGTATTTAATGTATAAAAGGGGATAAAATGGTTAGTGAAGATTATAAAAACAAAATGCAACAATCTATAAGGCAAAAATTTGCTGAAATGGGAATTACTGATGATGAAACTTTAAATGAACTTATTGAAGTATCTATCGCATCAGTAGAAGAAGAACTTTCTAAAATAGAAGAGATTTTAGAAACAGGTAATTTTGATGAATTAGGGTTTCATACACATACAATAAAAGGTGTGTTATTAAATGTAGGTCTTGATGAAGATGCTGATAGATTTAAAGAGATAAAACACCTTATTGAAGAAGGTAAAACAAAAGAAGAAATTTTAGAAATAACAAAAGAAAGGATTTCTATCTTTTATTAAGGCAAAAAAATGCAAGTTAATTCTTTAATTTATAACTATAAAAAATCATTAAAAATAGATTTTAAACCAAATTTAGCTTTTTTGTTTTTTGAGGGGGATAAAAAAGAAGTTATTTTAGATTGTTACAAACAATTACTTTTAATAAATCCTAATATGGAAGTGATAGGTATAAATGGAAAAAGTGGAAATATTACTAACCATATCCCTTTTATAACCAATAAAGAACAAATATCAATATTAGCTTTTAAAATAGACGATTTTTTTGTAGATATTTTTAATACTACAAAT
>Ga0256828_1002787_pt1 | contig 10193 bp, 7 predicted proteins | sample CV88metaG_FD_185993 | JGI IMG/M metagenome (GOLD analysis project Ga0256828, IMG submission 185993) | Hydrothermal vent microbial communities from East Pacific Rise, Pacific Ocean - CV88 | ecosystem: Environmental > Aquatic > Marine > Hydrothermal vents | place: Pacific Ocean: East Pacific Rise... | reverse complement strand
AGGTGTATCACTCCTTGTATATTTCTCTTTGTCGTAGTGTATTTTTTGTATGTAAATGTTTGGATGTTGTAAACATATACCTCCCCATTTACATTTGAGGCTGCGAGATATTTTTCATCTAAAAACACCAAAGAGCAAACGGTAGATTTTGAATGAAAAACTTGTATTTTTTTTGCTCTAGTATAGATGTTGGTAAAGATAATCTCTCCACCGTATCCACTCGCACAAAGGAGTTCATTTTCTTGTGCAAGTGCATAAACTTTTTGTTTTTGCAAAAGAGAGGGGGAGCAACTGAGTGCAAATCTAAAAGAAAATACACGTGAAATAAAACTACCATCTTTTTTGAAGTATTGCAAAACGCGACCATCTTGAGTGCCAAGAAAAGAGTAGGTGTCGTTTTGTATTTTGAGCATAAGAAAAACTTAGTAGATTTTACTCACAAGGAGTTGGGGAGTGACTCTGTTGTTAAACTCATTTTTGCTTACTGTGTATGAGCAGGTGATAGTGCGAGACTCAGGCATCTCGTAAACGGTTCTAAACGCGATGAGCTCTATGGTTTTTCTTTGATGAGGGTATTGGCGAACCTCTATGCGAGAGTGTGATTTATCTGCTCCCATAAGCTTAATGCCAACAACTTGAGCATCTCTTAGTAAAAAGCTAGGTTTAGCATTGGCTTCCCCAAAAGGCTCAAAACTCTCTAAGAGATTAAGCAGTTCCATATCTACCTCCCCAGTATCTAAAACGCCACTAAGTTGTTCTGTAGGTATAAAATCTTCATCAGGAAGCTTAGAGGCACTGAGGTTAATGGCTTCACGAAAAGCATCTATATCTTCCACTTTTAGCCCAAGTCCAGCAGCCATTTTATGCCCACCAAACTTACTCAGGTAACCCTCATTAGCTTTGATAAGATTGTAAATATTTACATCGCCTATGCTTCTTGCACTCCCTTTAGCTACACCATCTTTGATACTAAGGACTATGGCAGGTTTAGTAAATTTATCAACAAGCCTTGCAGCCACTATCCCCACAACACCCTCATGCCAGCCTTCACCAGCAACAACAATCACTTTATCGTTTTCATTGACACGCTCAATGGCGTTTTGTGTTGTCTCTTTTTCTGTCTCTTTTCTCAAATCGTTGAGTTTACCAAGGAGTTCAAACTGTTTGTAAGCAGTGTTGGTATCTTTTGCTGTAAAAAACTTTAGTGCAATGCTAGCATCTTCTAGACGCCCAGCAGAGTTGAGTCGTGGAGCAATCATAAACGCGATATCTTCACTTGTGATACGAGATTTATTTAAAAAATCTCGTATAATAATACTAGAGGGACGTTCACTCTCCATCATTAGCTTTAAACCCTCTTTAACAAGAGTTCGATTAATATCAATAAGGGGCATAATATCTGCAATGATGGCAATCGCCAATATATCTAAAAACTGTTTCATATCGATGTGAAGAGAAAGATGGCGTTTAAGAAGTGCTAAGAGTAGCCAAGCTACCTGTGCTCCACAAATCTCTTTAAAAGGGTACTCACAACTTTCTAGTTTAGGGTCCACAATATAAAGTGCATCTGGAAGATTCTCAGAGGGTGTATGATGGTCGGTTATTATAAGATCAATCCCTCTCTCTTTACAGATACGAGCAGCCTCATGTGCGGCAATGCCATTATCAACAGTAATAACTAAGTCTGCATCAACTCTCTCTAAAACAGTAGGGCTAACTCCATAACCATCACGAAAACGGTTGGGAATGATGGCCTCAAGAGGGTAGGGAATTTGTCTAAAAAAATCCACCATAATGGCAGTAGAACTTACCCCATCAACATCATAATCACCAACAAGGGTAATCTTTTTATTTGCACGAATGGCATCGGCTATTTTTTTAGCAGCATTCTCAGCATTATGAAGTAGGGCAGGGTTTGGAATCTCGGAGAGTTTTTTATCGTCTGCATCAAAACGCAGCGATAAAAGTTCAAAAAGGGTTTGTTTGTTGAGTGAAGGGAGACTACTCAGCACTCATACTAGCTTTCACAAAGGCTAAAATAGAAGGGTTTGGCGTTTGTAAACGCGATGTAAATTCTGGGTGAAATTGTACACCTAAGAACCAAGGATGACCCTCAATTTCTACTGTTTCTATAAGACCATTAGATTCGCCTGTTACAATCATACCAGCATCTTCAAGTTGTGTTCTATAAGCAGGATTTGCTTCATAACGGTGACGATGGCGTTCATAGATTGTTGTCTCACCATTATAAGCTTCACGAAGAAGAGAGCCCTCTTTTGTGTCACAAGGGTATTCTCCAAGACGCATTGTTCCACCCATTGGTGATTCGTGTGTACGAAGTTGCATACCACCACTTTGATCTAAAAAGTTGTCAATAAGGTAAATCATAGGATGTGGAGTGTTTTCATCGAATTCTATTGAGTTTGCACCCTCAAGACCAAGAACATTTCTCGCATACTCAACAAGTGTAAGTTGCATACCTAAACATATACCAAGGTATGGTACTTTGTTTACACGAGCATACTCAATAGCCTGAATTTTACCCTCAATACCTCGAGAACCAAAACCACCAGCAACTAAAACGCTATCGCAATCAGCAAGGAGTGTTTCAGCACCTTTCTCTTCAATCTCTTCAGAGTCAACCCAATTAATCTCCACACGAGTATCTAAGTGTGCTCCACAGTGAATGAGTGATTCTGTAAGTGATTTATATGCTTCTTTAAGTTCAAGATATTTTCCAACAAAACCAACAACTGTACGGTTTTTAGGTTGTACAATCTTTTTCACCAAAGTATCCCACTCTTCCATATCTGGGTTAAGTTCACCAAGATCTAGCTCTTTAGAGATAGGCTTGAGGATATTTTGGCGTAAAAATGTTACAGGAATGTCATAAATTGTAGCAGCATCAAGTGCTTCTACAACACTATCTGGAGTTACATCACAACTCATTGCAAGTTTCTTCTTAAATGTTTTAGGAAGAGCATTTTCACTTCTAGCAATAATCATTTGAGGTGTAATTCCAATACGACGAAGCTCTTGTACTGAGTGTTGTGTTGGTTTAGATTTTAATTCACCAGCTGCTTTGATGTAAGGGATGAGTGTAACATGGATAAAGAAAGTACCAGCTACTTCATCATCATGTTTCATTTGACGAATCGCTTCCATAAAAGGTAAACCTTCAATATCTCCAACTGTTCCACCAAGTTCAACCACTAAAATCTCATGACCTTCACCAGCAAGCTTAATACGGTTTACAATCTCACCAACAATATGTGGAATAACTTGAATAGTTTGTCCAAGATAACCACCAGCTCGCTCGCGTTCTATTACAGAAGAGTAAACTTGTCCTGTTGTAAAGTTGGCAGATTTTAAAAATGAAGTATCTAAAAAGCGCTCATAGTTTCCTATGTCAAGGTCAGTCTCTGCTCCATCTTTTGTAACAAACACTTCACCATGCTCTAATGGGCTCATAGTACCAGGGTCAACATTAATATATGGATCAATTTTTAGCATGCCCACTTTTTTACCTGAGTGTTTTAAAAGCGTACCAACGCTAGCCGCAGTGATACCTTTTCCAAGAGAACTTAAAACCCCACCGGTAACAAAAATGTATTTAGTCATGCAAAACTCCGTAAATAGTTAAATAATTATCGCGATTATAGTATATAATGCCTTATCAAATTATGAAAGTTTTCAATGGAACACACACTCCTCTATATTATTGTCGCTTTAGGGATCTCAATAGTTATCAATATTGTTTTAAAAAAGCTCGGAATTTCACAAATTATAGGTTATATATTAACAGGTACACTCATTGTTTATGCCTTTGATTTAAGGGAGGTTGGGCACTCCCACGAGTTAGAGATGGTAGGTGAGTTTGGTATTGTTTTTTTAATGTTTACCATAGGTCTTGAGATATCTTTAGCAAAAATGGGAACTATGAAAAAAGAGATCTTTGGTAATGGCTTTTTGCAGGTGGGACTTACCTCTGTTGTTACATATCTTATTGCACATTATCTTTTTTCTCTCAATAATGTCTCTTCTGTTATTATTGCTCTTGCTTTTTCCCTCTCTTCTACTGCAGTGGTTCTTAGCTATTTGAAAAGCTCTAAAGAGATCTATACCCCTTATGGTCAAAACGCGACAGGTATTTTGGTGTTTCAAGATATAGCCGTAATTCCAATTTTAATCCTTATAGGATTTTTAACAAGTGAGGGAGATGAAAATATAACTACGATTCTTATGCATACATTGGGCTCAGCTATCGTTGTCATAGGTATCTTATTTGTTTTTGGAAAGCACCTTGTAAGTTGGCTACTTCATTTCTCAGACTCTTCAGAATTAGATGAACTTTTTATGGGTTCTGTACTGTTCATAGTTCTAGGAGCATCTCTTTTTGCTTACTACATGGGTTTTACATACTCTCTTGGTGCCTTTGTAGCAGGGATGATTATTGCTGAAACAAAGTACCACCATAAGGTGGAAGCAGATATTGCCCCTTTTAAAGATATTTTACTTGGAACCTTTTTCGTAGTTGTTGGTATGAAAATTGATTTAAATATTTTTATTCATAATATATGGCTTGTGGTAGGCTTCTTTGCCTTGGTTTTACTCTTTAAAACTATTATTATTTTTATATTATTACGTTTTTCATACACATCTTCCACTTCACTTAAAAGTGCCTTGGCCCTTTCTCAGGTGGGTGAGTTCTCTTTTGTTATTTTCGCTCTTGCTGCCTCTGGTGGAATACTAAGTAATAATCTTGTCTCTTTACTTGTTTTAATTGTTATTTTTTCTATGATGGTAACACCATTTTTTATATCACATATTAACGATTTAGTAGAATATTTTATAAAAGAGAAAGATATGGCAGTAGATATGTCTGCACTTGCTCAAAGAAGTGACCATGTAGTTGTCTGTGGGTATAGTGTTGTTGGAAAGTTTGTTACAAAACATTTAGAAGAATTAGATGCTCCTTTTGTAGTTGTAGACAATTCAAACAAACATGTTAAAGAGGCTTTAAATGATGGTATTGAAGCATATTTAGGTGATGCTTCTAAATCTTCAATTCTAAGTGCTCTGCATATTGAAAAAGCAGCAGCTATTATTGTTACTCTTGATAACATAGATAAAAAAAGACTTATTTGTGAGGCAGTATTGAAGTACTCAAAAAATGCAAACCTTATAGTAAAAGTGGTTTCATTAGAGGAGAAAGAAAAACTTAAAGATTTACAAATTACTACAGTTGTAGATGGAAAGCTTGAAGTCGCACGTGTATTAGTCGAGAGGATGCTTAGCTGTCAATTAAAATATAGATAACACTAGGTGTTCAATAAAATTTAATACATTTAGAGATATACTTACTACATGTTTAAAGAAGTATTTCATGCACAGTATCATCATAAATTAGTTGAGATGATGTTGAAGGCATCGCACGGTGGAACCTTCTCTGTAAATATCTTAACCCCATTGTTATTGAGTGCACTTTTATATAATTACATTCCAAAAAATTATATAGTTGCTTGGATTGTGCTCAATATAATTATCTATTTTACAAGGCTCGCTTTAACTGCTAAAGCAACTGCACTAAACAAAGTATCTCAAGAGGCTGTAAAACCATATCTTTACAAAATATTTACAGTTATATTTGTAAGTGCTATGCTTCATGGATATGCTCTTTGGTTTAGTGTAGCTTATGTAGGAGAGATGCAACTTCTTTTTATCGCTATGATTACCATTACTATGGTTTCTGGCTCCATAGCAACTCTTGGAGCCGTTTTTCCCGCCTTTTTTATCTATGTTGTTTTTAATCTCCTTCCCATTATTGTTGTTTTTATTTTTGAAGGTGGAGAGATCTTTTATACCTTTGGTGTTGCTATTTTTGTATATATGTTTGTTATGTTAAAAAATGGCTTTATTCAATTTAAGGCATTAGAAGAAAATATTGTTCTTAAAGAGAGTTTTGAATCACGAGTAAACAAATCGGTACAAGAGTTAAAACAAAAAGAGAAACTACTTTATGAACAGTCGCGTTTAGCACAAATGGGTGAGATGATTAGTATGATAGCCCATCAGTGGAGACAGCCTTTAAACGCCATCAGTGCTACAAGCTCTGCTTTACAATTACGGGCAAAATTAGATAAGTTAGACCAAGATTTTGTAATAGAGATGACAGACAATATCTCTATCTATTCACAACATTTAAGTGATACTATAGATGACTTTAGAAACTTTTTCAAACCAAATAAAGAAAAAGACAAGGTGAGTTTTACCGAAATTATTGATGCAGTTGTTAAGATAATAGACCTCTCTTTAAAAAATCATAATATTGAGCTTGTAAAAGAGCTCAACTGTGAAGATAATTTTAAATCATATGCAAATGAACTCAAACAGGTTGTGCTTAATCTTGTAAAAAATGCAGAAGATATTCTTATAGAGAATGAGGTAGAAAATCCATACATAAAAATTACAACAAAAACACATGGCAACAAATTTGTTTTAGAGGTGAGCGATAATGGTGGTGGTATCCCTAAAAAAGTACTTCACAATATTTTTGACCCTTATTTTTCTACAAAGAAACAAAAAGATGGAACAGGTTTAGGTTTATATATGAGTAAAATGATTATTGAGGAACATTGTAGAGGTAAATTAAGAGCATATAACTCTGATGAGGGTGCAGTATTTGTTGTAACGGTAGGTAGTATCTAATGCAAGAAATTAAAGGCATCATGGAATCTACGAAAAAATTAAATCTACTCTATGTAGAAGACAATGTAGATGCTAGAGCTTCTACCCTTAGTATACTAAGAGAATTTTTTGATTCTATTGTTATTGCAGAAGATGGTAAAGAGGGTTTAGAGAAATATAAAACACATAAAATAGATGTTGTTATTACCGATATAAATATGCCTGTAATGAATGGTTTAGAGATGCTTCATGCAATACATGAGATTGAGCCAGATGTAGTTAGTCTTGTTTTATCGGCCTATAATGAAGCTAACTTTTTTGTAGAGAGTATAAAGCTTGGTGTGACAGGCTACCTTTTAAAACCAATTAACTTTGATCAGTTCTTATCGGTGCTAAAAAGAATCTCATTAAAAGTAGACAATTTACGAGCAAAAGAACTTCTTCGTCAGTATAAAGAGATAGCCGATGCAAGTTCTATATTTACTATTATAGATAAAGATAAAAACATAAAATATGTGAATGATGCTTTTTGTAAAATTTCTGGTTATAGCAAAGAGGAGATACTTGGAGAAAAGTATCTAAATACTCTCAATCATTTACAAGATCAAAAGATTTATGATGATATTTGGAAGACCATAAGTGAAAAAAAAGAGATATATAAAGGGATTTTAAAGTATGAATCTAAAAGAGGAGATCCTTTCTATCTTGAAACGACAATAAAACCAATTCTTTCCATTGACGGTGAAATTATAGAGTACATAGCTCTTCGTCATGATGTTACAGCCATAATGAACCCCTATAGACAACTTATAGATTATATGAACTCTTGTGTTCAGCCCGTTGTACTTTTAATGCGAATAGAAAATTTTGATGAGGTAGAAAATCTTTATGGGGAAATTATTACTCAAGAGATACAAGAAAAATTTGGTAAATGGCTTAATAAATTTATAATAGAAAATGGAACTTATTTTAAGCAAGTTTATATGTTGAGGAATGGCGAATATGCCCTGGCAAATGATTTTTTTATGCTTGGATGTAGCTCACAAGAGATAGTGCAAAAGTTACGAATATGTCAAGAACAAATTAATCGTTCAAGCATAGATATTGGGGAGTTAGATTATGACATCTCAGTTATAATGAGTGTTGCATATGAAAATGAGCCTTTAGAAAATGCAAAATATGGAATAAAACAGCTTGTAAAAAGTAAAAGAAATTTCATTTTAGCTAATAATTTAGCTGATGAGGTTCATAAAAAAGCAGAAGAAAATAGAGAAATATTAAAAATGCTAAAACTTGCAATAGAGAGTAAAAATATTGTTTCTTATTTTCAGGCTATTGTGAACAATAAAACAAAACAAATTGAAAAATACGAATCTTTAGTTCGACTTGTAGACAAAGAGGGCAATATAATCTCCCCTTATCTCTTTTTAAATATATCAAAAAAGACAAAATACTATATTCAAATTACTTCTATAGTGCTAGATAATTCTTTTGCTGCTCTTCGAGAAACAGATAAAGATATATCTATAAATATCTCAGCACTCGATATACAAAATAATGAGATAAATTCTAAAATACTCACCCTTTTAGAAGAGAATACAGAGGATGCTAAAAGGGTAACTCTAGAACTCTTGGAAGATGAAGAGGTGGATGATTTTAGACTCATTAAAGAGTTTATTACAAAAGTAAAAGCACTAGGTGTAAAGATTGCCATAGATGATTTTGGTTCAGGGTATTCAAACTTTACAAGGCTTCTAAATTTTCAACCAGATATTTTAAAAATTGATGGTTCTTTAGTGAAAAATATAACAACAGATGAGTTGTCACTTTCAGTAGTGAGAGCTATGGTTACATTTGCAAAGGAACAAAATTTACAAGTAATTGCAGAGTATGTTGAGAGTGAAGAGGTTTATAAGATTTTACATACCCTAGGAGTTGAGTATTCTCAAGGGTATTATTTCGGTAAGCCAGAGCCACTAAAAAGTTAGTTTCCGCGGCTTCCTGGTTTGATAGCTTCACTACCATCTTTACAAAGTGGACAATCTTCTGGAGCATACATCTCAAATGTAAAGTCTGCAAGTGCAAAAAATGGTATATCTTGTGGAAGTTTACAGTTTGCTTGTGTTTTTACATCTGAATTTTCACGATGACAAAAACCACGGTTTGCTAATGCTGCTGCACCAACAATCTCTCCACCAAGCTCTTTTACAACTGCTGCTGCTTCCATTGCAGATCCACCAGTCGTAATAATATCTTCACACATAAGAACTTTTTCACCCTTGCTTACTTCAAAGCCACGACGAATATTCATCTCGCCATTAACACGCTCAGCAAAGATAAAACGTACATCTAAAGCACTAGCAAGTGCAAAACCAGCAATAAGGCCGCCAAGAGCAGGAGCGCATACTGTGTCTATCTCTAAACCACTAGCCTTAATCTGCTCTGCAAGTGCTTCAGCAAGAAGTTTTGCCGTTTTAGGGTCTTCTAAAACTTTTGCAGACTGAAGGTAAAATTGTGAATGGTTTCCAGAACTTAATTTAAAGTGCCCCTCTAAAAGAGCATCTGCATCCATATAGATTTTTTTAACATCCATCAGATTATACTTTTAATATTTCAGCTTCTTTATCTTTTAAGATGCTGTCAATTTTAGTGATATATTTGTCTGTAATTTTTTGTATATTCTCTTGAGCAGATTTAGATTCATCAGTTGTAATCTCTTTATCTTTTTCAAGTTTTTTGATTTTATCGTTTGCATCGCGTCTATCATTTCTTATAGATACTTTAGCATTTTCTCCCATACCCTTCATCTGTTTTACAGACTCTTGACGTTGTTCTACTGTCATTGGTGGGAAGAATAGTTTAATGAGGTCACCATCATTGTTTGGGTTAGCTCCAACATTAGCAGCTTGAATAGCACTTTCAATATCAGATAAAAGATTTTTTTCCCAAGGATTTACAACGATTGTCGTCGCATCTGCAGCTAAAACTGAACCCACTTGATCAAGTGGTGTTGCTGTTCCATAGTAGTCAATTCTTACATTATCTAAAACACTTGTAGTAACTTTACCAGTTCTAAGTGTTTTAAATTCTCTTTGCATATGCTCGATGCTTCCTTGCATCTTAGATTCACAGTTTTCAAAAATTTCATTTAACATTGAGTTATCCTTCTTTTAATGTGTTTCTTGTGTTCCCTGTGCCGGAGTAGATGGTACTACTGGCATAGTTGTTGCAGCTTTTGTTGTAGGTGCAGCAGGAGCTACAATGTTTGTTTCATCAACCATCTCATCAACAACAGAAGTGTTTTTTGCTTGTGAGTACATATACCCTAAAGTAATTGTATTTATTACAAATAAAAAACCAATTGTAAAAGTTGCTTTTGCAAGGAAACTGTTTGGACCTTTTGCTCCAAAAACAGAATCGTTTGACCCACTATATGCCCCAAGACCAATGCTTGAGCTTTTTTGTAATAGCACAGCGATAACTAAAATTACCACTAAAACTATTTG
>Ga0256828_1002786_pt1 | contig 10193 bp, 10 predicted proteins | sample CV88metaG_FD_185993 | JGI IMG/M metagenome (GOLD analysis project Ga0256828, IMG submission 185993) | Hydrothermal vent microbial communities from East Pacific Rise, Pacific Ocean - CV88 | ecosystem: Environmental > Aquatic > Marine > Hydrothermal vents | place: Pacific Ocean: East Pacific Rise... | reverse complement strand
ACATTGAGTAACTCATCAAAAGGTGATACATCTACTCTCAAAACTGTGTCAGCTTTACGGTTAAGATCAGATAGAGCTTGAGCTGATTGTGATGCTTGGTTTGGAGAGAAGATATGTGTTGCACAAATGTTAATATCTTTAGTACTTAACTCCTTCATAGCTTCTATACCCTCTTTTGTAGCAGGGATACTTACCATAAAGTTCTCTTTATCTACCATATCATAGAGTTTTGTAGCCTCTTGTACTATCTTTTTAGTATCGTTATATACTCTAGGGTCTATACTACAACACACAAAACCATCTTCACCATCATCATATAAATCTATAAGCTTATCACAAGCCTCTTGGATATCTTTGGTGTTGATATGCAAGTAGCTATCTGCATCTACTGTGGTAGAGCTGTATCTGCTTAAATCTATCATTACACCTGTGATTTGTTCGCTATCTATAAGAGAAGAGATATCTTTTAGTGAATTGTCATTTTCACAATTTAACCATACATTTGCCATATCGTATCCTTATGTTTTTATACTCAAATTATGTATTGGTATACTATTTTACAATAAATAAGTTGAATATAGAAGTATCTATCCCCAAGAGGGATAGAAAAAAGAAGTAGGACAATTAACCCATTGTCACACTAAAGATTTGACCTGCTACTATACCAAAGTATATAGTACCAGCTAGAAGTAGTCCTTGACCTATCAATGCTCCTGTTGGAATCTCAGAAGTTTTTTCATCTGTTGGTGCATCAAAGTATATCTGTTTAACAAGCCATGCATAGTAAGCTACTGCTAAAGCTGAGTTTAGTAAAGCTACAAGTACAAGTGGCCAAAGTCCAGCATCCACACCAGCATAGAATGCTACTGCTTTAGACAAGAATCCAGCAAGAAGAGGGATACCTGCTAGTGAAAATAGTTGAGCTGTCAAGAAAAAAGCATAAATACTAGAGCGTTTACTAAGCCCTTTGAGATCTTCAACATACTTAATACCCAAATCTTTTCTAAGTCCATTTAGGATCATAAACACACTAGTTTGCATAAATGTATAAGCTACAGCATAATAAACAACTCCACTATAAGCATACTCACTAGCAACTGCGGCAAATGGAACCAAAGCATAACCACTATGAGCGATAGATGAGTAAGCTAAAACTTTTGAAACTCTTTTTTGCCAAAGAGCCATAAAGTTTGCCAAAGTCATAGTCAAAATAGCAAAGAAACTAAATATCACTACCGATACAGACGGAAATGATTTGAAAAATGGATAAAATGCTTTAAACACTGCTACTAAAACAACACTTTTGATAAGTCCACTTAGTATCGCAGCAACAGCGTGATTTAGTTGTGCATACGCATCTGAAGCCCATCCATGCATAGGTACGATAGTAAGCTTATAGAAAATCCCTGCCAACATAATAGCTGCTGCTACTAGTGCATACTTGTTGCCAACTTCCATACTAGCATAATCAAAACTAGGAGTTATAACACTAAATATAGCAAATCCAAGCAATATAATACCACCTGCAACTGCACCAGCTATGAAAGTTTTGATAGCACCCTCTGCATTATAGTAGTTTCTGATATTTGCTGCTAATACATAAGATACGATAGCGATAGCTTCAAATAGTACTATAAATACAAACATATTTGTAGTCTCAAGTATAGCCAAACTCAAAGCTCCAACAAAAAGCATCTGAGCTAACATTGGTCTCTCAAATCCAGTAAGAGAGACTGAAACGGCTACTAATGTAATAAGTACTGCATACTCTACTAACCTAACAGAACCATCTGAATGGAAATAGTTAAAAAACTGAGACAAATCATTGCCTGTCAATATAAATAGTGCCGATAGTGCAAATGCTGATGCTGCTACTATCTTGGCAATGGTGATATGTTTTTTATACAGTAGTGGTACAATCAAACCAGCGATAATCAATATAATAAAACTCATTACATACCTCCAAGGAAACTAAATGCCGAATTAGCCAAATCAAATATAGGCTGTGGTCTTATACCAAAGAGTATAATCAAGAAAGCAAATATACTAAGACCTACTCTCTCTGGCATACTCATAACAAACTCTGCTTTTTCAACTGCTGGAGATATCTCACCATGGATTGATCTACGAACTGCCCAGATGATATAACCTGCTGTGATAAGTCCTGACATAGCGATAAGTGCAATCCACCATCCAAATGACTTAACAGCTGAAACGATGATAGTAAGTTCACCAACAAATCCCATAGTACCAGGAAGTCCAAGTCCTGCCATACCTGCTAAGATAAATATAGCACTAATGTATGGTGCTTTTTTCATGATACCACCCATCTCATCAAGATACCAAGTATGAGTTTTATGGTGGAACCAACCTGCTATCAAGAACAGTGGAGAGATAACAAGAGCGTGACCCACCATCTCATAAAGTGCTGCACTAAGTCCATCATAAGTCATAGTACTGATAGCTACTACAACCAATCCCATGTGAGATATAGACGAGTAAGCAACCATTCTTTTGATATGTCTTTCATATATAGCCAAGAACCCTGCAAATAGTGTTGTAGCTAAACCAAACGCTAACATATAAGGAGCAAACTCTTTTGTTGTTTGAGGCATAAGCTCAACTGTAAATCTAATCAAACCATAAGCACCCATCTTCAAAAGTACACCAGCTAGAAGTACAGATATCGCACTTGGAGCTTCAACATGGGCATCAGGTAACCATGTATGGAATGGGAATGATGGAAGTTTTGCTGCAAAACCAATAAACATCATCCACCATACCAACGCAGGCGTAGCGATAGTTGCTTCTTTGATCATAGAGATATCCCACATACCTGTTTGTTTATAAAGCAAGAAGAATCCAACCAACATAAACATACTAGCTACATGAGTATATAAGAAGAATTTAACTGCTGCATAAATCCTTCTCTCTCCACCCCATACACCAACTAAAAATAGCATCGGTAGAAGTGTAAGTTCCCAGAACATAAAGAACCACATAACATTTGTTGTCATAAATACACCAAATATAGGTCCACTAAAAAGCACTAACAGACTAAAATAACCTGCTTGGTTTTTCTCTTCCCAAGATGTCAGAGAAACCAACAGAAGTAAACCAGCGGTTAGTAGCAACATCACAACACTAAGTGCATCTACTTGTAACTTCAATTCAAAATTGAACTGTGGCACTCTCAAATATGTACCCAAATCCAACATACCATGTGCTGGTAACTGAGATAAAAGTATCAAAGCATATACCAACTGTAATCCAAACCAACCCATCGCTATATATTTGGTCTTACTCTCATCTTTGCGAGTTGACACATATAATACTATCGATAGAAATATCGGAAGAAATATCATCAAAAATGCCATCATAGCCCCTTCGTCATCACTAAAATCATCACAACCATAATTGCAACACCTATCACATATTGCCCCATATAGCTTCCAATCTGTCCTGTATGCCCAATCTTGAATGATTTATGAACATTTTTAGATGCAGGAACTGTTGCATTTACTAGCCAATCTATCACATTTGTATCTACCCATCTAGCTGATTTTGCTATAGATTCTACTACTATGTTTTTAGATATCCATGTAATCATCATCTCAACATAATATCCGTTAAATAATACTTGATGGATAATCTTCATAAATGGATGTTGAGACATTTTTTCTAGTAATCCCAAAGCTTTTACATATGTAACAACAACTATAGAGAAGATAACAGCCATACCTGCTAGTACTAGTACGGTAAGCCCTTCCACATGAGGTTCTACTTCTTCTTTACCATTAAGTATATAGTGAACGATATCTGTCTGCCAGATAGATATCGCTAGTGTGATAAATGCCAAAACTCCAAGAGGTGCTCTCATCCAGAAGTTTGATGGTGAATGCATTTGACCATCTAACTCTTGATTTCTAGTCTCACCCACAAAGATAAGCAACCAAAGTCTAGTAATATATGCTATAGATAAAAGTGCTGCCATAGTCGCAAATACTTTTACAAACGGACTACCGTGAGCTACAGCTGAAGCTACAACCATCTCTTTTGAGAAGAAACCACTAAATGGTGGTACACCTGCTAGTGAGAGTGAACCTATAGCCATAAACAGAGCAACAAATGGTGCTGTTTTGATAAGACCTCCCAATTTCCAAGCATCTTTAACATGGTGAGCTATATATATAACTGCCCCTGCACTTAGGAATAATAGTGCTTTAAAGATAGCATGGTTTACAAGGTGAAGCATACCAGCTGCGAGTGAGCCTACTCCTAAACCTACAAACGCTATAGATAGGTGAGACATAGTTGAATATGCCAAGATTTTTTTGATCTCTTTTTGTACAATAGCACTTGAAGCCCCGATAAATGCACTAAGAGCTGCCACATTTGCTACAACAACCAATGCTCCTGAATACTCAAAGAAGTCAAACATACGAGCTACGATATAGATACCACTGTTAACCATAGTAGCACCATGAATCAATGCTGAAACTGTAGTAGGACCTTCCATCGCATTCATAAGCCATGGATATAGTGGGAATTGACCAGATTTACCAATCGCACCCATAAATATAAACAGTGCGATAACAAATCCAGCTGTTTTATCTATCTGACCATTAGTCGCTATCTCATTAAGTTCTACAAGATTTACAGTACCTGTATAGTACATAAGCAGTGCAATAGCTGCTAAGATAAAGATATCTCCAAATCTTGTATAAAGAAATGCTTGCATACCTGCACTAGCTGCTGCTGGTTTATAGTACCAAAAACTAATCAATGCATAACTAGCAAGTCCCATAAATTCCCAACCAACAAATGCACCTATAAGGTCTTTTGTGGTTACAAGAAGTATCATACCACCAATAAAGAAAAGAACTTTAGAGTAGTATCTACCTTGATCAGGCTCTTCTGCCATATAATCATGCGCAAAGTGGATATCAACCCATCCTAAACCAGTAGCTATCAAAAGCATAGTGATTGAGAGATGATCTATATATATACCAAAAGGTAACTGCAAATCCCCATAAGCTATCCAAGTATAAGATATATCTATAGGCTTACCATCATATGCAAAGTATAAAATAATACTTGCTAGAAAGAAAAGCCCACCTATAATCTCAGCTACCCAAAATGGATATTTACTATCTTTTTTACCACTTGCATATGCAAGAACGGCACCTAAAAACGGAAATACCAACAATATAAATAAAGCACTACTCACCATCATTCACCGCCTTGTCAAGATGATCTGGGATAACTTCGCCTGTCATTCTATATGCAAGTAAGAAGATCAAAATCCCAGCAGCAGCTTCAAGTGTAGCGATAACGATAACGATATATGCTACAGCTAAACCTTGTGTCATACCAAGATTATAAGCTGCACTCCCCAAAAATAGTATAACAGCATTTAAAAGCATCTCTAAAGAGAAGAAAATCTTCAAAAAGTCACTTTTTGTTGTCACACCAAACATCCCTATAGTAAACAGAACTATAGAAAAAATAGCATCTACATAAAATCCATTCATAGTTCATCCTCCTTCTCTCTTTTTAGAGTATGAAGCATTCTAACACTTCCATAAAGTACACTAGTTGCAACTACACCCAAAAATACTGCTATCTCAGAGAATGAGTCTGTAAATGCTTTTATCTGATCAGCTAGTGGCATAACATGTGGCTCACTAACTGCTATTGGGAATACAAATGGAATGATAAGTAATCCAACCATAACGATAAGTACTGTACTTACAGCCCAGTTTCTTGTCTCTTTTTTAGGGAAACTTGCCCCGATAACTGAAACACCAAATAGTGTAAGTACAACAATACCACCAGTATATACAAATATCTGGAACAATCCTAAAAGTTTTTCACCCATCAAGATATAATAAATCCCTAGCATAAACATCATCAAAATAAATGCCAAAATAGCAGGGACTGTTTTTTCTTGAGTCAAGCTCATAACAGCTAGGACAATAACCAATACCAATATCAATACACTCATTGTCCCTCTCCTTCTTGTTTTGTCTCTTCGCTAGGTTTAGCTTCTTCTTGTGCCTTTGCTTCAGCCTCTGCTTTAGCTTTTGCTTCTGCTTCTGCTTTTTTCTTGGCAGCAGCTTCTGCTTTTTTTCTAGCTTTTTCGGCCTCTTCTTCTTTTTTCTGCTCTATCCAACCATCTGGAATCTCTGCTTTAACCCAATAGTTAGCGATAGATTCATCCGTTCCATCTGCCAACATATCAAATTCACCACCACTTAGATAGATAGCCTTTTGTGGTTTTGTAGGACAAACATCTTCACAAAGCCCACAAAATATACAAATCCCAAGATTTACTTCAGGAAATGCTTTTGGCTTTTTGATAGGCAGTGGTGACATAACGATGGCATCAACAGGACATATCTTTTCACAACCTGTACAACCTGTACAGATATCATGTTCTATGATATGTTTACCCCTAAACATAGCTGATGAATGTACTTTTTCTTTACTTACATCAGTAGTGGCTATACGAGGTTCTTTTACTGACTGTACAACTTTACTCATTTTTTCTAATATATCAACTAAAATCATATTACATTCCTACAAGATAAATTTTGGCAAATGCAACCCAAACTAGATTTAGTATCGCGGCTGGTGTCAACCAACTCCAACTAAACTTAAGCATTTGATCCAATCTCAAACGAGGGTTTGCAGCTCTAACTACAAGTATCACAAAAAGTAGTAGTGAGATTTTTAGGAACAAACACCAAAAGCTATCCATCAATATACCATGATATCCACCAAAGAAAAGTACAACAGCTGCTGCTGAAACTACCAAGAACTCAACAAATTCAGCAAACTTTAGTAGTACATAGTTTGTACCAGAATACTCTGTATAAAAACCATAAACAATCTCTTGTTCTGCTTCAGGGATATTAAACGGTGGTTGTTGCAAAATCCCAAGCATAGCAACAACAAACAATGCCGCTCCTGGCAACAAGATAAGAGTTGTCCCAAATCCATTACTTGATTGGATATCATATAAATTCATAGTACCAAATAACAATGCAGGTGAAAGAGCTGCCAAGAAAAATGCCGCTTCCATAGAAAGCATCTGAACCAATACTCTCATACCACCTAAAAATGAGTATTTATTGTCAGATCCAAATCCTGTCAAGAAAAGTAAAAATGGCTCAACTCCGATAAGTACAACTATACCCAAAAGCCCATAATCAGTATCAAGTATCCCATGACCATTGTTAATCCAAGGAGTCCAAGGTATCAAAATAACAGGCAAAGAAGCGATAACTGGTGTCAATATCGGAATGATATTGAACAGATATGTATCAGCTGTTCTTGGAGTAATAGACTCTTTTCCTAAAAGCTTAAATATATCATATACTGTTTGCAAAGATCCTGCTGGTCCATTATAATGAGGTCCAACTCTTCTATGCATATATGCTAAAGCTTTACGGAAAAAGTAAAACGCAAAAAATGTCCAAGCTAACAAAAACAGCAAACCTGGAAAAACAAAAATATGAAATAAAATTTCACCAAAACCCATATCATCTCCTCCTTATCTATCTAAATCACCCTGACAGATATTCATACTACCATAAAGTAGAGATATATCTGAAAGTGTTTTACCACGAAGCATAGGATCTAGTATCAAAGTGTGGTTAAGACTTGGTGCTTTAATCTTAAGTCTATATGGACTTGATGATTTCTCCATAGTAACTAGATGCATAAGCATCTCACCTCTAGCCCATTCAACACGACTTACTGCTTCACCTGCTGGCATTTTTCTTGGCATTTTAACCATATGGTCTTTTTGAGGATTCATCTCTTCAGCCTCAATGCCTTCTTCTATCTTTTTCATAGCTTGTTCAATCAAGTCAGCTGATTGTTTCATCTCTCTATAAAGCATAAGAAGTCTATCTCTAGCATCACCTGTTTGCTCTAATTCATAATCCATATCCAAATCACCATAAGCAGCATAAGGTTCATCCAATCTTACATCAACTTTTTCACCTATAGCTCTAGCGATTGGTCCACAAAGATAGTATTTTTCCATATCATCTCTATCAAAAATACCTGCTCCTTTGGCACGAGTTGCCATAAGAGGGTTTTTCATGAAAATCCCTTCTATCTCAGCATCATGTTTTTGTAGTTTTGCCAATGCTTTTCTAACTGAAGCAAAAAATGCTTTATAATCTTCAAGTGGATATCTAACACCTCCTGGCTCTACACAAGCAGTAGCTATCCTAGCTCCACTATAGTTATCAAGTACATCCAAGTATGCTTCTCTGATATCTAACATCCACATCATAAATGTCATCAATCCCATATTACCAAAGAAACCACCCATAGCTACTAAGTGAGATGCACTTCTTCCTACCTCTCCTAGAATTACTCTCATATATCTGGCAAATGGTGTTATCTCTTTACCTGCTATCTCTTCAACAGCTTGAGCATAACATATCATAGGGTTTGTGTTGTCCATAAAACAAACTCTCTCAACTGCCACTATAGCACCGATAAAGTCTTTTCTTGTAACCAAATCTTCCAATGCTCTCCATACATAACCGATATCAAGATCTATCTTTTTGATAATCTCACCATCAGCTGTAACTTTAAGTCTTATAGGTCCACTAGCAGGGTGTGTTGGTCCCCAGTTTAGGATAGTTTGACTACTTTCAGGATCTGCATTTTTTTGTTCTTCTTCATATTCATCATGATATTCATTTGTAATTTCAGCTATATTTTCATTGAGTTTTTTCTCATGTTCGAGATAGTCAAAATCTCTTCTAAATGGATAAAGTCCATAATAATCAGTAGAGATAAGGAAATATCTCAAATCTGGATGACCTTTAAACTTCACACCAAATGTAGAGTAACTCTCAAGCTCATGCCAATCAGCACTTGGCATAAGTGGAGTGATAGAGTCTATCTCACACTCTTCAAGCTCTCTAGGGATATCAACTTTAAGCCATACATTACGGTGAGTTATCATATCTTCTAAAAAGTAGTTTACTTCCATACGATTATCTTCTAAGAAATCTGTAGGAGATACTGTAGAACAACTCTTAACACCTTCATCTATCAAAGCTTGTATGATATCTAATAAATCACTTGGATTTTTAAACTTTGCTTTTACATAATTAGTTTTATAATCTTCTATATACTCTGTTTCAAACTGAGAAAGTACTTTTTTTATATTTTCCATCATCTCAACCTTAAAACTTCATTTCTTTCCAAAGACCACCTTGGCTAGAAGCACTTGGCTCACCTCTTTTGATCTTCTCTTTTAAATCTTCCAAACCAGCAATAATAGCTTCAGGTCTTGGAGGACAACCAGCTACAAAAACATCAGCAGGTAAAATCTCTGTCATATTTTTGATAACAGAAGGAGAATCATTATATGGACCACCATCATACGCACAAGCTCCAAGAGCTACCACATATCTAGGTTCAGGCATTTGAGCATAAGTTCTTAGCAATGCTGGTAGTATCTTTTTACTAACAAGTCCTGTGATAAACATAATATCAGCTTGTCTAGGAGTTGGGGTCATTATATATCCATATCTCTCCCAGTCAAATCTAGGTCCCATTGATGCTAACATTTCAAGAGAACAACATCCACTACAAAAGTGAACAATCCAAGGAGATTTACTCCTAGCATAGTTAAAAAAATCAAGCACTTTTATCATTTCTATATTCCTTCATAGAGATTGTAATCGCTGCAAAAAGCAACAGTCCAAATACGATAGACCACCCCATAGCAGTCTTGGATTCAGAAAAAGTAAAGAGACTAAAGAAAAGTCCCGCCATATCAAAGACAATAAAAGCAATCGCAAATATAAAGTAGTTGAAATTTGCTTTTTTAGGTACTTCTGAACTAGGTGGCAAACCACACTCAAAGTGATCTGTTTTGATAGCATCTGGATTGTAAGGTGCAACACCTATACCTATCAGATACAACAATAAAACACTTACTGCAAGGCCAACAATAAAAATCAATATAGTATCCATTGGCTTATACTCCTTATTAGTTTTTTCAAAAACCGAAACTTAAGATAGATAAATTAGATATATATCTTATCTTAAATTTCTTATAGATGATTTAAATATATACTTATAGCGTCAAATCATCAAACTCATACCATCAATTGAGTATCTTAAACGATACTCAATCTATCAAATCTATAATT
>Ga0256828_1002785_pt1 | contig 10193 bp, 13 predicted proteins | sample CV88metaG_FD_185993 | JGI IMG/M metagenome (GOLD analysis project Ga0256828, IMG submission 185993) | Hydrothermal vent microbial communities from East Pacific Rise, Pacific Ocean - CV88 | ecosystem: Environmental > Aquatic > Marine > Hydrothermal vents | place: Pacific Ocean: East Pacific Rise... | reverse complement strand
TATCGCTTAATAAATAATAGATAGATTTTAAAAAACAAACAAATATACAAGGAGTTATAATGGCTAAAGAGATAATTTTTTCAGACAATGCAAGAAATAAACTGGCAAAGGGAGTTGAAAAGCTCACGGATGCTGTAAAAGTAACAATGGGACCACGCGGTCGTAATGTTTTAATCCAAAAATCATACGGAAGCCCTGTTATCACTAAAGATGGTGTTTCTGTTGCTCGTGAGATCGAACTTGCGGATAAACTAGAAGATATGGGTGCTCAACTTGTTAAAGAGGTTGCAAGCAACACTGCTGATGAGGCAGGTGATGGAACAACTACTGCAACAGTTTTAGCAAATGCTATCTTCTCTGAAGGACTACGTAACATCACTGCAGGTGCAAACCCAGTTGAAGTAAAACGTGGTATGGACAAAGCTTGTGAAGCAATCTTAGAGAACCTAAAAGCAGCTTCAAAAGTAGTAAAAGACAAAAACGAAATCGCTCAGGTAGCTACAATCTCTGCAAATTCTGACTCACAAATTGGTGAAATGATTGCAGAAGCTATGGAGAAAGTTGGTCAAGATGGTGTTATCACTGTTGAAGAGGCTAAAGGTATCGTGGATGAGCTTGATGTAGTTGAAGGTATGCAGTTTGACAGAGGATATCTCAGTCCATACTTCATCACTAACACTGAGAAGATGACTGCTGAGATAGAAAATCCTTGGATCTTACTAGCTGATAGCAAAATCAACTCACTCAAAGACCTTTTACCGGTTCTTGAGCAAGTTCAAAAGACAAACCGTCCACTCTTAATCATCGCTGAAGATGTAGAGGGTGAAGCACTTTCTACTTTAGTAGTAAACAAACTTCGTGGTGTGCTTAACATCTCTGCTGTTAAAGCTCCAGGTTTTGGTGACAGAAGAAAAGCGATGTTACAAGATATCGCAATCCTAACAGGTGGTACGGTAATCAGCGAAGAGACTGGTCATACACTTGAAGGTACAACTATCGATATGCTAGGTCAAGCTGCTCGTGTAGTAATTGACAAAGACAACACTGTTATCGTTGATGGTGCTGGAAGCAAAGAGGCAGTTGAAGCTCGCATCAAAGAGATCAGAACGCAAATGGAAGCAACAACTAGCGAGTACGATAAAGAGAAACTCCAAGAGCGTCTTGCTAAACTTGCTGGTGGTGTAGCAGTTATCAAAGTTGGTGCGGCTACTGAGACTGAGATGAAAGAGAAAAAAGACCGTGTTGATGATGCACTCTCAGCTACAAAAGCAGCTGTTGAGGAAGGTATCGTTATCGGTGGTGGTGCTGCACTTGTTCGCGCTGCTGCAAAAGTTGACATCTCAGACCTTAAAGGTGACCAAAAAATCGGTGCAGAGATCATCTTACGCGCTGTTAAAGCTCCGGTAAAACAGATCGCTGCAAATGCTGGTTATGATACTGGTGTTGTTGTTAATGCAATCGAGAATGCTGATAGTGAAACAATCGGTTTCAATGCTGCAACTGGTGAGTATGTAGATATGTTTGAAGCGGGTATCATCGACCCACTTAAAGTTGAGCGTGTTGCACTTACAAATGCAACTTCAGTATCAAGCCTGCTTCTTACAACAGAAGCAGCAATCTTTGAACTTCCAAAAGAGGAAGCTGCACCAGACATGAGCGCTGGAATGCCTCCACAAATGGGAATGCCAGGTATGATGTAAGAAAGCGAAAAATAAACGACAATTTCTTGTCGTTTATCGCTTTCGAATCAAGAGTTGATATTTGAACGAAGTGAAAATCAACTCGCGAAGGACCTTTAAAGCCAATTTCTTGGCTTTTTTAGGCGTCGCACCAAACACAACAACTTTTATATTCCTTATCCATCTTCTTTATTACTTTTCTTAATCCTATATCATTTTAAACTATGTTACAATATCATATACATACAATAAACAGGAAAAACAATGTCTAAAATTCTTTCAATACTTTTACTCTCTCTTCCCCTCTTAGCAGGAACTTGTCACTATGAAACACAAAAAACCGACCTTGAATGGAAAGCTTATAAAACACCTCTAAAAATAGGCGTCGGCGGAACATTTGACAAGGTTAGTGTTCAAGCAACAAAGAACAAATCTGCTAAAGAGTTCTTTGAGACAACAAATATCACGATTGATACAGCAAGTATCAACTCGAAAAACAGTGGACGTGATGCAAAACTGGTCAAATCATTTTTTCAAGTACAAAATGTAGATACGATAGAAGCAAAAGTAATCTCTGTTGAGAAAAAAATCATCACAGTTGCTATCACTATGAATGGCATTACAAAAAACATTCCTATGAAGATGGACCTTGATAGTAAAGAGCTTGAAGCAGAAGGCTATATCGACTTAGCAGACTTTAAAATGCTGCCATCACTAAAAAGCATTAACAAAGCTTGTTATGACCTACACAAAGGTAAAACATGGCAAGATGTAAAAATAGAAATAGAGCTTGAGCTCAAAAAAGTATGTGACTAAGTTGTTCTTATGGATATAAAACTTAAAACATTTTTCAGCATTATTGGGATCGCTATCTTTTCTATAATGTTTTTAGTTTTATATGAAATCTTTCGACTCTATCAAGTCACTACAGAGCTCTCTCTCATAGAAAATCAACGCTATGAGATGACACTCAAAGCAGATGAGCTCAGACAGAGCTCTGATGATCTTACAAAGATGGCTAGAGCCTATGTCATCACTCATGATCCACACTTCAAAGAAGACTACTATAAGATTCTCGATATTCGAGATGGTAAAGAGCCTCGACCTAAAAATTATGAAGGTATCTACTGGGATCTCTCACCAAAAGTGCGTAAGATTATGCATCCTTTACAAAAGCGTTCATCTCTTGAGTCGCAGATGCAAAAGCTGCCTTATTCTGACTTCGAACTGCAAAAACTCAAAGAGTCGAAAATCAACTCAGACAAGCTAGCACTTTTAGAACAAAATGCTTTTGAAAAAAGCGAAAAAAGTAAAAATCTCAAAGTAGATACAACCGTTGCCCTGCTTCACTCAAAAGAGTACTTTCAAGCAAAAGAGAACATTATGCTGCCTATTGATGCCTTTCTTACATCAGTGCGTGAGCGAACAAGACAAAAGATTGTAGATGCACACCATAAGATAGAGATCATCTATAAAGAGATCACTATCTTGTTTATCTTGAGTGTTATCATACTGCTCTCAGTTATCTATGTTTTAAGAAAAAAGATCTTAGAGCCTATAGAGTATCTTCATCAGGCGATTCTTGCTTTTAGAAACAATGAGAAAGATATTCCAAAACAGAAGTTCTATAAAGATGAAATCGGTCAAATGATTGAACAGTTCTTTCAAATGAAAGAAAAGATTGATGAGGACAATGAAAAACTACGTCAACTTGCAACAACAGACTCTCTGACAAAGATCTACAACCGTAGAGCATTTTTTGAGATAGCCAACTCTTTTTTCACTTTGGCAAAACGAGAAAACATAGAACTTTCTATCCTTATTTTAGATATTGACTTCTTTAAAAAGATCAATGACACCTATGGACATGTAACAGGAGACAGAGTTTTACAACACCTTGTACAGGTAGTCCAAGAAACACTTCGTAAAAGTGACATATTTGCCAGATATGGAGGAGAAGAGTTCATCGTGCTCTTGCCAAACACCTCATTAGATGCAGCCCAGCATGTTGCACAAAAGATACGTCAGCAGGTAGAGAGAACTCCTTGCCATGCTGATGGTACAGATATCTTCATAACTATCAGTATAGGATGTAGTGCATATAAGAAAGAGGACAACTCTCTTAATGAGATTATTTTACGAGCAGATAAAGCACTCTATATTGCAAAAGAAAACGGTAGAAACAGGGTTGAAGCACTTCTATGAAACAAACTAAAAAAATCTCTCTTGTTCTTGGCAGTGGTGGGGCTCGAGGCCTTACCCATATTGGTATTATTAAATGGCTCGAAGAGCATAACTATGAGATAGTATCTATCTCAGGATGTTCTATCGGTGCACTTGTTGGTGGCTTTTATGCAGCAGGAAAGCTAGATAACTACGAAGCATGGTTGCGTGAGCTTGATATCTTGGATATGCTACGTCTTCTTGACTTTCAAGGAAGCGGTGGGCTTGTCTCTGGCAAAAAGCTGATGAAAAAGCTTGAGAGCCTTGTAGGACGACACCAGATTGAAGATTTAAAGATAAAGTATACTGCAGTAGCTACAGACATCGATGCACAAAAAGAGGTCTGGATCAACAGTGGTCCTCTTTTAAACGCTATACGAGCTTCTATCTCTCTACCTATGTTTTTTACACCTTTTAGATATAAAGAGAAAAATCTTGTAGATGGTGGTGTTTTAAACCCAGTACCCATAGCACCTACTTTTCATGATGACACAGACCTTATCATCTCAGTAAATCTTGGTGGAGAAGCCACACATCACCCTTTACAAAAACAAGAGTCTCAAACAAACTCATTGTCACAAACGATCAAAGAGTATTTTACCAGCTTTTCACTACCTGAGAGCTTTTTAAAAGAAGACAACATCTATATGATCGCCAATAAATCTTTTGATACAATGCAGAGTAATATTGCCAAGATGAAACTCTCGGCATACCCATCTGACATCGAGATAGATGTACCTATCAACCTTTGTGGAACATTTGAGTTTCATAAAGCTGCAGAGTTGATAGAATATGGGTATAATCTCTGCGAAACTATTGAGGAGTTAGAAAACTAATGATTGAAAACCCTTTTGAATCAGGACATATAAAAAATTATCTTTTGCTTTATGCTAGTATTGTAGTTATCATGATACTCTTTTTTATTGCCTCAACACTCTTCTTAGATATAGAGCAATATGAGACAAAAGAGTTCAACACAGAGGTTAACCAAACGCAGTTAGATCTACAAACAGAGCAAACAAATACTACTCTAAAAGAAGAAAAACATACTAAGTATAAACTTCTAGATACAAATCTCTCTTACTGACGCGTTACTACTTCAAAGTATTTTTGGTCTAAACTAAAAACAAGTTTTTCAAATGTTTCAAGCTCTTTATAGAGCTCATCTGATATCTTTTGAAGTTCTGAAAAGTAGTGTTGCGTGAGCTCTTGTTGTGACTTTGATGGTTTTTTATATTGTGATGCCAAAATAGCAGACATAAAACGAGAACGTCGTGCATCCACAAAGTAGATCTTATAGATACGCAAGTAGACATCATGAAGCGATAGATGAAGTTTCCCTATCGTCTCTATATGCTTTGCAAAACTCAAAACACTTTTATACTTCACAGCATCTTTATAAAACCATTGACCAAAAGCACAATCTGTAGGATCGATTGGAATCATTCCATCACTAACAGGAAGTCCCTCTATAAGATGTTTGGCTCTTCTGAGCCATTTTGCATGCGAGAGTCTTGCATTTGCCAGCTGTTGCAATATCTCTTGTTTTTTACTTTTATGCATTTGCCATCCTATTTTTTCATAATGATAGCAAATTACAGTGATTTATTGGTGAAAAATGTTTTTTATTCTTTTGTTACTATATAAAGTTGCTCGTGACCAAGTCTTTTTAGAATGTCCATAACACTCACAAAGTCCTGAAACTTGGACTCTTTATCACTACGAAGTACTACAGTCTGTTTTTTTGAAATTGTTGAGAGTTTTTGCTCAAGTTGTGCAAGATTGACTTTCTCTTTATCAAAAAACATCTCACCTTTGGCATTTACATAGATGGTAACTTCTTTTGTGTTGTCCTCTTTTTGCGCTGCTTTTGCCTCTGGCAGATCAACTGGGATGATACCCTGTTTGATAAATGTCGCAGTTGTTAAAACCATAACCAATAAAACGAGCATGATATCAATAAATGGGATGACATTTATCTGATCAAAACGCTTTAGGTGTTTCTTTTTACACTTAGGCATTGTTTATGATCTCATCTCGTTTTGTTCTTCTTGCATCACATCAAACTTCGCTAAAATACGCTCGACTTTTCTAAGAACAATCGTATAAGCGATGACTGCAGGCATCGCAACTATAAGCCCCATAGCTGTAGCTTTAAGTGCAAGAGCAAGCCCTGTCATGATCTTCTTGGCATCCACTGCTCCCACATCACCTAAAGTATAAAACGTTATCATAATCCCTAAAACAGTTCCTAAAAGACCAACATACGGAGCATTTGAACCTATTGCACTGATGATACCAAGGTTGTCTGTAAGATCAACTTCTAACGCATCTCTATGTTTATAGTCTTCAATACGAATAGATTTATAAAACATCATACGCTCTATAAAAAGCCATAATGTCACTATACTCATAAGTACTAAAATCCCTATTACACCATAATCAAGTGCATTTTCTGCATATTGTAAAAAAGAAGCTGTTGTTTGCATCTACTGTTATCCTATTGTTTTAAATTGTAATTTTACTGTTGTACCAACTCCAGGAGTTGAGTCAAAAATAAGTTCTACTCTATTCTCATCACAAAAGCGCTTTACCATAGAAAGGCCTATACCAAAACCTTGCATTTGTGAATTTGTCTGGTAATATGTGTCAAAAATCTTCAAAAGCTCTACTTCACTCATACCGATTCCAAAATCCTGTATCTCCAAGTAGTCTGCTCTATTTTTGATGACTATTTTTCTAGAGTCTCCAGAATATTTAACACCATTATCTATCAAATTATCAATAACCTTTGCAAGACCTATTTTATCACACTCAAGGCTAATATGTTCACTCTGAAGTTCAAAAGTAAAATGGGGGTAGATTTTTTGTAAAAAAGTAATACGCTCACGCAACAGTTCATCGAGATAAAAAGTCTCTCTGACACTGCTTTTACTCTGCATTTTTATAAGATAGTCCAGTTCATTGTAACGCTCTTGAAGCATATCACAAGCACTTGCAATACGCCCGAGTCTTTTTTGAGACTTTTCATCTTCGAGTTTTTTTTCAAGCATTTGAACATTGCTTTTTATAGTAGAGATGGGAAGATTGAGCTCATGGAGTGTCTCTTTTGAAAGGTTTTGCAGCTCTTTTACATAGGATTCCAAAGGGTCAACTGAGAGTTTGGAGATAAAAACAGCACTTAAAATGATAAGAGAAAACAAAAGAAGAGCGAGGATATAGAGGTTTTCCACTTTAAGTACAAAAAACGCATTATAAAAAAGCAGTAAAAAGCTCACTGTCGTTACAATATAGAAGATAACAATATTGATACGCAGATTACGAAACAAGGCGGTACCCTATTCCTCTGATATTTTCTATTTTAACATCAGGAAGCAGCTGTTTTAGGCGGTTGATATAGACACGCAGTGCTCCGTCACTTCCACCAGATGCACTACTCCAGAGCTGATCGAGTATTAACTCTTTTGGCACGGTATCGTTAGCATGTTGCATCAGTAACAACAAAAGCCCATACTCCTTTTGAGAAAGATCTAAAGCAACCCCATCATAACGAATACACTTATGCTCCTCATCATGACACAGCAAACCGATGCACTCAACCTCTTTACCTTTTGTTCGTCTAAGCAGTGCTTCTATACGTAAAAGCAACTCATCCATATCAAAAGGTTTTGTCATATAATCATCGCCACCGTGTAAGAAGCCTTTTTGTAAGCTCTCTTTATCTTTACGTGAAGTTAAAAAAATGGCAGGAGTATTATCATCTGCCTCACGCAGCTCTTTTAAGAGTGAGAGTCCATCTAAAAGTGGCAGATTGATATCTAAAAGATAAAGGTCAAACTTCTCTTTGTAAGTTCGCTCTAGTGCATCATCGCCATTTGGGGAGTATACTACTTCATAGCCTTCATCTTCTAACATATCAATAAGAGTCTCTCCAAAAAGGAGATCATCTTCTACAAGGAGTATTTTACTCGACACTCTCAATAGCCCAGTTTAGAGTCTCACCTGCATAAATAGGTACAACATTTCCATATATCTCAGGTACAACAAAAGGACGTTTTTCCAGTGTAACCTCTTTAAACTCAGGACAGATTCCATAGATACGCTGTGCATTGTCACTTACAAAGTCCTGTAGGTTATCAAGCTTGTCAAACTGCTCAAAGATCTCACACAGAAGCTGCAAGGCAATCGGTGCAGTAAAGACACCAGCAGCACAACCACATGCCTCTTTCTTCTCTCTTGGATGCGGTGCAGAGTCACTTCCAAACATTACTTTTGGATGCGCTTCAAGTGCAACACTTAAGAGTGCATCAAGATCTTCAGGGCGTTTAGCGATTGGTTTACAGAAGTGGTGTGGCATCATCATCCCACCAATGACATCATCAAGAGTAAGCAGTAAGTGATGCACAGTGATAGTAGCATAGAGATTATCATACTTATCAAGCATTGCAACTGCCTCTTTTGTAGTGATATGCTCCATAATGATCTTTAGTTTTGGAAAGTTCTTTGCAAGAAGCTCATATATAGACATAAATTCAGCTTCACGGTCCATAACAAAACCATCAGTCTCACCATGTACACAGAGTGGAATATCAAGCTCACTCATAGCCTCTAGTGTTGGACGCATCTCTTCGATGTCAAAAGAGCTCACGCCACCTTCTGAGTTTGTAGTAATTCCTGCAGGATAGAGCTTAATAGCAGTGATCTCTTCTGCTACATCATTTAAAAATGCTCTGTCGTAGTTTTGGTAAAAAAGTGTCATATATGGCTCAAAGTAGTCATTTGGCACAGCTGCCATCACACGTTCTCTATAAGCGATAACATCTTCTTTTGTTGTAACAGGAGGGACAAGGTTAGGCATAATGATAGCACCACTGAAGCTATAAGCAGTAAGCGGTGCAATGGTTTCAAGCATCACACCATCACGTAGATGCAGGTGCATATCAAGAGGCATTAAAAGAGTATGGGTTTTCATAAAGTTCCTTCGGTAAGTATAGTTGTAAAATTATAACTTATTAGGAATTAAATACCCCATAAATAGACATCAACAAAAGAGATAAACATCCCCATAAATGCTAAAGACTGATAAAGGTGTGAGAGTTTTATAAAAGGTTTTCCATCTATAAAAACACCCACTTGAACAGCAGAAACAATCAGTGCTGCCAAGATATAAAAGAGGTAAGCCACAAGAACTACAACATACCATGTTTTAAACATAAAACCATAAGCGAGAAGTGCTATAACAGCAGCTAAGACTAAAACATTCTGGATGAGCATATTGAGGTTTTCTTTCTCTTCTTTTTTATATACACGAGCGATTTTAAAGTAAAGAAAAGCAAAAAAGAGTGCGAGGTAAAAGAGCATCACAATTCCTGTAAATAAATTTTACAGGAATTCTAGCATAATAGCATTAAGTTATGTTTATTATATTACTGATTTATAATATTTTTTGAGCAAGAGAGTGAGAGTATCACTTCTGACTCTATGTTTTTTGGTAGTTTACCATCTGCGGCGAGCTCTATGAGTTTGTGAAGACGTTGCTCTTCTAGCTCTTTTTCTTTTAAGAACTGCTCATGTTTGAGTTTTTCTTCATGTAACTGCTGTTTGAGTTCTCTGTTTTTCTTAGCATTGAGATAGAGTAGGTAAAGAGCCAACATTAGCAGTATGATGACAGCAATGGCTACATAAACACCATACTTTACACTCTCTTTTTTTACAGCTACTTCCATCTGAGAAGTCTCTATCTTCGCTTTTGACTCCTCTTTTACTATCTCTTTTTGTGTCTGCGCATTTATCTGAGCGATAGAGAGCTCATTTTGTGAGCGAATCTTTTCAAGTTTTATCTTTGTATCTGCTTCGATCTTAGAGAGCTCTACTTTGTTTTTATGCTCTTGTTGCTTCACTTTTGTCTGTGCTGTAATGCTGTTTGGGTTAACACCGGTCTTTATCTGTCCCTGTCCCATCAAATGAACTTTTTTTGCTTCTTTTTCACTGCTGCATCCAAAGAAAGCAAAAGTAATAATCAAAACAAGAAGAAGGCTTTTTTTCATCATCAACTCTTTAGAGAGACTCTTTTGCAGTAGCTATGAGATCATTGATACTCTTCTCATAACGTTTTGCTTCATCTGCATCTACCGACTCAAAACGAGTAACTAAAACCGGTGTCGTGTTACTTGCACGAACAAGCCCCCAACCATTTTCAAAGTTGATTCTCACACCATCAACATCGATGATATCTTTGATCTTTGGAAAGTCTGCAGGAGGATTTTTGAGCAGTTCTTTGATCTTATCCAT
>Ga0256828_1002783_pt1 | contig 10196 bp, 10 predicted proteins | sample CV88metaG_FD_185993 | JGI IMG/M metagenome (GOLD analysis project Ga0256828, IMG submission 185993) | Hydrothermal vent microbial communities from East Pacific Rise, Pacific Ocean - CV88 | ecosystem: Environmental > Aquatic > Marine > Hydrothermal vents | place: Pacific Ocean: East Pacific Rise... | reverse complement strand
CTTCTTGCTCTTGATTGTGTGGTGTGTCACATCTGTTGGCAATAAGTACATTTTCATTTTTGGAGAGATTGATACTGTCTGTAAGGAGTTGAACAAACTTTTGAGGATTTTTTTTATAGAGGTATTGTTGTGTTGTAGTATCATAGATGTCAAAATCTCCATTTTCAAAAACAAGTTCATACTTCTCTTTGTAGTGTCCGTTTTCAACTGCATTTTCATAGGCAGAGAGCTTGGCAAACAGCGCCGGATGGTTCTGTTGCAGATAGCGTATGTTTTGTTGGAAGTTTTGCGTGATTTGTTCTTGTATCTGCATTGTTAGTGGAGTGTTATATATGTTTTTTTTATGTTTGAATCGGAAGCCGCATGTAAAAGTCTTATTCCGTTAAATGCATGTTGAAATCCATAAACATACTGATTTGTATAGGCTTCTTGCCTGTAAAATCTTTCAAGTGCATCAGCTATATCATTGTAAAGATTGGCAAAACTTTCAATAAAGCCTGAAGGGTGTCCCGGGGTCATTCTGTTATAAAGAGGATTTGGCTGCATCTCAACATCACTCCCTCTGTCTATAATGGTTTTTTGACCACTGTTATAAGAAAATTCCAGTTTTTCAGGATTTTCCTGATGCCATGTTGCACTGGCTTTTGTTCCATATACCTCTATATGCAGCCCGTTCCTGTTACCAAGAGCTGTTTTACTTAACCACATTGATCCACTCATATTGTCTGCATACTCAAGTAAAATATTTACATCATCTACAACATTGTATTTTGAAAATTTATGATAATTTGCAAAGAGCTCTTTTGGCTCTTTATTTAACAAAAAATATGCCAAATGATGAAGATGGGAGCCAAGATCAAGACTTATCATAGGAATATAACTCTCTTCCAGTCTCCATTTTTGAGGGTATTTTACACTTTTTGGAGGTCTTAAAAAACTCTCTTGAGGCATTTTTAGGCGAATATTTATGATTTCTCCAAGCTCTCCTGACTCTATTTTATGTTTTAGTTCTCTTACCATCGGATAACCGCTGTAATTATTTGTAACAACCAGGAAGTGTTTTTTTGAATCAAAAACTTTTTTTATCTCTTCTGCTTCATGAAGAGAACTGACAAGAGGTTTTTCACAAATAATTGCAATATTGAGTTTTAAAAGTTTAAGAATAATATTTGCGTGAAGAGGTGTTGGTGTCAGAATAACGACAGCATCGATATTCTTTTTTTGCTCTGTTAGCATTGTATCTATATCATCATAATAATTTTGGATTTGCCACATCTGAGCACTTTTTTGATTTATATCTTTATTTGTGGAAAAAACTCCTGCAACAACTTCAAAACGTTTGTCCATCTGTGAGGCAATAAAGTGAGGATAACCTGCAATTGAATCTATACTGCCACCTATAAATGCTAACTTATACATCATCTCTCCTTGCCATGACTGCTCTTATAAGCCTGTTTGGATCATTATAATCGTCAATACTCTTTAGTTTTATAAATATAATTGCAAGTTGTGTATGAAGATAATCTGTGATTTCTGTTTTACTTTGCAGAAGTTCCAGCTGATAGATGATGTTGTCTTCTATACTTTTATCAATTTTAAGTCCATTGTAAATACCGTTCTTGTCGGGCATAACAACATGGCGTACAATAAAGTTTTCCTCTTTAATATTGAGCTCCTTCTTTAATGCTTGTCCAATATAAGCTTTAACAACGGCTTTGGAGTATTCTACTGCATGGGTGTATTCTATGAGATAGGGGTAGAGATCACCGGGAATTCTGCGTGTTACATCAATAATATAAGGAGTGTTGTTTTGAATGAACACTTGAAGATGAAACATTCCATCTACTAAAGAGAGTTTTTGGGCAATTTTTTCTATATCGCTATTAAGTTTTAATGTGACATCTTTTGAGAGTTTTATTGGATATGCAGTGCTTACAAGGAAAGGGTTGAGATAGCTTTTATCTGCTCCGCTAAAAGCATAGGAGATATGCTGGTTTTGTAAAAAAACAGAGTATGCGATAAGTTCTCCCTCAATATACTCTTCTAAAAATATCTCATCAGAAAAATTTTTTGCCTGAGTGAGAGAGAGTTGCAGCTCTTTTGAATTTTTGACTATATTGACACCTCTTCCCCCTGAGAGGTCTGTCGGTTTGACAACAAGAGGATAGGAGAACTTTTCTATATCTGTTTGGGAACTGTAATAGACCCCTTTTGGAGTTGAAATATTATTTGCAAGACAAAAATCTTTGAATTTCCACTTATTATGGATAATATTTGCTACTTCAAGAGTGTCAAAATTCCCTTTATTGAGCTCATGTGAGAGTTTTACACAGTTAAGATAAGAGACCTCTCCGCTTCCAGGAAGAATATAATCAGCCTCTTCTGCTTTAATGACCTCTCTGACTGCATCAAGGTCGGTAAAATCTGTTTTATATGCTTTGTCGGAGTAGTTGTGTCCCAAATAGTACTCCCTGTCTCCGAGTGTAATGACAAAATAGCCTAAATCCTGTGCTGCTTTGATAAGAGGAATATCTCTATGACTCCCTCCAAGAATAACAATTTTTTTCACCGACTTAACTCCAAAATAGTATCTATAATTCTTTGTGTTCCCATACCATCGACATTTCTTGGTGGTTTTTGTATAGTTTTGTCTTTAAGAAGCATCAAAACCTCCTCTTGGAGCTCTTTTAAAAAACTCTCTTCAAAACAGTTGAAGGCTCGAAGAGCCAGATGTGATGAAACGAGTGCTTGTGCCCCATACTCTTGATTTTGTGCAACGGCAAGAATAAGTGTTGGAATCTCTAAATAGTTGAGCTCATAGAGCGTCATACTCGCAGTTGAGATTGCAAGTTTTGATTCTGCCATTGCTGTTGCTAACTGCAGGTCTGTAGGTTTGTATAAAATGGTACTATTTGGGATGGCAGAGAGTTTTTCTATATCCTCTTTTTTATTGGTGACAATAAGTTTGTCTATGAGGATATTTTCAAGAGACTCTGCTATTTTTACAGAAAGATTTGCCGTGTCAAAACCACCGAGCATAATAAATAGTTGCTCTTTTTTTATTGCTTTCTTTTTCACCTCTTTTAAAATATCGCGTATAGGAATATATTTTGTTCCTAAGAGGTATTTGTGGCAGCTATCTTTTGTATAGAACTTTTTTGCATCTGGAGAAAAGTTAACAATAACACCTTTTGGATAATCTAATCTTTTGTAGTCATCAATATAGAAGGCTGTTTTTGCGCTCTTTGCAATTATTTTATAAATTTCCAAAGAGGCTTCATAACTGTCTATAACAACAGCATCATAGCTGCCCTTAAGTGAAAAGTCTTTCCAGGAAAAAGGTACAATATCAGTAAATTTTTCTCTAAAGTCAATATCGCTGTCCAAATAGAATGTGGCAGATACAAAGCTGTACGCTTGGAGCTTTTTGTAGATAGTATAAGAGCGTATAAGATGTCCTAATCCTCGTTTTGTTCCTGCTTCACTAAAGAAAGCAATCTGTAGATTGTTATGCAAGCATACTCCACTCTAAAAGAGTACCAAAAGCAATATCTTTTGCAGCCAATCTACCTTCTACCAATGATTTATACTTTGGTTCAATACCGCCGCCGGGTCTCAGGCTTTTAAAATTAATACCCTCTTGCAGCTGCTGTGATTTTTTAATCTCTTTAATAGCAATTAATGATCTTTGTGCCGGTAGGGGTTCAATCGGATAAGAGATGTCACCCATTGCATCAAAAACCATTTTACTCCCCTCTACAATCTCCTTGAGCTCTTTTGGTGTTGCTGAAAAAAAACTGTCTGCAGTTTCAATTTTAGAATCAAGTAAAAAGTGTTTTTCAATTATATGTGCTCCTGCAGCAACAGATGCGATTGGAACAGCACTTCCGAGTGTATGGTCTGAAAGCCCTACGGGAGTTTTGAAGGTCTCTTGCAGGTGAGCGATTGTTTTGAGATTTATATCTTTTGGTGATGCTGGATATTCACTTGTACATTTTAAAATGGCGAGCTCTCTTACCCCTTCACTGTAGAGTGTTGAGCATGTTTCAGCAATTTGTGCAAGTGTTGCTTTGCCTGTTGAGAGGATAATAGGTTTTTTTGTTTGAGCGATTCTTTTAATTAGCGGCAGGTCAATAATTTCAGGAGATGCAATCTTATAAGCAGGCATATCAAGTTTTTCAAGAAAATCTACAGATGAAAAATCAAATGGAGAGGAGAAAAGGGTAATACCTTCCTCTTTTGCAATCTTTTGTAACTCTTCGGTCCACTCCCATGGCATTGAAGCATCTTTATAGAGGTCATATAGATAGGTGCCTTCCCATGCTCCTTTTGCTTTGTATGGTTCTTGTGTAGAGTTAAGTGTCAGTGTATCTGCTGTATAGGTTTGGATTTTAATTGCATCTGCACCTGCTTTTGCAGCTGCTTTTATGATATTAATGGCGTTTTGAAGATTATTTCCGTGATTGGCACTCATCTCCGCAATGATATAGGGTTTGCATCCAGGACCAATCTCTCTGTTGTCAATTTTAAATGTTTGATTGAAATGCATATAATCCCTTTTTATTGGTTTTTATTTAATATTTGATAGGCCAGTTCTGCTCTCTGCCAATCCTCGGGCGTGTCTATATCCTGTACAAGATGGCGTGGCAGAACAATAGGAATAGACTCACTTCCAAAGGGTATATCTTTGGCTTCTACACCAATTCTCTCCCAGTAAAACTGTCCGGCATCCTGATAAGCCTCTTCAAGATCCTGACTTCTTTTTAAAAAATTTTGGGGCCAAAACATTTCGCATCTGCCATTTTGGGTGATTTTGAATGTTCTTTGAATAGGAAAAGGCATAGAGGTGACACTAAAAGCCATTCTTGCATCGGAGTTTTTGAGTTTTTCATACCCCTCTTTGAGGTATTTTATATCTAAAAGCGGTGCTGTTGCATAGATAGTGCAGAGAAATTCAAAATTTTCACCCATATCCTGCAGTTTTTTTAGAGCATCTTTCACAACATCACCGCTTGAAGTAAAATCATCTGCAAGTTCAGGTGAGCGCATAAAAGGTACTTGAGCTCCATACTCTTTGGCTATTTTGGCAATATCTTCATCATCGGTAGAGACGACAACTTTATTAAAGAGCTTGGATGCGAGTGCTTTTTCAATAGAGTAGGCTATAAGTGGTTTACCATGAAAAAGCTTTATATTCTTTTTTGGTATTCTTTTACTGCCTCCACGTGCGGGAATAATAGCTATTGCACTTTTTTGCATTATTTGAAAACTCCCTTGGGTGTATATTTGTCCAAAACTTCTAGAAGTGTATCTGCTACAAATTTTGCATCTTGCAAATCCATTGTCTGGTTACAGGGAATAGAGATTTCACTTTCGTAGAAGTTCTCTGCTGTTGGAAGTGAAAATTCGCCAAAATGTTCTTTATAAAAAGAGTTTTGGTATATTGGTCTGTAATGGACCTGTACTCCCAAGCCTTTTTGTTGCAGCGCTTGAAATATAGACTCTTTTTTTGTATGCAGTTTTGGATGAAGCAAGATAGGATAGAGATGCCTTGAACTTAATTGCTCTTTTTCTATATGCTGCAATGTAAATCGTTTTTCTTCTTGAAATCTTTTATTGAAATAGTGGGCGATTTCATTGCGTCGCTCTATAAAACTATCAAGCTTTTTCAGCTGTGAAGAGCCGAGTGCTGCGGCAACTTCTGTCATACGAAGATTATATCCCATACTAATCATGTCTGAGCGCCACAGTGACTCCTTTTTTATCCCGTGAGAGCGAAAGAGTTTGAGTTTTTCGGCAAACTCTTTGTTGTTTGTAAGAACAGCTCCGCCTTCACTTGTTGTAATAGGCTTTATTGCATGAAAAGAGAAGATTGTCATATCTGCAAAAGAGCCTGTTTTTTTACCGTTTAGAGATGAACCGAGTGCATGAGAGGCATCTTCAATAAGAAGGAGATTGTATTTTTTTGCTATGGTTTCTATGGCTTTAAAGGTAACAGGTTTTCCGGCAAAATCAACAGGTACGATTGCTTTTGTCTTTTTTGTAATAAGTGCTTCAATTTTACTCTCATCAATATTGCCATCCTCTTTAATATCGCACCAGCATGGTTTTGCGCCAAGTGCGACAAACATATTCGATGTTGCTACAAAAGAGAGCGGTGTTGTGATGATTTCATCTCCTTGTGCAATTCCCGCAACAGTATATGCTGCCTGGAGTGCCGAGGTTGCAGAGTTAAAGGTAACGGCATAGTCGGCTTTTGTATAGGTGCACAAATCCTCTTCAAATTGAGCAACCTTTGGGCCCTGTGCAAGAAGCGGACTTTTTAATACAGAAATGACAGCCTGGATATCATCATCATCAATCAGTTGCGTGGAGTAACTTAACATTTTTTATTTCTCTTCATTCTGGGTTGCTTCTATTTTTTTTAAGAGCTCCTGATGTGTCAGCCATATGGTATTGTCACGTGAGTTGTATTCAAAGCCTCTTTTTACCGCTTCCCCTTCTTCTCCAAGAGCATTTTGTGTATAGTCTATTGGTGCTGAAAAGGTAATGCTTGGTTGTATGACAAAATGGTCGGAAAATTCAAGTGTAAGATGGGAATCATCTACAGGACACATCACTTCATGAAGTTTTTCTCCTGGGCGAATACCTATGATTTTTTGCGGTAAATCAGGAGCAATGGCTTTTGCCATCTCTGTCATTTTCATTGAAGGGATTTTTGGAACAAATATCTCTCCCCCCTGCATTCTTTGAAAATTTTTGAGTACAAAATCAACACCTTCTTGCAGGGTTATCCAAAACCGTGTCATATCAGGTTCCGTAATTGGAAGTTCTGTCGCTCCCTCTTGAATGAGTTTTTGGAAAAAAGGTATAACAGAACCGCGAGAGCCTAAAACATTACCATAGCGGACAACAGAGAATTTTATATTGTGATTTCCTTTGAGATTGTTTGCTGCTACAAAAAGTTTGTCTGAGACAAGTTTGCTGGCACCATAAAGATTTGCGGGTGATGCTGCTTTGTCTGTGGAGAGCGCAATAGTAAAAGGAACATGGTTCTCAATAACCGCATCAATGATGTTCTGGGCACCCATAACATTGGTTTTAATACACTCCATCGGGTTGTACTCTGCAATAGGTACATGTTTGAGTGCTGCGGCATGAACAACATAATCAACATCTGCCATTGCTTTTGTCAATCTGGGTAAATCACGTACATCACCGATAAAATAACGCATACAGGGATCATTGAACTTTTGTGCCATTTCAAACTGTTTTAGCTCATCTCTGGAGTAGATGATGATTTTATTTGGTTTGTATCGTTGCAGTATTGTTTTTACAAACTGTTTTCCAAAACTTCCTGTACCACCGGTAATAAGTATATTTTTCCCATTAAGCATTATGTCGGATCCTAGATGAACTGTTTTTTTAGCTTCTTAAGCAAAAAGAGTACCATATAAAATGTCGCTTTTTATTAAATGTATAGTCAGATTTACCGATATAGTTTAAAACTATCCAAAAGGATTTATTATGGGTATCAGTTCTCTGGGTGTCGGTTCAGGTATATTGACACAAGATATTTTAGATCAGTTGCGAAAAGCTGACGAGGCGAGTATTATTCGTCCGATTACCTTTGATATTGCAAATGAAAAAGATAAAAAGAGTGAACTGGATGTAATTGATGCTTCTATGAAAAATTTGAGTGACAGCATTGATGAGTTGAAAAATGCTACGCTTTTTGATGCAAGAAGTACTACTGTTGAGGGAACATCGATTGAGATTAGTGCAGATGCAAACAGTGATATTCAAGAATTTACTTTGGATGTATCACAGTTGGCCACAAAAGAGATTGCCGAGTCTGGCAAATTTGGTGACAAAACAGATACCATAGCAGATGATGACGGCTCTATTACCATTAGTGTCGGTGATAAAGATTATGATATTGACTACAATGATTCAATGACACTTGATGATTTGAAAAAAGCCATTAATAATATTGCAGGAGAGAGTGTTACGGCAACTATTGCACAGATAGGAGACGGTGATTACAGACTTTTTCTTACTTCGGCAAATACCGGAAGCAATCAGGATATTTCCATAAAAGATAATGACGGACATCTCTCTGGAACTCAGCTTACAGATGATTTAAGTACGGTACAGGATGGTGATGATGCCAAATTCAAATTTAATGGTGAAGATGTTACAAGACATGACAATAAATTTGATGATTTGATTGCAGGTTACAATATCACATTAAAAGAGACAGGGCTATCAACAGTCAATGTCGCGCAGAACCGTGATGAGATTATGAAACGAGTTGATAGTTTTGTTGAAAAATACAATGCTGCAATTGATGAACTTTCAAAAGCTACAAAATCCAGTACTGACCCACAGGAAAGAGGAATCTTTTCAAGCTCAAGTACCATTAAAGGTATGAAATCTACAATAGAAGATATGATTTCTGCTGTTGGTGGCGGAGTGGGTACACTTTATGATTTTGGATTTGATGTTGATAGAGACGGTAAGATGAGCATTGATAAAACTGTTTTAAATGAGAAACTGGATGACAATGCAAAAAATGTAGAAGCTTTTTTCTCTGGCGGAGAGTATGAAAAAGCGGACGGCTCTACCGAAACACTTAAAGGTGCATTTAACGAAATAGCTGATATTTTTGGAGAGTATGCAGGTTATAACGGTAATCTTGATCAGTTTCAGGAGTCTATAAATGAACGTATCTCTACGCTTGAAGAGGCTCAAGAGGATGCAACAAAAAGACTTGATGACAGATATGAAATCTTGAAGAAAAAATATGCTGCATATGATTTAATGATAAGTAAATTAAATAATGCATCAAATATGTTTGTGCAAATGGTAAATACACAATATAGTTCACAAAATCAGTAAAAAAACTTTAGAAGAAAGTGAAATTGACGATTTATAAATAATGAAAAATTAGAAAAGAGGGGGAGTTAAAATGTATGCAGCAAGTTCGGCATATAGTGCTTATACAGAGAATAATATAAATATAGAATCTCCGGAAAAACTGATAGAGATTATGTACGAAGGTGTTCTTCGTTTTAATGCACAGGCAAAGAAAGCCATAAAAGACGGAGATATTGAAAAGAGAGTCTATTGGACAAACAGATCAGTTGCAATTATCAATGAACTTATAGCAGTTTTAGACAAAGAGCAAGAGGGTACTATTGTCTCATATCTGGAAGGATTGTACAGTTATGAAATTCAGCTTTTAACAGAAGCCGGAGTGCAAAACAATGAAGCAAAACTTGATGAAGTTACACATGTCTTTAAAGAACTTTTAGCGGCATGGAGAGAGACAACCCATGTGGCTTAAAGCATTCAAAGCAGCTGTCATTACAGATGATATGCAGCGAATAAGTGATTTACTAAAAAGTGTCCCTCAGTTAAATGCAGCAGATGCTACAGAAGCACTTTTTTTATTGCAAGAAGCAAAAAAACGCATGCTTTATCTTCAAAACAAAACTGTTGATTCAATGCAGCAAATGAAAAAAAATATGAACTTTTTAAATGCTACTCAGAGAGAAACGCATAATAGTTTTGATATTACCTCTTAGATTTTTTAACAATCCCAAAATGCAAACTTCTTATGGTGTAGTCACTTACAACTGCACCTTTTCTCATTCTTAGTATATGCTCTACTGCATCGGCAATATCCGTTGCTAAAAGTTTTTCACTCTCTTTTGGACTTACATCAAAACGCAGCTCATCATAAAAGCTTGATTCTGTCATATCTGGATTTATGTTTGTAATACTGAGCATACTCTTTCTTGTCTCTTCAAAAAGGGCATCGCCAAAGGATTTGAGCCCTGCTTTTGTAGCAGAGTACAGAGCGGCAAACTTGCTTGCACGTAAGGCTTCAATAGAGTTTATGTTGATGAGGTAGCCATCATTGTTTTTTAATGTGCGAAGTGTTGCGTTTGTAAGGAGCATTGGTGCTGTAAGATTGAGGTGGGTCATCTGCTCAATGGTTTTTCCAGAGAGCTCTTCGTGTGGTGCAAATCTACCAAAACCTGCAGCGTTAATAAGAATGGAGATATCCTCTTTTTTTAAAACATCACATAACATTTGTGTTGCGTGAGGCTCACTTAAGTCATAGGACAAAGGATGAAAATGTTCGTGATTATGGTGTTTATTGCTAATTGTTCTACTCACACCTAACA
>Ga0256828_1002782_pt1 | contig 10196 bp, 9 predicted proteins | sample CV88metaG_FD_185993 | JGI IMG/M metagenome (GOLD analysis project Ga0256828, IMG submission 185993) | Hydrothermal vent microbial communities from East Pacific Rise, Pacific Ocean - CV88 | ecosystem: Environmental > Aquatic > Marine > Hydrothermal vents | place: Pacific Ocean: East Pacific Rise... | reverse complement strand
GAAAAGGCACTAAAGGGGTAGTCGTGAATGTGTACCCACTTGCCATGCAACTCTCCCCAGACCTCTAACCTCTTTTCATATTTGAGTCCAATGAGGGTCAGTTTGGTGGGGTAGAGGATAAAGTTACTATCGGCAAGGTGTCGGTTGAGCTGTTGTTGGGAGGTAAGGTTCTCCTCGGGACAGGGGGGAGCCTCTTGGCAGGGTTGGGGAATGTATTGGGTTTTGATAATGGTATGGTTGATCTCTTGGCAGGGTTGGGGTTTGACATCCTTGGTAATGGCAAATCGTTTGTAGTAAGGCTCCCAAAGGGATCGTCCAAAGAGATAAAAAAGTAGGGTAGCTACCAAGACAAAAAGGATCAGCAGTAGGCTACAGAGTAGGGCTTGTCTCATGGTTGGCTCTCTGTTTGCTCTTCAAACTGCTTAAGAAGATTGGCGATCTGAGTCGCTCCATCTTGTTCAATAATTGTTTGAAGTCCTCGGCTAATGGGTTCGAGTTCTGCTTCTAGGAGTTTGAGTACCTTGGAGGTGGTTAGCTCTTTTTCTCTGAGGATCCACGCTAACCCTTGCTCTTCTAAAAATTTGGCATTGTAATATTGATGATCTCCTGCGGCATAAGGGTAGGGGACAAAGAGGGTAGGACAAGCAATGGCAGCAAGTTCCCACAGTGTTGATGCCCCTGATCGGGCAATGGCAAAGTCAGCTGCTTGCATATACTTAGCCAGTTGGGTGGTGAAGCCAAAGACCTCAGCTCGAACATCAATATCACGATAAGATTGACGTACCTCTTGGAGGTTTTTTTCGCCTGCTTGGTGGATGATGGAGATGCCTCGCTCTTTGAGTATGGGGGCAAGATCAAGGGCGAGACGGTTAATGGCTCTAGCCCCTTGGGAACCTCCTAAGAAGATGATGGTTTTGATCTCAGTGCGTATGCGTGACTTCTCAAAAAACTCTTGTTTGATGGGATAGGCATGGATGGGACTCTCCTCTTCATAGGAGGAGATAAAGGTATGGGCATAGGGACGTAAGAGTCGATTGAGTGAGCCAATGGCAGCATTTTGTTCATGAATGACCAAAGGAATACCCAATGATTTGGCTGCCAGTGAGGTGGGAGCTGCGGAGAAGCCCCCCACACAAAAGACCACGCTTGCGTGTTGCTCTTTGAGGATTTTTCGAGCTTTAAGTCCTGCTTTGAAGAGCATCCAAAGTGATTTGATTTTTCCCAAAAGACCTTGATTGACCACCCCTTGGGTCTCCAAAAAGTATTTGGAGGCAAATTGTTCGTCTTCTGCAAACCATGCCCTGTCTTGACCTTTTGTGGAGCCGATATAGATTAGTTTGTGATTGTTCAAAACCTCTTTGACCGCTTTTATTATGGTGAGGTGACCCCCTGTCCCTCCCCCTGTCATAATGATACTCATTTTATCTTCCCCTATGTATAACTTTTTTGGAGATCATCAAGACCAATCCAATGCTCAGACATGACGCAATGATTTGGGAGCCTCCATAGCTTAGAAATGGTACGGCAATCCCCTTGATGGGGGTGATGCCTGAGATACCAAAACTGTTGATCAAAAATGAAAACGCAAAGAGCAGTGCCACCCCGACACTAAAGAGATAGTAGACGGGATTTTCTACCTTGGCAGCGATTTTGAAGATACGAAAGATAATAAAAAGCATCGTAAAGACCACCACCACAATCGAGATAAACCCCAACTCCTCCATCATCCCTGAGAGGACAAAGTCGGTATGCACCTCAGAGAGAAATCCCAGTTTGTACTGTCCGTTCCCAATCCCTTGTCCAAAATACCCTCCATGGTTGATCGCATCGAGGGAGTTGGAGATCTGATAGGTCTCCAAACGGTTGGCTTCATTGTTAAAGGACAAAAACCACTCTTTGATCCGTTTGAGTCGGTGGGGTTGGGTTACGATAAGTAGCACAAATCCAGAGAGTCCAATCCCAAAGAGGATGGAAAAAAAGCGAAAACTGCTTCCCACCAAGATAAACAGCACAATGAGCGTCGCTGAGATGACCACGGTTTGTCCCAAATCTTTTTGAAAGACAGCGATCAATAAGGTAGAGATAAACAGAATGGTCACATAGGGGACAAAGACTTTGATCTCATCGCCCAGCTTCATCTCTCCTTTGGGTAGTCGGGTACGCACCAGACTCCAAGAGATAAACATAATAAAACCGATTTTATAAAACTCTACAGGGGTAATGGAGACGGAGCCAAAATTGATCCAGCGTTTGGCTCCTCCGACACTACGTACCAGCGTTTCTGGTAAAAAAGGCATAATGAGTAAGATGAATAAAAAGAATAAAAAGAGCATAATCCCAATGGGTTTAAACCATTTGTCGGGATCGAGTTTACTGAGAATGATAATGGTAAAAATACCAAGAACCACAGCAATAAGCTGTCGTACAAAGAAGTGGGTGTCACTGTAACCATGTTGTATGACGGCGAAATTAGAGAGTGAGTAGCTCATCACCAGTCCGATTAAGAGGAGGAGAATTGTCGCTCCAAATAGGGGTTTATCAATCATATTGTGTTTTCTTTTTTAATTTTTATTGTTAGTTTGTGCTATTTTATCAAAAACTTTTGTAAATGATAGTAAAATAGCGACGATAATTGAGAAGAAACTAATTAGGGTTAGAATGGAAGAAGAGTACGCTGGAAATAAGATTATACGGTATCGAAGCAGTATATTACTGGGCATGTTCATTGTTATCTCTTTTTTACTCATGATTTTTTTGGTAACCATTTTGGTCACGGTCAATGCTGATCGCAAAACTGCCAATCGTTTTATCTCCATCAAAAACAAAGCCATTCGAGGCAAGATTATCTCAGCTGATGGGTATACCCTTAGTTACAGTCAAAAACACTATCGTGCTGAGGTACATACAGGGAGTATTGATCCCAAGAAAAAAGATCTTTTTATTAAACTTTTTAGTATCTACAGTGGTATTGATGAAGAGAAGTTACGCAACCGTTTTGTGAATAGAAATGGTAAAAGCATCAAAGGGCGTATTGTCCTTGCCAGTGATTTGGATGTGCGTCTTGCCAGTGATCTAAAGTCCTTAAGTCGTAAAATGAGTCGCATGAAGATTTTTCGTCCTTTGGATCGGCGTAAACCTCATTTGATATTGGGCTTAGATATTATTGCTGATCGTGAGAGTCGTCATTTTCCTTATAAAAATATTTTAACACCAACGGTGGGGTATGTTCAGATCAAAGAGCATAAAGGCTATCGTTCTCCTATGGCGATCAAAGGATTGGAAAAGGCGTATAATACCTATCTTGTGCCTGAACGAGATGGCTTGGTCAAAGGGAAGCGTGATGTTTTTGGTACGGTAATACGCAATGGAGAGAGCAAAACGGTCAAGCGTTCAGATGGGATGAACCTGCATATTAATATTCCTTTGGATTTTCAACGGGATGTGGAAAAAGTATTGGATAAGATGAAGCATCAAATTGGGGCGGATGAGATTATGTTGGCGGTGATGAATTCTCACACAGGACAATTGTTGGCATTGGCAAGCTCTGAGCGTTTCAATCCTGAATCCATCCAACAACGGGATGTTAAGGCACTCAATCCTAATTTTTCTGAATACCTTTATGAACCAGGTTCTGTGGTAAAGCCTCTGACCCTTTCTATCGCATTAGACAAAGGGAAAGTCGATCTCTATAAGCGTATTAAATTGGGAGGGAAATATAAGGTTACGGATAAGTTTACCATTACGGATGACTCCTATTTCAAGGCATTGACCCCACGAGGGGTAATTATCTACTCTTCAAATATCGGTATCTCCAAGATTGCATGGAAGCTTACAGGTCAAGAGTTGCATGATGGGCTTGAGCAGTTTGGACTCTCTCAGCGTAGTGGAATTGATCTCTCCAAGGAGCTAGAGGGGCGTATTAAGCCCGCCTATCTCTTGGATTACCCTACGTACAGTGCCAATACGGCGTATGGGTACAGTATGTTTGTTAATTTTATGCAGCTGATCAAAGCCTACAGTGCTTTTAACAATGAGGGGATTGCGGTCACCCCACGGATCGTGGATCACTTCTCAGACAATGAGGGGCATACCTATGCGGTCAATGTTGAGATTCCCTCTTTGCAGGCGTGTACTGCCAGTACCGCCAATAAGGTCAAAAAAATTCTTACGGATGTGGTAGAGATAGGAACGGGAAGTGCGGCACAGTATGATGGTTTGGAGGTAGGAGGGAAGACGGGAACTTCTCATATTGCGTATAAAGGCAAATACATTGAAGAGTATCACAGCAGTTTTTTTGGGTTTGTGAACGATAAGTTTGGGCATAAATATACCATTGGGGTCTTGGCAATCAAACCCAAAAAGGTCTATTTTGCCTCTCAAACAGCCGCACCTACTTTTTATAAAGTGGTAGATACCATGGTCAAATATGGTTATCTTATCCCTGATAAGGTGATGGCAAAGATAGATTTCAAACGTCGGGAGAAGATGCGAATACGCAAACGCAAAGCATATATTCGCAAAATTCAAGAGTATAATGAAAAACATGGTATTGTTGAAGATACCAACAACTAAGGAGTAGTAATATGAGACTAGGACAAACAATAGCAGCATTCATCTTGATGATGAGTATCTTTGTAGGGTGCGTGGCCGTGGATCCACAAGGAAGAGGGTATTCTGTGGCTGTTCCCATGAGCATGGTGAATTCGACATTGGCAAAAGAGTTTCCTGTCAAAGAGAAGCGAAGTTTGGGAACCATAGAGATCTCAAATCCCAATGTATTGGGACAACAAGGCAAGGACAAACTCTCTGTGGGTACGGCGTTTAAATTTAGTAACTTTCTGATCAGTGATGGTATTGGAGGCAGTCTTAAACTCTCTAGTGGGGTACGTTTTGATCCCAAAACCCAAAACCTCTATTTGGCAAACCCTATGGTTGAAGAGATTAAATTTCAAAACTTCTCTTTGGCAAAGTACCTTACCAATGATATGCGAAACTCTTTGGGGTTGATTATTGCTGAAACCATTGCCAAAAAACCCATTTATAATATCCACAAAGCGGGTGTGGCATCAGGATTTGTCAAGGGAATTGATATTCGTAATGGGCAGATATTTTTAACCTTTGGACTCTAAGCCATGAATAATAAACCACACTATACCCTGTTTAAAAATGCCTCTTATGCGTTGGATGGATTGAAGCATGCACTTAAAACGGAAACCTCTTTTAAAATAGAGGTTGCCATTGCGTTTATTTTTTTCCCTCTGATTTATTGGTTGCCTTTTGTGCTGATATATAAATTGGTGCTGATTGGGAGTTATGTCTTAATTATGATTACAGAATTGCTTAACTCAGCAGTAGAAAATGTGGTGGATTTGGTGACCCAAGAGATACATCCCTTGGCAAAAGCTGCCAAAGATATTGGGGCAACAGCCGTACTCTTTTCAGTGCTGTTGCATCTGCTCTTGTGGGGATTGATTGTGATGGATTATTTTAAAGTTTGATAACAGAGATTCCTATCTGTTGTTGATGAGATTTTTTTTTACATAAAAAGAAACAGATTATTTTTTGAGATAGATTTGATCGAGGCATGGGTGCTTACTCCTTTATTTTATTAATTTAAACTTAATGAAATATTCTACTGAAATTACTTAAGAAAGTCAAGAAGAAATTACTTTATCTCCTCTAATTCTTCATCATTTTCTAACAGGTGACAAAATTTTAACCCATGTAAAAAGATTGCCCAAGAGATATAGATCCACAAAAAGAAAAAAAGCAAGATGCTAAATCCCCCATAGATACTCATATAGGTTTTATTGTGGACGACATAGAAGACAAATCCTACCTTAGCTAAGTACCATGCCAAAGAGGCAATAAAGGAGCTAATGCCTGCGGCTTTGTTACTCACATCGGTATTGGCAGAGATCTTATAACTGAGAAAAAATAGACTCCAAATGATGAAAAAAGGAAGAATATTGAGAATATGAATGGTGGAGGTCCAGCTATGTTGATCCAACAGATTCTGTATCTCCGTAGAGGCATAGAATGAAAAGACCAGCATAATAGGCGTAAGCGTTACCAGTGTCCAGTAGACGGTCACGGATGACCAAAAACTTCGAGGTTTGGTACCAAAGATATCATTGACAATATAGTCATAGTTTTTAAAAAACATCATGGAGGCAAACAGTACATAGATGACCCCCACAATCCCCAATTTTCCTGAATTCTCCACAAAACTATTGATATAGCTTAGTACCTCTTCTGAGTGTGTGGGCATTAAATTTTGGAAAATTAGGTTCTGAATATCGCTATAGACCTCGTCAAAGATAGGAAGATTGGTAAAAATTGAGAGGATAATAACCAAAAGAGGAATAATGGAAAAGAGGGTATAGTAGCTTAGACTTGCTGAATAGTAACTCAAGCGATCCTCAAAAAGAGCCGATAGAAAATCCCGTATAAAGATGTAGTACTCTTTAATCAGTTGACGGATTTTTATCGGTTTCTTTTTCATTTTTTATAAACCCATTTTACCAGGATTAAGAATATTGTTGGGATCAAATGCTTTTTTGATGTCTTTAAAAAGTTGTAGCTCTGCTTCATTGAATGCAATGCCCATAAAGGGTGCTTTGGAGGTACCAATACCATGTTCCCCACTGAGCGTTCCTCCCATATCGACCACGAGTTGGAAGATCTCTTCGATACAGTGATGCCCGTCGTCGATTTGGCTGATGTCGATCATGACATTGACATGGATGTTCCCATCGCCAGCATGACCAAAGCAAGGGACTTTGAAGCCATACTTATCCCCAATGGCATAGATTTTTTTGAGGGCTTCGGGGAGCATGGAGCGTGGGACTGAGATATCTTCATTGAGCTTTTTATTCCCAAAGATGGTAATGGATTGTGAGGCATTTCGTCGGGCATACCATAGCTCTTTCTCTTCGGCTTCATCTTGGGCAACCCTAAACTCAGTGGCACCATTTTCTTTGAAGGATTTCTCTAGGGTTTGGAGCTGAAAGGCAACCTCTTCGGGAACATTTCCATCGACATCACCCACCAGTACCCCACCCGCCTCTTTGGGGAGATTGACTCCCAGTTTTTCGATCAGGGCTTCAATGACCAGTTTGTCCAAAAACTCCATTGCCACAGGATTGGCACCCGCGGAGAGCGACTTGAAGACGGCATTCATCGCATTGTCCACTGAGGGGAAGATGCCCATATAGGTTTTTTTGTATTTGGGTTTGGGGATCAGTTTGAGGGTGAGTTCGGTCAATACGGCCAGTGTTCCCTCTGAGGCGATGAGAATCCCTGCGGTGTTGTAGCCTGCAACATCTTTGATGGTACGTTTTCCCGCACGGATCACCTCCCCATTGGCACGCACGGCACGCAGTGCCATGACATAATCTTTGGTGATACCATACTTCGCTGCACGCATACCACCAGCGTTTTCACTCACATTGCCTCCCAAGGTCGAGTACTCTTCACTGGCGGGGTCTGGGGGATAAAACAGCCCCAAGGCTTCAACATGTTTTTGAAGATCCATATTGACCACACCAGGTTGTACCACAGCCACCATGTTTTCGGTGTCCACTTCAAGGATCTTGTTCATGTGTTTCTCCATCGCCATAATAATCCCCCCATTGGCAGGTAAAGCTCCTCCTGTAAATCCTGATCCTGCCCCACGGGCAGTGATGATGATCTGATGGGTATTACAGTATTTTAGAATCGCTTGGACATCCTCCTCATGACGGGGGAAGATGACCGCATCAGGTTCAAAACGGGTACGGGTCGCATCATAGCTATAGGCGATCATATGGGCTTTGTCATCATAAATATTTTCAGTTCCGACGATGGCTTTTAAGGCTTTGAAATGGTTCTTATCAATCATTTTATGGCTCCTACTCCTTGGTAATATTCAGGAAAATCTTGTGGTGAATCTGCTCCCAAAAAGTTATTGGAGAGTTGTTTAAAACGGGCATAGAAAGGAGAGATGGTTTGGCTAACAGGAGTGCTAAACGGTTCCTCTTTAAGCATGACTTGGCTGATGGGATCGACTATAAGTAGTTTATTTTTGGTCACGATGAGAACCAATCCCACTTGATTGTCAAGGGCAAACCCTTTGAGATTGTCCCATGAGAGCTGTTTTTGTTCTTTGATGATAAGGTACATGGCATAGAGATCAGGGTGAATCCAATTTTTGGAGATGTTTTTGGTAATTTGACTATAGACCTGTTCATTGGGGGCAATGAGCAGTAGGTTGTTGTAAAAATTCCCCAAAATAACTCTGTCTCCCTTTTGAACACTGTTTTTGATGGTGGGTAGATTATTATGATCCAGTGCAGTATAGTTACCTATTTGGGCTTGTTGGGATCCTTGGGTGATCAGTGTATGGGTAATGGCAGAAAGATGGTTCCCATAATTATGAATCACAATTCCACTCATGCCTTGGGGAACTTTGTCTGTGAGTGTGGCTATTTGTCCATTGTTGGATACGGATTGAACCGTGGTTTGGATGGTTTGTGGTAGTTCCAGTGCCATGAGGCTTAAGGTACTTAATAGAATAAGTAGAAATTTTTTCATAATTTTCCTTGAAAATTTAGGTGATACGATTATACTTGCAAAAGATTAATACGTCCTAAATTTTCAAGTCAAGTAGGGCTTAGACCCCATCCACCCTGAGGAGTTTTGTTTTTCCGATCATCAGATCAATGGTCATTTTCATCCGTTTGAAGACCGACTCTTGACGATACTCAAGATTGTGTTTTTTACAAATATCTTTGATGAGGGGTTGAGTCTTTTGGTAGAAACTAAGAGGCATATCGGGATAGATATGATGTTCTACTTGATAGTTGAGGAACCCATGGAGGAAATCTTTCCAATCCGATCCTGTGTTGTAGTTAACAGAACCCATAATTTGTCGAAGATAAAACTCTCCATGTCCTTTGTAGGGTTCATTGAACATGTAGATATCATCCGCTGAGTGGTTGGGAACAATGACCAAAAAGGAGTGCAAGTTGGCAAAAAACTCAGCCATTAAGACAATAATAAAGGCATTAAGTACCGCCGTGGTTCCCAAGGGTAAGAAGAGCGCAGGAATAACAATAAATTTGATTGTGGCATAGGGAAGATAGTAGTTCCACCAAAGCTCAAACCCAAAGGGAGTACGGGGATCAAACTCATAATCTGTCACCTCTTTTTTGTTCTCCTCTTTGAGTTTTTTATTTTGTAAAATTCTGAGTGTATTGGGTGCATAGTAGGTAAATTTCCATGTTCCTGCAAAAACATAAACAAAAAGTCGTCTTGCCCACATGGGGGTTTTGGATTGGATGAGCCACTGCATGTTTCGCTCGACATTATCGGGATCATCATCTTCTCCGAGATGGTAGTGGTGCATGATGTTATGCTCATAGGACCACGCATCAGGGGTGATCCAGTCCAACCAATCGAGCCATCGTCGGCTCCCTTTGGCATAATATTTTTTGGTATACTTCTCAGGAATATTGGGAACTTTATCATACGCTCCGTGCAAGATTGGGTGGGTGACATTGGCCCAACGTGCTACATTCCCTGTACTGATCATCAATGCAGCCACAATGGCAAGTGACCAAAAAGCAAAGCTGCTCAGTCCACTGTTTAGCTCTATTAGACTGATAACAGCGATCATAAAATATCCTGAAAAGGTAAACATCCTTCCCCATCGTTCCATCTTAAGTAGGTGTTCAAAATCCTCTTGTGAGGGATTCCCAATTTTCTCTTTTGCCTCTTCGATATCTCGTTTGAGTTGCTCCTTGTCGATCTGATCGTAAGGCGTGTATTGATAACTCTGTGACTCCAGTCGTGACATGTTTTTCCTTTTCCATTATGATTGATTAACCGATTATATATAAAATTTTGTAATACTCATAATAATTAAAGGTGATAAAAGTATAAATTAAATTTATCGAATATTTCGTTACAACTATTTGTATTGATGATCACCAAAAAAAATAGGAATCATTATTTTTTAATGAATGGGTTTATTTTTGTGTCACATTTCGCATGATTTCAAACCAATTGCGACTAAAATGTTCACGAATATAGGACTCATGGTGTGGGACAAAACAGCCTGCACAGTTTTGATGGATGGCACTTTGGGAGATATATTGTGATCCATCTTTGGAGTGGATGTTACACTTGGAGTAGAGGGTACGCTCCCCTTGTTG
>Ga0256828_1002781_pt1 | contig 10200 bp, 8 predicted proteins | sample CV88metaG_FD_185993 | JGI IMG/M metagenome (GOLD analysis project Ga0256828, IMG submission 185993) | Hydrothermal vent microbial communities from East Pacific Rise, Pacific Ocean - CV88 | ecosystem: Environmental > Aquatic > Marine > Hydrothermal vents | place: Pacific Ocean: East Pacific Rise... | reverse complement strand
CACTTTCTCTTAAATCACTAAGCATTGGTCTTTTATTCTCTCTACTCTCGAGACTTCTATTTAATTGAGATAGAGCTAAAATTGGCATCTGTAACTCTCTTGCCAACTGTTTTAATCCCCTAGATATCTCAGATATTACAAGCTGTCTCCCCTCTTTACTATCTCCACTCATAAGCTGAAGATAGTCAACTATTGCCATAGTTATCTCTGGATGTTTAGATTTTAATTTCCTAAGTTTACTTCTAATATGGTGAATTGTGGCATATCCACTATCATCTACAAATAACTTTTTTTTAGTCATAGAGTTTGTGGCATCTACCAATCTACTCCACTCCTCATCATCTAAATCCCCAACTCTTAACTTCTGAAGTGGTATAGATGTCTCACTAGATAACATTCTAAGCATTAACTGCTCTGCCGGCATCTCTAAAGAGAAAAAGGCTACCCCCTCATCTCTCTGTAATGCCTTATGGGCAATATTTAATACAAAGGAGGTGTTGTGTGTTACCGTCATATCTTCAAGTAGAAAAAGTCCATTTCCATCTATCTCAAAACCATAATAGTCATCTACTCCATCATATTCTACTTTTATTCCTGTGTGCATATGGTCTCTTTTAGACATAAGAGGACGAGCTTTTTTTCTTGCTACTTTTGTAGGAATTATATCAAGATGACCCACAATACGAATACGATACACTTTACACTCATAATCTATATTTTTTATTTTAGCCATTTTAGAGTTAAAAGAGCATCTAAACCCTAAAGTATCTGCTAGAAATTTAATCTGTTTAGCTAACTCTTTTGATTTTTGTGTAATCTCTATTACATGGTGTTTATCATCATAATACCCATCACTATCTATTAATCCAGCTAAAAGCTCCAAACGGTTTTTTCTACTATTTATTAAATATTTTTGGGGAATATGTTTATTATTTAAAAGATTTAAATTTTTTAATTTTTTTTGAAGATATGAATCACTATTATTTAAACTTTTATCTAATTTATATCTTTTATGATTAGGATTTTTATTTAAAAAACCTATCTCTAAAGGTATTAATAATTTTTTTGATAAATGTTTTATATAAATATCTATTTCAATATCCGTATTAGTAATTTGTGCTGAATTAGAATTTCCATCACCCAACCATAATCCTAAAAAGTATGGTTCAATCTCCAACTCTTGCTCTGGAAATTCGACTGCAACTTTATATCCCTTATAGTTACTTTTAAACTTATCAGACTTTTTTATATACTCCTCAACCGATATATTTAAAATATCACCATGTCTATATTTCCCCTCATTCCTAGAACGCTTTAAAGATAATATATGAGACCTATTTACACGATAATCTATCCCCCTATTTTGTCTAATCCAATACATCTCTTCTCTTCCACGAGCTAAAGATAAGACCCTTCTAGGAGTGGAATCATCACCCATTAAGAGGTCTCCAACCCTAATATCTTCTACCTTTTTTAACTCCCCTGAATACATTAATATCTTTGTTCCTCGGCTTAGGCATTTTCCCATCGCTGGTCTTGCAGCAATTACAATAAAATCTCCCTTTCCAAACCCATTTATCTTTTTATTTAAATCTCTAAATCCGGTATCGATACCAACCAATCTACTATTTCCTAGAGCCTTTAATCTCTCTATTTCACCTATAACAGATACAGTTATATCTTTTGAGTCTCTAAAATCCTTTACTATACTATTTTGGGTTATCTCATAGAGTCTCTTTTCTATCTGATTCATTACATTATCAGTTGGTAAATCCTCCTCGACGATTAACTGTTTAATTGTTGTAGCGAGAGAGGCTAGAGACCTCTTTGTTGAACGAGCCTTTATCTCCTCTACATAGGCATCTGTATTTGATATTGGATTGGTAGCTAAAACCTCCAACATAGCTACCTCATCAAACCTTTTCTGTTTCTGAAGTTTTGTCTTTAAAAACTCCTCATCTATTGGCTTATCCTCCCTATTCAACTCCTCCATCGCCTCAAATAGATATTGGTGAAAGGGGAGATAGAAATCTTTTGGTTTTAATTTAAGCCAAATATCTTCAAATATTTGTGGGTCAAATATAATAGCAGATAATACAGCCCTCTCTATATTTATATTATATAAATTATCACTCAAAATATACTACTCCAAAGCACTTATATATTTTTCAACTTCTAAAACAAATCTATCCACTAAATCTCTCTCTGGCAATTTTGCTATAATCTCCCCCTTTACCATAATAAGCCCACTCTCTTTTCCAAATGCAATAGCCACATCTGCATGTTTAGCCTCTCCAATGGCATTTACGGCACACCCCATAATAGAGACATCAATTGGCTCTTTTATATGGGAGATTCTCTCTTCCACCTCTGCTACTGCTTTAACCAAATCTGCCTCTATTCTTCCACAAGTTGGACAGGATATAATATTTACCCCCTCTTTTACCCTTCCACTATCTTTTAAAATAGCTTTTGCTACTCTAATCTCCTCCTCTAACTCTCCGGTAATTGATACCCTCATAGTGTCCCCAATTCCATCGAGAAGCAACGCACCAAGTCCAATAGCCGATTTTACAGTAGCGTGGAAAATAGTTCCCGCCTCTGTTACTCCTAGATGAAATGGGTAGTTATTTTTGGGTCTAAGTGTTCTATACGCCTCCACAGTTCTATCTACATCACTAGCCTTTAGAGATACCTTTATATCTGTAAAATCTAAATCTTCCAAAAATTTAATATTATATTCAGCACTAGCAACCATTCCCTTAGCAGTTGCCCCATACTTAATCTCAAACTCCTTTTCTAAACTTCCAGCATTAACCCCTACTCTAATTGGAAGATTTCTCTCCCTACACGCCTTTACAATCTCCTTAATTCTCCCCTTCTCCCCAATATTTCCGGGATTAAAACGGATACAATCTACCCATTTACTAGCCTCTAGTGCCAATTTATAATTAAAGTGTATATCTGCAATTAGAGGAAGGGATATTCGCTCTTTTATCTCCTTTAGAGCTACGGCAGATTGCATATTTGGCACAGCTACTCTAACCATATCTGCCCCTGCAAAATGAAGTCTATTTATCTGCTCTACCGTAGCTTCTATATTACTGGTATCACTAAATGTCATGGATTGAATAGATATTGGAGCATCTCCACCAACTGCAACATCTCCAACAAATATCTTTTTTGTAGGGTATCTCTCTTTCAAAACCTATCCTTTATAACTTATGAAAAAATTTTTTAAAATTGTATCTAAAAAAATTGAGAGAAATATATATAAAATTATTGATTATCACTGAGCTAAAGAGAGTAAAATTAAAAAATTATTAATATTTAATCTGAATCCTCATCTAATATTTTTTCTATCTCTTGCATAGCCTCTTGATTTTTGAGTCTAAATTTAATCTCTATTCTTCGAGAGGCATCTTTATCCTCTATGCCATTTACCAAAATTGGGTCTAAATATGACCTTCCACTAGCAACTAATTTATCTTTAATATTGTGTCTTTTGACATAATCCAAACTGAGTAGATAGTTCATTACGGCGTAGGCTCTCTTTTGGGATAGCTCTAAATTATACATAAAACTACCATCACTATCTGTATGCCCCTCTATTACAATTAAATCCAGATATTTTCTAATATCACTATCTGAGATAAGAGTCTCTATATAATCTATAAATAGAGATTTTAATTCACTTTTTGCCACATTTTTTAGAGTGGCAGACCCCTTATCAAATAGAATATTTGAGGAGAGTCTAAGTGTGCCACTCCTTCTATCTATATCTATCTTATCGCCTAGTGCCTCTTTTAGTTTTGCAATAACTTTTAATTTTATACCTGTTAAGTATTTAATCTTTTCTCTTTGAGCCTGAAAATTCTCCAAAAGTTTAGAATATTTTAACTCCTTACTATTTAAAAGTTTACTAACTCTATCTAAGTCACTTGATGTTCTATTTAACTCATCTCTTAAAATTATAATCTGCTCTTTATATTCGCTCTCCTTTGCCAATCTATCAATTAGTCTCCGATTTAATTTGGTTAGATTCTCTTCTCTATCTTTTAATTTAGAGCTTAAGACTACTATCTGTTGGTTACTACTCTCTAAACTCTTCTCCTTCTCTTTTAAAAGCTCTTTTAAGTTTGCTATTATATTATCCTTTTTAGATATTGCAAGAGATTTTTTCTCTAAAATTTCAGACTTATCCTCTAAGCTCTTTTTTAATATTGAAGATTTTACAATAATTGCCCCAATTAGAAGAATAAATACAAATAATAGACCTGCCATTAAATCGGCGTAAGATATCCAAAAATTACTACTCTGGCTACTATTTTGCTTTTTCATAATCTATATCTAATTTTCTCAAACTTATCTAAAGAGTCTTGTAACTTATCTGCTACACCAATAAATTTTTGGATATTTTTCTCTATTCTATCATTTGCCTCAAGTGCATTTTGAGCCACATTTGCTCTGGATATGGTCTCCTTTAACTCCTCCAATACCAACTTTAGATGTGTAGATACATTTGTAAAGTTTTTATTGGTCTGCTCCATTACGGTTTTAAAGTTCTCCATATGTCTATCATTTAACTTCTCAATAAACTCTAAACTAAATGTCTCCTTTAGAAGAGATACAAGCCTCTCATCTCTCAGGTTATATTGTATATGCTCATGTTTTTTTAGTTCGCTATCACTCCATATATACTCTTTATATAGACTCTCTAAATATAACTTATCACTATCAAATTTTGATAATCCCCTCTTTTCAAAATATATCCATACAATAGATAGGAATATTCCAAAAATAGAGGCATAAAAGGCTGTTCCAATTCCACTTAAAAGTATTGAAATCTGCTTATCTAGCGTATCTGTATCACTTATTGAGAAATCTGGCATAGAGATTGCAATCGCCGTAAATGTCCCTAGAATCCCAAGCATTGGAAATAGAGATGATGCGACAGATGCAAAATTATCATTTCTAAAGCTCTTATAATACTCATTTATAAAATCTTCAATATTAATAGTAGATTTTGTCTTATCTCCAATAGTTAAAGAGTTATCATATATAGCCTTTTGGAGACTCTTTTGAAGCTCAATACTCTCATTTCTCATTTTACAAATTATATAATTTGCATTGTGTTTTACAAAAAAAAGAAATATTATATATATAAAAGAGATAATAAGTAGTGAATGCAGTTCAACCTTTAGGGCAATAACTCCCAAAAAACCCAATACAATACCCATTAAAAAAATAGTCGGTAAAAATGTAATTGCTATATAGTTACTAATACAAGATGAAGAGTTTCTATTTCTCATTTCAAATTACTTTCTATATTTTACTTTATTATAATATAATATCACAATAATATTAATAGAAAATTAATGCTTCTTTTTACTTTTACCTCTATTTTTACTCTTATTATCTTCACTCTCCTCTAACTCCTCACTGCTATTATTTGTATCATATATTTGAACTGGCACTTTTTTAACTAAATAGAAGTAGTTGGGGTGCAAAATATCAGCATAGGTCTTTATAATTGCTGTTTTATATGTGCTTCTGGTAAAAACTTTAGAGACAACTCCCACAGGAATATTTGCCAAAAATATATTATCAAGTCCACTTGTTACAACCTTATCCCCAACTGAAATCTTAGACCACTTAGGGATAAAATTTATCTCCATACTCTTCTCATCAATCCCCTTTGCAATACCCGGCATTCTATCTTTCCCAACAAAGGTTGAGAATTGACACATCTCATTGGAGAGTAAAATACCCTCTAAATTATCTCCATTCTTAATGGCAATTCCAGCAGCTACATTTTTCTGAATAAGTCCATAAATCTTATCATCTTTTAAATTCTCACCATCAGTTAAATATATAACTGAAAAATCGTTTAACTTCTTATAGGAGATAGTCTGAATCCTAAAAACATTACTACTCGAATTATACTTCTGAACTTTAGACTTACTATAATTTTCTAGCTCCTCTATTACCATCTCTTGATGATATAGATATTTTCTAAGTAAAATATTCTCATCTTGTAGTTTTTTAATTGTATCTATTTGATTAAAATAGGTATTTACATAACTCTTAAGAGAGTTCTCTATCCCTAAAAAGAATCTCTTAACTGGAATAGCTACAAAAGAGAACTCCTTTTGAAACTCCTCCTCCTTTTGAAAAACTAAAAAGGAGGCTAATACTATAAGAGCTATAAAAATTAGTCTTTTATTCATCATAAGCTGTATGCTGTAATAGGTCTATCTCTTCTAAAGCTTTTCCCGTTCCATGAGCAACTGCTAGTAGTGGCTCTTCACACACATAGACAGGCAATTTTACAATATTTGATAGATACTTATCAAGCCCTCTAATTAAAGCCCCCCCACCGGTTAAGACAATTCCATTCTCTACAATATCACCTGCTAAATCTGGTGGAGTATCCTCCAATACCTGTTTTAGAGCCTCTCCAATCTCCTTTAGTGGTCCTTTCATCGCCTCTCTCATATGTTCTGAATTTATCTCAATAGATGTAAGAAGCCCCGTTACTTGGTCTCTCCCTTTAACTGTCATACTAAGCTCCTCTTCTAACTGAATTGCAGTTCCTATTTTTATCTTTAAATCCTCTGCAACTCTATCCCCAATTAGAAGGTTAAAGTTTTTCTTCATATAATCTATAATATTTCTATCTAACATATCTCCAGCAACTCTAATTGATTTACTCTGAACAAGTCCCCCAAGAGATGTCACTCCAATCTCCGTAGTTCCACCTCCAATATCCACAACTAAATTTCCATTTGGCTCTTTTACGGGGATTCCTGCTCCAATAGCTGCAGCCATCGGCTCTTCTATTAGATAAACCTCTCTAGCCCCTGCACTCATAGCAGACTCCTTTACAGCTTTTCTCTCAACTTGGGTAAGCCCAAATGGAACACAGATTATAATTCTTGGGGAGAAAAGCCCCTTTCTATTGTGGACCTTCTCAATAAAATATCTAATCATCATCTCTGTAACATTAAAATCTGCAATTACCCCATCTCTCATAGGGCGAATTGCCTTAATATTGCCGGGGGTCTTGCCTATCATCTCTTTAGCCTCTAACCCAACGGCTAAAATTTTCTCCCTTCCATGCTTATCATATTGAATAGCCACAACAGATGGTTCATTAATCGTGATACCTTGACCTTTTACTAAAACAAGCGTATTTGCCGTTCCTAAATCTATTGCTAAATCATTAGAAAACATTCCTAAAACTTTTTTAAACATCTCTACTCTTTCCTTGTCTTATGCTGATTTTGAATTTTTAATATAGATTGGTTTTAAATTTTTATTTATAACATCTTCAGTAATAACAACCTCATATCCGCTAAGCTCTGGAAGTTCATACATAATATCGATTAAAATCTCCTCCATAATAGAACGAAGCCCCCTAGCACCTGTTTTCCTCTCTATAGCTTTTTTAGCAATCGCCCTCAATGCCTCCTCTTCAAAAGATAATATCACATTATCAATTTCAAAAAGTTTTTGATACTGTTTTACAATAGAATTTTTAGGTTCTAATAATATTTTTATCATATCATCTAAGGTTATAGGCTCTAAGGTGGCTACTACATGGAGTCTTCCAATAAGCTCAGGGATAATTCCATAGTGAACTAGGTCACTAGACTCTATTAGGTGAATAACACTATTATCTCCACTCTTACTAATCTTCTCTTGTCCAAAACCTAAAATATTTGCTCCAAGTCTTCTTCTAATAATCTCCTCAATTCCATCAAAAGCACCCCCACATATAAAGAGAATATTTGATGTATCAATCTGTAAGAAGTCTTGGTTGGGGTGCTTTCTCCCCCCTTTTGGGGGGATATTTACAACTGAACCTTCAATTATCTTTAAAAGGGCTTGTTGAACCCCCTCACCCGATACATCTCTTGTAATTGAACGATTTTCACCCATTCTAGCAATCTTATCAATCTCATCTATAAATATAATTCCCCTCTCAGCCCTCTTAATATCTCCATTTGCAGCTTGGAGAAGTTTTGTTAAAATATTCTCTACATCTTCTCCAACATATCCAGCCTCTGTTAAATTGGTAGCATCTGTAATTGCTATTGGGACATCTAAAAATCTAGCAATAGTTTGAGCTAAAAGCGTCTTTCCTGAACCTGTTGGTCCAATTAGAAGAATATTTGACTTCTCTATACTTGTATCATCATCTCTTTTTAATATTCTCTTATAGTGGTTATAGACGGCAACAGATAGTGTCTTTTTTGCCCTCTCTTGACCAATTACATAATCATCTAATATTCTATGTATCTCTTTTGGAGTAAGTAGAGATATCTTCTCCTCCTGCTCCTCTTTAGAATACTCCTCATTATCTCCAAATAGAATCTTATACGCCGATGTAACACAGTTAGAGCATATATATACACCATTTCCTGCAATAAATGGGTTATCCATTCTCTCTGTCGTATTACAAAAACTACATCTCTTTTTAGCCATTAATATTTTTCCTTATAAATGGAATTCCTCTTTTTGATGAAATAATAAACTCCAATAATTTTTTTACTCTCTCAGATTTACATTCACTCAAAAGCTCTCTCGCATTATCTAGTAGAGGTTTACCACTCTCAAATAATCTCTTATATACAACTTTTAATCTATCTATATCTTCTCTACTAATATGGCGTCTCAACCCTACTAAGTTTAACCCCCTGACTACGGCACGATTTCCCTCTGCTAGACAATATGGAGGAATATCTTGACTAAGGGCAGATGCACCTGCAATCATTGCAAAATCTCCAATATGGACAAATTGATGTATCGGTGTCAATCCTCCAATTACTACAAAATTTCCAAGTTCTACATGTCCTGCAAGAGTTGCACCATTTGCTAAAATACAATTATCTCCCATCTGGACATCATGACCTATATGGACATAGCCCATTAAGAGGTTATTATTTCCTATCCTAGTAACACTACCACCCCCTTCAGTTCCGGGGTTTAAGAGGGTAAATTCACGAATCCTATTATTGTCTCCAATAATAAGCTCCACCTCCTCCCCTCTATATTTTAAATCTTGAGGAATAGAACCCACCACGGCGTGAGAAAATATGTGATTATTCTCTCCAATCGTGGTATTACCTGCAATAACTGCATGAGAATCTATAATCGTATTATCACCAATAGTTGCTTTTGAAGATATACATACAAAAGAGCCTATTTTAACATTTTTTCCAATCTTTGCACCATCTTCAATAACAGCTGTTGGGTGAATATCTGACATAATTTACCTACTCTATTTATCTACAATCATAGCTTTTAGTTCAGCCTCTGCCACAAGCTTATCTAAAACATACGCCTTTGCATCTAAATGCCAAACTCTCCCTCTATGTCTTATTACATTTATCTTATATACAAGCTGGTCACCGGGAGTAACAGGAAGTCTAAATTTTGCTCTATCTATACTCATAAAATATACAACCTTATTCTCTATATCCTTCTGCTCCTCCTCCGATGCACTCTGAAACGCCAAAACACCTCCAGCTTGTGCTAACCCCTCAATTATCATTACCCCCGGGTATATTGGATGGTTTGGAAAGTGTCCCTGAAATACAGGTTCGGATATGGAAACATTTTTATAAGCCTCTATATATCTTCCCTCTTCAATTTTAATAACCCTATCTAGTAACAAAAAAGGATACCTATGAGGTAATATCTTCTGAATTTCAACCACATTAAATGTCACTATTTTAACCTTTGGATAAAAATTTAATAGATTTTATCCAAATTAAGCTAAAAATAGTCTCAAAGTTCAATAAGTTCCTCCCTTATATCCTCATAAATATAGCTTTTCAAAAGGAGTTCTACCCTCTGTGTTGGAATTTTATCCACAACTATAAGAGTTGATATATCATATAGACTATTTAAAATCTTATTTCTAAAGTTTAATTCTGTATCAAAGCTGGGAGGTGAAAATAGTAACTCCTCTACCCTCTTATAGTTACTATTTGTAATTTTATTAAAAAAACTAAGTGGAACAAACTTTACCTCATCTCTATTTAAATAGTATATATCTCCAATATTATACCCAATTTTTCCCCTTGTATAGTCTCTTTTAAGGGTTGAGTATGGAATAATATGAGATGGAACTACCCCCTTTTTTACTCTAAGAAGAGCATATTCAAGCCTCCAATTTAAAAATCTCTGTTT
>Ga0256828_1002780_pt1 | contig 10203 bp, 3 predicted proteins | sample CV88metaG_FD_185993 | JGI IMG/M metagenome (GOLD analysis project Ga0256828, IMG submission 185993) | Hydrothermal vent microbial communities from East Pacific Rise, Pacific Ocean - CV88 | ecosystem: Environmental > Aquatic > Marine > Hydrothermal vents | place: Pacific Ocean: East Pacific Rise... | reverse complement strand
AACCAACCATCATAAGGATAAACATGTTAAATTCTTTGCATTCTGGTAATAGACTCCGTGTCGATTTTTCCAAGACACCCAGAGAGATAGAGATCCCCAACCTGCTCCAACTTCAACAAAAAAGTTACGAAAACTTCCTCATGCTTGGCGAGAAAGACAGAAAGAACTCCACACTTGAAAAAGTATTCCGTTCCGCTTTCCCTATTCATGACCAGCAGAACCGTCTGACACTGACATACAAGAACTCCGAGATCATCAAACCGAAATATACGGTTAGAGAGTGTATGGAGAGAGGTTTGACCTACTCTGTATCTTTGAAGATGAATATCGAGCTCATTATCTGGAACAGAGATGAGAAAACCGGTGAGAAACTTGATCCAAAAGAGATCAAGCAGCAAGCTGTATTTGTCCGTGATATCCCTTTGATGACAGACAGAACCTCTTTTGTTGTCAACGGTGTTGAGAGAGTTATTGTCAACCAGCTTCACAGATCCCCAGGTGTTATCTTCAAAGAGGAAGAGGGTACGACGGTTGGTAGCAGCCTTCTCTACTCTGCGCAGATCATTCCTGACCGTGGTAGCTGGCTCTATTTTGAGTATGACTCAAAAGATATCCTTTATGCGCGTATCAATAAAAGAAGAAAGATCCCTGTCACGATCCTCTTTAGAGCACTTGACTACTCCAAAGATGATATTGTCAAACTCTTCTATCCGACAAAAGAGATCATTATCAAGGATAACAGATTCCTTGTGAAATTTGATCCAAATGACTTTGGCGGTAGAGCTGAGCATGATGTAAAAGATATGGACGGTAATATTGTTGTCAATGCAGGAAAACGTCTTACAAAGAAAAAAGCACAGAAACTCATTGAAGAGGGACTGGAGTGGATCGAATATCCTGTAGATACACTGGTAGAGAGACACCTCGCAACAGCAGTGATCGACCAGGAGAGTGGTGAAGTTCTTTATGATGTTGTGACACCATTGGATGAAACAAAACTTAAAAAGATGATTGAACAGGGTATTGATAAGATCGAGATCATCAATGACCTTGCTGAAGGAACTGATAAATCTATCATCAATGCCTTCATCGCTGATCAGGAGAGCCTCAGACTGCTTAAGCAGACCGAAGAGATCGATGATGAGAACGTACTCTCTGCAATTCGTATCTATAAAGTAATGAGACCAGGAGAGCCTGTTACGCCGGAAGCTGCAAAAGCATTCTTGAAACAGCTTTTCTTTGATCCTGAGCGTTATGACTTGACACAGGTTGGTCGTATGAAGATGAACCATAAACTTGGTTTGGATACACCGGAATATATTACTGTACTGACAGCAGAAGACCTGATCAATACGGTTAAGTATCTGATCAAAGTTAAAAATGGTCAGGGACATATCGATGATCGTGATCACCTCGGTAACAGACGTATTAGAGCGATTGGTGAACTTCTTGGTAACGAACTTCACAGTGGACTTATCAAGATGCAAAAGGCGATCAAAGACAAGATGACAACGATCTCCGGTACACTCGATGAGTTGATGCCGCATGACCTTGTCAACTCCAAGATGATTACCAACACGATCCTTGAGTTTTTCTCGAGTGGACAGCTTTCACAGTTTATGGATCAGACGAACCCACTTTCAGAAGTGACACACAAAAGACGTCTCTCTGCACTGGGTGAGGGTGGTCTTGTTAAAGAGCGTGCCGGATTTGAAGTGCGTGACGTTCACCCGACACACTATGGTCGTATCTGTCCGATCGAGACACCGGAAGGTCAGAACATTGGTTTGATCAACACATTGGCAACGTATTCAAAAGTAAATGAGCACGGGTTTATCGAAGCACCGTACAAAGTGGTCAAAGATGGACAGGTAACAGATGAAATCGTATATGTAACTGCAACACAGGAAGAGGACAAATGTATTGCGCCTGCTTCTACCAAAGTGGATGAGAACGGTTTCATTGTTGAGGATCTGATCGAAACAAGACTGAACGGAAACATCGAACTTAATGAAAGAAGTCGTGTTGACCTTATCGATATATCTCCATTGATGATCTCCGGTTCGGCAGCAGCATTGATTCCATTCCTTGAGCACGATGATGCGAACCGTGCACTAATGGGATCAAACATGCAGCGTCAGGCAGTACCTCTTCTTAAAACAGAGGCGCCGGTTGTCGGTACAGGTATGGAAGCGATCGTTTCACGTGATGCATGGGAAGCAGTCAAAGCGAAGCGTTCCGGTAAAGTAGAGAAAGTAGATGCGAATGCGATCTACATCATGGGTGAAGATGAAACGGGTGTTTTCATTGACCATTATCCACTTGAAAAGAATATGAGAACCAACCAGAATACGACCTTTACCCAGACACCGATCGTGAAACTTGGTGACAAGATCGAAGCGGGTCAGGTGATCGCTGATGGTGCGAACATGGATCAGGGTGAACTTGCGATTGGTAAGAACATCATGGTTGCCTTCATGCCTTGGTACGGATACAACTACGAGGATGCGATCATCGTTTCTGAGAAGATCATTCGTGAAGACACCTTTACCTCTGTGCATACATACGAAAAAGAGGTTGAAGCGCGTGAGTTGAAACATGGAACGGAAGAGATCACTAGAGATATTCCGAATATCCGTGAAGATGAGTTGCTTCACCTTGATGAGAGTGGTATTGTCAAGATCGGTACCTATGTAAAACCGGGTATGATCCTTGTTGGTAAAGTCTCTCCAAAAGGTGAGATTAAACCGACTCCTGAAGAGAGACTTCTTAGAGCGATCTTCGGTGAAAAAGCGGGTCACGTGGTGAACAAATCACTCTACTGTCCGGCTTCTATGGAAGGGGTTGTCGTTGACATCAAAGTATTCACGAAAAAAGGATACGAGAAAGATGCACGTGCGATTCAGGCATACGAAGAAGAGAAAGCAGCATTGGATTCCAATCACCATGATCAACTTTTGATGATCGACCGTGAAGAGATCCTTCGTATTACACACTTCCTTGCCGAACATCCATTGGCAAAAGATGTAACGATTGGTGAAACAGAGTATAAAGCAGGCGATAAGATTCCTGAAGAAGTGATCAAAGGTGTGAATAGATTTGCACTCAGAGGTGTGGTTCAGTCTTACAGCACTGAAGTACAAAACGAATATGAAGCATTGAAAAACTACTTCCTGAAGCAGAAGAAGAGGTTGAAAGTAGAGCATGAAGAGAAGCTTTCTATTCTTGAAAAAGATGATATCCTCCCTTCAGGTGTGACCAAGCTGGTTAAAGTCTATATCGCAACGAAGCGTAAGCTGAAGGTTGGGGATAAAATGGCCGGACGTCACGGAAACAAAGGTATTGTCTCCAACATCGTGCCAGAAATTGATATGCCGTATCTTGAAGATGGTAGACCGGTTGAGATCATCCTTAACCCACTAGGGGTACCGTCTCGTATGAACATCGGACAGATCCTTGAAGTACACCTTGGGCTTGTCGGTAAGCGTCTTGGTGAGCAGATCCAGGAGATGTTTGACAATAAGACAGAAGATTTCATTAAAGAGCTTAGAGCAAAAATGATCGAGATCGCTGATGTTGCAAAATTGATGAATGCGAAAGAGACTCTTGGCAATATGAGTGACGATGAGCTTCTCAAATATGCAAGAGACTGGGCAAAAGGCGTGAAGTTTGCTGCACCTGTCTTTGAAGGGGCGAACCAGGCAGAGTTCGAGAAACTCTTTGAACTTGCCAAAATCGACAGTGACGGGAAAATGACACTTTACGATGGAAAAACAGGTGAGAAGATGATAGAGCGTGTTAACGTTGGTTATATGTATATGCTGAAACTTCACCACCTTGTTGATGAAAAAGTGCATGCACGTTCAACCGGACCATACTCTCTTGTCACACAGCAGCCGGTTGGTGGTAAAGCACTCTTCGGTGGGCAGAGATTCGGGGAGATGGAAGTATGGGCACTTGAAGCCTATGGTGCGGCACATGTACTGAAAGAGATGCTGACTATTAAATCGGATGATGTTGAAGGTAGAGCAAAAGCGTACAGAGCGATCACCAAAGGTGAAGCGGTACCGGCATCAGGTGTACCTGAAACAATGTTCGTATTGACCAAAGAGCTTCAGGCACTTGGTTTGGATGCAGAGCTATATGAGAGTAAAAAAGAAGTGGAGAGTGAAGATGAGTAATGAGTTTTTAGAGAATTTGGTACCGATCGATCTGAACAGCGATGAGAGACCCCAGGATATTGCAGCCCTTCAACTAAGAGTTGCAAGCCCTGAAAAGATCCTTTCTTGGAGTTATGGAGAGGTAAAGAAACCTGAAACCATCAACTACAGAACCCTCAAGCCTGAGCGTGATGGACTTTTCTGTGCGAAGATCTTCGGACCTATCAGAGACTATGAGTGTCTGTGTGGTAAATACAAGAAGATGCGTTACAAAGGTGTCGTATGTGAGAAGTGTGGTGTTGAAGTTACCTCTTCAAAAGTAAGAAGAAACAGAATGGGACACATCGACCTGATCGCTCCTGTCGCACACATTTGGTATGTCTCTTCACTTCCATCACGTATCGGTACACTGCTTGGTGTCAAGATGAAAGATCTTGAGCGTGTACTTTACTATGAAGCATACATTGTTAAAACACCAGGTGAAGCGAGTTATGACAACGAAGGGCTGAATCCACTGAAAAAGTATGATGTCCTGAATGAAGAACAGTATCAGCAGATTGTATCACGTTTTGGAGATACCGGGCTTGACGCACGTATGGGTGGTGAAGTCGTTCAGGAACTGCTTGCAGAGCTTGATCTTGTAGAGATGTTCGCACAACTCAAAGAGGAGATCCAGGCAACCAAATCTGAAGCAAAAAGAAAAACGATTGTCAAAAGACTGAAAGTCATTGAAGCATTCCTTCACTCTGGAAACAGACCTGAATGGATGATGTTGACTCAACTTCCAGTACTTCCGCCTGACCTAAGACCACTTGTAAGTCTTGACGGTGGAAAGTTTGCTGTTTCGGATGTGAACGATCTCTATAGACGTGTGATCAACCGTAACCAGCGTTTGAAAAGACTGGTAGAGCTTGATGCACCAGAGATCATTGTAAGAAATGAAAAACGTATGCTTCAAGAAGCGGTAGATGCACTTTTTGATAACGGACGTCGTGGTAATGCTGTAAAAGGTGCAAACAAAAGACCATTGAAATCACTTTCAGAAGTGATCAAAGGGAAGCAGGGACGTTTCCGTCAAAACCTTCTTGGTAAGCGTGTTGACTTCTCCGGACGTTCTGTTATTGTTGTTGGTCCTGACTTGAGAATGGATCAGTGTGGTCTTCCTAAAAAGATGGCGATCGAACTCTTTAAGCCGCATTTGATGGCTAAACTTGAAGAGAAAGGGTACGCGACAACTCTGAAGCAAGCCAAAAAGATGATCGAGATGCAGGAGAACGAAGTATGGGAGTGTCTGGAAGAGGTTGTTGAGAACTATCCGGTTCTTCTAAACCGTGCACCAACACTGCACAAACTTTCAATCCAGGCGTTCCATCCAAGACTGATTGAAGGTAAAGCGATCCAGCTTCACCCACTTGTCTGTTCTGCGTTCAACGCCGACTTCGATGGTGACCAGATGGCGGTACACGTACCACTTTCAGATGAAGCGATTGCAGAAGCGAAAGTATTGATGCTTGCATCGATGAACATTCTGCTTCCAGCTTCAGGTAAAGCGATCGCAGTTCCTTCTCAGGATATGATTTTGGGTCTCTACTACCTGACACTTGAGAAGAAAGATGTGAAGGGTGAGCACAAACTCTTTGCTAACGTTGAAGAGGTAGAGATTGCATTTGAACAGCAGTCACTTGATCTCAATGCCCGTATTAGAACGATTATTGACGGACGTATTACCACTTCTACAGCAGGGCGTTTGATTCTGAAGTCTATTATTCCTGATTATGTCCCAGAGAAATACTGGAACAAAATCTTGAAGAAGAAAGACATCGGTGATCTTGTTGACTACATCTACAAAGAGGGTGGTGTTTCTGAAACAGCCGGATTCCTTGATAACCTTAAGGATATGGGTTTCAAATATGCAACCAAAGTCGGTGTTTCCATCTCTATTGATGATATCAAGATTCCGGATATCAAAGAAGAGATCGTTACCAAAGCAAAAGAAGAAGTCAAAGAGATCCAGAGACAGTTTGCTGCGGGTCTATTGACAGATCAGGAGCGTTATAACAAGATTATTGATATCTGGACCGATGCGAACAACTCGATCGCAAGTGCATTGATGGATCTGATCAAGAAAGATAAAGACGGATTCAACTCCGTTCACATGATGGCTGACTCAGGTGCGAGGGGTTCTGCTGCACAGATCAGACAGCTTTCCGGTATGAGGGGGCTTATGGCGAAATCGGATGGATCGATTATTGAGACACCGATTACATCGAACTTCCGTGAAGGTCTGAATGTACTTGAGTACTTTATTTCAACACACGGTGCACGTAAAGGTCTTGCCGATACCGCACTGAAGACGGCGAATGCGGGTTACCTGACGAGAAAACTGATCGATGTTGCACAGAACGTGAAGATCTCTATGTCTGACTGTGGTACACATGAAGGTGTAGAGGTTTCAGACATTGTTGTCGGTAATGAGATGATCGAACCGCTTGCAGACAGAATCTACGGACGTGTTCTTGCTGAAGATATCATTGATCCGATTACTTCAGAAGTACTGGTCAGTGAAGGTACAATGATCGATGAAGAGACTGCCAAGCGCGTTCAGGAAGCAGGTGTGCGTTCAGTGGTTATGAGAGCCCCTTCAAGCTGTAAAGCACCGAAGGGAATCTGTTCGAAGTGTTATGGTCTGAATATGGCTGATAATAAAATGGTCAAGCCTGGTGAAGCAGTCGGTGTTATTGCTGCACAGTCAATTGGTGAGCCGGGAACACAGCTGACACTTCGTACCTTCCACACCGGTGGTACGGCAACAGCAGGTAAAGAAGAGCGTCAGGTTGTAGCAACACAGGAAGGTTTCGTACGTTACTATAACCTTTCTGTTTACAGAAACACTGATGGTCAACTTATTGTTGCCAACAGACGTAATGCTGGTGTTCTTTTGGTTGAGCCAAAGATCAAAGCCGTAACCAAAGGTAAGGTTTCTATTGTTGTAACACACGATGAATATGTCATCTCCGTGAAAGCTGACGGTCAGGAAGAGGTACGTTATAACCTTAGAAAATCGGATGTTGCCAAGTCCAATGAGCTTGCAGGTGTTGCCGGTAAAGTAGAAGGAAAACTCTTCTTGCCACTGAATGACGGTGATACGGTAGAAGAGGGTGACTCTATTGTTGAAGTGATCAAAGAGGGTTGGTCGGTACCAAGCCGTATTCCATTTGCCTCTGAACTGAAAGTGGAAGATGGTGCCCCTGTAACACAAGAGGTTAAGGCGGAATCAAAGGGGACTGTGAAGTTCTTCCTGCTCAAAGGTGATTACCTTGAGGCAACAGAGAAGTTCAAAGCAGGAACAAAAGTAGATGAAAAAGGACTCTTCGCTGTAATTGTTGATGAGAACAACCGTGAAGCGGCACGTCACTATATCTCTAGAGGTTCTGTGGTTCAAGTTGATAATGATGCGAAGGTTGAAAGAGGAGCTGTTCTTTCTGCTCCTGAAGTTTCAACACAAGTTGTGATCGCCGAGTGGGATCCATACTCAGAGCCGATCATCGCAGAGCAAAAAGGGAAGTTGAAATTTGAAGATATCATCCCTGGTGTCACTGTTGTTGAGCAGTTCGATGAAGTAACAGGTGATACAAGACTTGAACTTAATGAGCACATCCCTGCAGCATACAAGCCGGCGATTGTTCTTGCAACAGAGTCTGGTGAGTTGATCCGTTATCAGCTCGACCCTAAGACGATCCTTTTCGTCAATGATGGTGATGAAGTGAACATCGCAGATATTCTGGCAAAAACACCAAAAGCTGCAATCAAGTCAAAAGATATTACCGGGGGTCTTCCAAGAGTTTCCGAGCTCTTCGAAGCAAGACGTCCGAAAGATATTGCACTGATCGCACAGATTGACGGTGTGGTAAGCTTTGGTAAACCGCTACGTGGTAAAGAGAGACTGATCATTACCGGCGACAACGGTCAGGTGACTGAGCAGTTTATCGATAAAGGTAAAGTTGCACTGGTTCATCCGGGTGAATATGTCCACGCAGGTGAGAAATTAACTGACGGTGTTGTATCAAGTCATGATATTCTTGCGGCACTGGGTGAGAAAGCACTCTATGAATACATTGTTTCTGAAGTTCAGATGGTTTATCGTAGACAAGGGGTTAATATCTCTGACAAACACATCGAGATCGTTACTTCACAGATGATGAGACAGGTGAAAGTTGTTGACAGTGGTGACTCCAACTTTATTGCCGGAGATATCGTTTCCAGACGTAAGTTCCAGGAAGAGAACGAAAGAGTGATCAAGCTTGGTGGTGAGCCTGCGATCGCTGAGCCAATGTTGGTAGGTATTACCCGTGCAGCGGTTGGTGCTGACTCTATCATCTCTGCGGCATCTTTCCAGGATACAACAAAAGTATTGACTTCTGCTTCGATTGCAGGAACAGTTGATACACTGGAAGACTTGAAAGAAAATGTCGTTATCGGTCGTCTGATTCCTGTTGGTACAGGTATGATCGACCAGGAAAACGTCAAACTTCAAGCAGCAGAGTAAGACTATCTGCATATATATCCTCTCCGGAGCTTTCCGGAGAGTTTTTCTTTTTCCCACTTTAATTCCCTTTTCAGTATAATCAATCAAAAAAGTACACGATGATGGATTACCAATCACTTTTAAATGACATCTATAATGAAATCCAGCCTGAGCTGAAGCGTGGCAAAGTTGCCGATTATATTCCTGCTCTGGCACAGGTACCGCAAGAACAGTTTGCGATGACAGTAACGCTTGAGAATGGCGATATCTACTCGGTAGGAGAGAGTCAAAAAAAGTTTTCTATTCAGAGTATTTCCAAAGTGTTTACCTTTACCTTGGCACTGCACCTTTACAGTAAATCCCTGTATCAAAGAGTGGGTGTTGAGCCATCAGGCAATCCTTTTAACTCCTTGGTACAGTTGGAGTATGAAAACGGCATTCCCCGTAATCCATTTATCAATGCAGGTGCTTTGGTAACAACAGATTCGCTGGTCAGTTACTATGGAGATGAATATAAAACGCTTGAAACAGTATTGAACTTTGTACGTGATATCAGTGACAATCAGGAGGTCACCTTTGATCCGGAGGTAGCCAAATCTGAAATGGAACATGGAGATAGAAATCTTTCTTTGGCCCATTTGATGAAGAGTTTCGGTAATTTTGAGAACGATATTGAATCAACTGTTATGACTTATTTTAAACACTGTGCCATTACTATGAACACGGAAGAACTATCCCGGGCAATGCTCTTTTTGGCATTCGGAGGAAGTGACCCGTTGAGTGGTAAGGTATTTGCAACACCGTCACAGGCAAAGCGTATCAATGCTGTGATGCTGACCTGCGGACATTATGATGCAAGTGGTGAGTTTGCTTTTCATGTTGGGCTTCCCGCCAAAAGTGGTGTAGGAGGAGGGATTGTTGCTACCGTTCCAGGGAAAATGTCTATTGCTGTATGGTCACCGGCATTGAACAAATATGGTAACTCCCATGCCGGGACATTGGCACTTGAACTGTTTACCAGTAAAACAGGTGTATCCATATTTTAAAACAAAGTCCTATAGGCTGCCTTTTTTTAGCCGTACTCCCTTCAGAAAAATCAAAGAAAATTTCGGTATAATACACCTCCATTTTTCTACCTGTAGTGCTATATTCAAGCAGTTTTTGACTGTTTTGATATGGTGTAACAGCCAGATTCAATTCGCTCTTAGAGCAAACTAAACATAATTAGAAAGGAAACGATTTGCCAACAATTAACCAATTGATTCGTAAAGAACGTAAGAAGGTGATTAAAAAATCTAAATCACCAGCGCTTGAGAGTTGTCCTCAAAGAAGAGGGGTATGTACAAGAGTATATACAACGACTCCTAAAAAACCAAACTCTGCTTTGAGAAAAGTAGCAAAAGTAAGATTGACATCAGGATATGAGGTTATCTCATATATCGGTGGTGAGGGTCACAACCTTCAAGAGCACTCCATTGTACTTGTACGTGGCGGTAGGGTTAAAGACCTTCCAGGGGT
>Ga0256828_1002778_pt1 | contig 10205 bp, 4 predicted proteins | sample CV88metaG_FD_185993 | JGI IMG/M metagenome (GOLD analysis project Ga0256828, IMG submission 185993) | Hydrothermal vent microbial communities from East Pacific Rise, Pacific Ocean - CV88 | ecosystem: Environmental > Aquatic > Marine > Hydrothermal vents | place: Pacific Ocean: East Pacific Rise... | reverse complement strand
AAAGTGAGGGAGCTGATGTGATAGCAGTTCCATCTTGGTGGGGAGTACTGCGTCGTGAACACTTCAAGATCTTTACACAGTCTCTAGCCCTTATGAATCAATGTTATGTAGTAGCAAGTGATAGTAAAAATGAAGAGTGTACAGGTGAGAGCGGCATCATTAATCCACAAGGTGAAGCGATTCGAAATGAAGATCAAGAGATACTCTCTTTAGAGTATAGTAAAAAAGAGATTCAGTTGATGCGACGGTATATGGATGTAGGGATCATGTGATATTTATAGGTATCTTTATTAACCTAGATCATATACAGAAAGTATGGAGTAACAAAAATGAGTAAATGTACAATAATTCAAGAAGGAACATCTATAATACTATCATATAATTTTTTATATGATGAAGAGAGTGTAAATAAGGGTTTTGAAAAAGGTGAAATTATTAAAAATGATCTTCATTATGAGAATCTTTTGAACTATGTTGATAGACTGTATGAAAAAAATAAAATTTTTTATTATAAAGATGTTAGAGGGAAAAAACTTTATATTTATAATAAAAAAGATAAAAAATTCTATTGGGTAGCTATTGAAGATATATATATTCTTTTCTTTGATAATAACATGGCATTTTTAAATTTAAAACTTGAATATGAAGGAAGCAGTTTAGAAGAGCTTTATAGTATTAATAAACATTTAACTACTTTTTATACAAAAGCAGATGATCAGATATATGTGGCTGTAGGTGATGATAATTTTAATCAATTGAATATGGATATTGAAAGATTTGAAAAAGAGTGTAATGATCTAATACAAGATAAAAATAATTTAGAAAATTTACTTAAAGAAGTTCAAAAAAACAAGCAAGAACTTTTTGAATCTAATGGGAAAAGTAAGAAGAATGAAAAATTAAACTTTAAAATTATAAAAAATGCAAATTTAGTGATATTAAATGATGATATTGGAAGAGGGATAGATGAAATTTATATAAAGTTCGAACCTGATATATCGAAGAATCCAATTCCATTTTCAGATGAAGAATTACTTCAAGAATATAAAGATAGAGTAGGACCAACAATAAAAGAAAAGAAAGAGATAGAACAACAAAATAGAGAAGAAGATTTTTCAGAAATCAATCAAAATTATCTTTATTTTGAGAATCAACAGGCACTGACTAAAAAAATAAAAAAGGAGCAAAACAGGCTACGTTACATTAATTATAATACCTTTATTAGCTCTTTAATTATGAAGTATGTTAAGCCAAATAATGGTGTGTTTTTTTATGATAACTTTAATTTTATTGCTACGAATTATATTAATAGTTATATTACACTCTCTTGTCATAGTTCATTAATTGATGAAGCAGTTGAAAATAATTTTTTATATTTTGAAGCACTTATTAGCTCTAAAATAAAACGAGGAAAAAAGATAGTTCAAGCAGATTATTTTAAAATATTTCAATCTCAAGCAGATATTTTTACAATAGGCAACTCACATAATATTGTACATATTCTTGATGATTCACTTAATAAAGCAATTAAAAATAGGAAAAAAAGTGATCACTTTTATACTTATCAATTAAGTCAATTACAGCGAAATAGTATTTTAAAAATTATTACGGCATCCATTTTAAATATAAATAAGATAGCAGAAAACGAGTTATTTAGAGATAAAATAATTAATATCTATAAAACATATTTTATGATTAATAATTCTATTGATAATTTTAAAAAATTTCTTACAAATATTAATTTTTCTACTATATCAAACAGTGCTTCAATGGATAGTAGTTATAAATTTTTTAGAGAGTGCAATGATGTTGAAAAACTTGTAAGTCAATGGGGAACAATCTCTTTTAAACTTAAAGATTCAAGAACGACCATAGAATTTATTATAAATGAAAGTAAAGTACTTTTTGTATTGATGACAATATCTGTTCTCATTTATAGTTATTGGGATACTATCCGTGCATTTTTGTATAGTTAAAGTTTTAGCTATAATTGTTAAATTTAAATAATAAGGACTAATTATTATGACTGGTACTTGTATGTCTATTGATTTTTCTCATTTGGAAAAATCTAATGAAAATATGTCAAGCTATGATAAGCTGAGTAAATCATGTAATGAAGCTATTGTTATTGCTAATGAAAAGGCAAATAATCTAGAACCTTGGGAAAACAGTCCTTCCTCTTATCTTATAAATAAATTTTTAGCTGAGTATGAAGATGATAGAAAAATAATCTTAAATTTTCAAACGCAGCAAAAAACATATAATTGTGACACATTAATATCTGAAAATATTATTGAACATATTTCTAATGATTTTTTAAAAAATAGAAATAAAAAAAATGCCTACTCCTATTCCAGTCCACTGGCAAAACAGTTACTTGGAATCATATTTGATTATTTAAACTATGTAATAAATGATGAACCTGAAGAGATTGTACTTTTATCTCAACAGCATTTAAAACTCGAAGGTGAAAAAGTTGCAGCAAGAACATGGTATAAATTACCTACAACTTATGCATCGCAATTTAAGAATTTTGAAAGAGATCTATTAATTAGTGAATATTCTGAAAAAAAAGATGATGTTGATAACAAAGGAACAAGAGGATTAATATATAGTTCTAGTCAACTTTTTTATGCTGCATCAAATAATTATTTTTTTATTATGACATACTCTCCTGCAAATGAACAATATTATAATCAACAAATTCAAGAGGTGTATAAGGCTCCTAATTTTTCATTTTTAGTCTATGATCGTGAGGTTGAAGATTATCTTGTAGAAAATTTTGAGATTATAAATACTTTACATAGAAATTTTATGCAGTTTACGTATTTAGCAGATACAAATCAAAATATTGTCAATGCTATGGGTGAAGCTTCATTAATTTCACAATACTGGTATACTGAAAGTGTTAATAGAATTTTAAAAGATCATGAAAAAGAGTTGAGTAAATCAAAAGATTCAGCTCTCCTGGCAGAATATATTATACGCTATATTTTAGCTGCAGAAATTAAAGGTGTTGAACTCATTGAAGTTTATCCATTTGATAGGGTTTTTATGTTTAATAATTCAGTTTTTTCTGAAGTTAAAGAGAGAGATACTCTTACTGTTTTTGAAGGACTTCTGGAATCAAAAGTACCACATAAAGATATTAAAGATAAAGAATTTCTTGGTGGAAAAACTCAGTTTGCTTATGAATGGGAACGAGAACAGACAAAATTTAGTCTTGATCGTTTTGACCCATCAAAAAAGAAAATAAAAAAGACAAATTCTAATGCAGAATCTTTAAAACTTGAATCTGGAGTATGGGTACAGGATTATAATAAAGATAATGAAACTATTATCAATAATCTAATTTTTTCAATGTTTGCAGATAAAAAAGATAGAAAAGATACCAACCTATTGGAATATAAATCAAACTATATGGATGAAGGTATAACATACCTTTACTCATCGGGCATTAATCTTTCAACACAGATAAAAGCTCTTTATGCTCTGCAGGAACATCATCTTACAAATTTTGTTGAAGATGATAACAATGCCATTAAAAAAGAGTCAGGACAAAATCTTTTTGAAGATGAAACATATTTTGATAATGTTAAAGTTGTTCTTTTTTCTTATACTCCAGATGATGATAAAAGTGAAAAAGGTTTTACTCTTATTCTTATTGCTAATGATGATGTACCAAAAGCATTAATGGAACAAAAAGCTGAAAAAGATGATCTTTATACCGCTTTAAAGCTTTTAATCAATCAACATTTTACTATTGATCAAAAATATAAAGAAAAAAGTATTAAAGAACAAAATGAACTTATAGATATATTAACGCAGACTAAACATAGTATTAAAAATAGTTTTGATACTTTCCAGAAAGATGGAGATTTACAGCATCTTAAAGAAAAAATTCTTGATATTATTGAACAAGATAAACAACAGATGCAAGAACATGGAAGAGATGCTACTGTTTTAGAAATAGAACAGAGCGGTTGTAATGCATCATCTTTAGAAAATTCTTATACATTTTTACATTCACTCTTTTCTACAACAATTGGTAGTGGAGAGAATAAAAAGATAGAGTTAAATCGTAAATTTGATAAGTTATCAAAGAATCCATGGGATTATTTTGCAAGAGAAATTTTTAATTTAAAATTGGAAGATTTGAAAAAAAATCGTATTTACAAAACTACTTGGAAGGGAAAAAAGAATGAAGAACTAAATTTAATCATTGATTTTAATGAACTTCAGAATTTCTCTTTCGAGTGGAAAGAGTCTCTCTTTAATGATGCTATCTATGTTATGTTAAAAAATGCATGTGAACATTCAATGGAAACTTATGAAAAAAAAGATAGACAACGTGATATCTTTTTAGACATTTATATATCAAATCTCAATGGGCAAGAAACACTTAATATTGAATTTACAAATTGTACAAGAAAAATATGTAAAGAGATGTTTACGCATATTAATAAAGAGACAACAATTAAAGGAAATAGTCAAAAAGAAAATTCTACAGGAATTGGTGTTGTTACTATTCGCAAGCGTTTAGATGTTACCTATGGTCTTGAACTTTCAGATATAAAATTTACTATGGTGAATGAGAGTACTATCAAAGCATTACTCTATTTTCCAATAAAAAGTAAAATTAATGACAGTGTTTTTGTAGATGAACAAGAGTGTAATAAAAATGCAAAAATATTATACTTAGAAGATAGTGAAGAGTATTATAAAGAAAACAAAAAGTTTTTAAATTCTTTAAATCTAACATATCTTCATGATGTTCGATATGATAATAAGAGAAAGAATAAAGGATATTCTTTATTGATTTCTGATTTGAATATCTTTGGACCAAATGATGATGTCGCAGCAAGTTCACATGGAAAAGAGGCTATTTTAGATTTCTTTGGAGATAATAAAGATGGTGTTACAATTATTCTCTCTTCAGATGTTGAGTATTTGGAAAAAGATGAATATCTCAGTAGTGATCAATCGATTATTGAATTAGTTGAATCTTTAGATAAAGATATTGATATTGTTCTTTTTTCTGATGTAAAAGAGATAAGTTTGAAAATTGAAAATAATTTAATTATTAAAAAAGATCTATACATCGACATACTAAAACCAAAAACCCTTTATCTTTTAAAAGATAAACACTTACCCGAAGGATTTTTAGAAGCAATAAAACTTTATGAAAAAGAATCAAAAGTAGTAGTTAACTCATCTTCTAAAAAAATGAGTACCATTGCTCAAGAAGAAAAAGACAATAACACAGTTTTTGAAATTAGAGATTTTACTTTACTAAAGAGTGAAAACTCTTTAGATGATATTAATAAAAAAGCCTTTAGAACAGATATCGCGCATGCAAAAGAAGCAATTTCTCAATGGCTAACAATGTCTGTTAAAACAATCAAAAGAAATCGTTCCGACTTTTTAACTAATTGTGAAGTTTCTTATATGTTTGAGACAAAACTTCTTGTACCTTGCAAGAAAGAAGATTTTCAAAATTTTGTATTAAGACATGAAACATTGAGAAGGAATATTGTTCTTATAAAAGAAGATGAGATATTGGATGATAATAGAGTATTGGAACAAATTAACGAGGTTCAAAATATTAACATTCAAAAAAATGGTGTATTTGGTAAAATTAGTCATGATATTTTAAATAAAATGCCAGTTTTTTCTTTTTATACACAGGAAAAAATTAATACGTTGAAAGATTTGAATAATAGAGTAAGAAAAGAATTTAATACTCTTTTTACTTTATATCTGGCAAACAATGAAAGCGATATTTTAATAAAAAATATTGAAAAAGATTTTTTAGAGTTAAAAAAAGAGCTTAATGTTTTAGAAAGTGAAGCACATAAAAAGCATATTCATCTTGGAACTGATATAGCAAATATTCATTCAATTCTTAGAACTATGGATTATATATGCAAGGAGGGATTATAATGGTATATAATTCAAAAGCTGTTATTGTTTGGATAGATGATCATTTTTTGACTCCGACATTTAAAGAAGATAGTAGTAAAAATGCATGGCATAAACTATTTGGAAAAATAAATTCTCGACTTTATCGATTATTAGACATTAAAATTAAATTTATAAGAACAAAAAAAGAGGCTGATGCATTTTTAGAGCAAAAAAATTTATTTTCTTCAAATACCTATTATTATTTTATAATTGATAGAAAACTTCCATATGATTATGGGCATGATGCAGTTGATTCAACAAGTGAAGAGATAGTTTGTGATCTACTTGAATATAAGAAACATTTTAATTGTTTTGATTTTGCAATTTTAAGTTCAGGCTCTCCAGACTCATATGCTATCAAAAATCTTGATTACTACCTTAAACCACAAAACAAAGAATTTACACTTCCAAATGAATTAAGACATAAGATATTATTGAATATTAAAAACAATATAGGTTTTATCGATCAGTCTAGAGAGTACGAAGAAAAAAGAATTACAAATTATGGAACGGTTGATCAACTTCCTTTAGGTGATCATATGCTCTATCCATTTATAGATAAATTTCGTTCTTTTGTTGAACTTCAAGAAATTGTAAAAAATGATTTCAACACACTTATAGTGCTTGCAAGTCGTTCAACTAGTGATAAGTTTATTCAACAGAGTCTTCTAATAGCACTTTATGACAGTTTAGAAGATTATGATGGTATTAATTATTATAAAGATACAGATTATCAGTCACTTAAAGGAGAAGGGTATTATGATAATATTGTCGAAATCACTGATAAAATACCTGTTATAAGATTAGATGAATGGCATTTAGATTCTTATGATGCAATATTTAAGCTGTTAAAATATAGACTGAGTGTACTTGTCATTGATAGTGATGATGATAATATAAGTAACTATATTGATGATTCATCAAAAAAAACAAAACTTATAAAAGTGGATGGTCTTGATGTCTATAATAAGGATACTGTTGAAGTTATTCTTTTTTCATTAGTGAATAAACTCACCAATGAATATACTTTAGAACTTGAAAATTCATTATATCGTACAAACCCTATACTCTTTTTTCATCCAATTATATTTAGACTTATTTCTGATTCCCAGATTCATATTAATGAACTTGATGATCCAAGTGAGACAATAGCTGAGATATATAGTTATTTTCATGAACTGGATCTTAAAAATACAAATGTACGCTCAGATATCAGTGTATCACAACCAATTAATTTTAAAAAGAAAAAAAAGTATATTTATGGTCGCTGTCAAGAGTTATTAAAGGAAAAGTATAATGAATTCCTTATTAATACAATTAAATTTTGGCTAAAAAATTCTTGGAATGTAAACTATAATGTTAAAGTAGAAAAAGAAGATATAGAATTGCAAAAAAGTTGGCAAACAATGTCTTATAATTTATTGGAAGAGTTATTAGATGAGTTAGATTTTTCAGAATTTACTAAATGTAATGAAAATGGTGAGAGGAAGTATGATGTGAGTGATGAAAAAGATTTTATAAATATTAGAAATACTATTAAAATCTTTAAAAACTCTTGTAAAAAGAGTATTGTAAAAAATAAAGAAGAAGATCTCTCTTATAAAATTATATGGCCACATGAAAAGTACCCTATCCCTTCATACATTCAAAATGTATTGTCTCAAAATAATAATAAGAAGCTTTATTTTCAGAATTCTAATTTTAACTTTGTAAATTATAGTGTTGAATTAATCAAGGACTATGAAATTTTAGAGAGTAAGATTAACTATTATCGTGATATTTTTGAGTTAATAGATAAAACAAAAGTATATTTTCCATTATCAATTCAAGATCTCATTCAAAAAATATCTGATAGAATACAGACGAATCAGCCGGTATTTCAAAAGAAAGAGAATGAAGATTTTAAGCAACTTGCAAATATCTTTTTACGTATTTCTATATTGTTTGGAGAAGCAGTAGTTGGTAAAGATAAAGTCTCCTTTAACGAAGATGATTTAGCCAGTCTTGGAGGCTTAGTTGGAGTTTATAGAGATAAAATTATAAATAAAGATAATTCTGAACTGTTTTATCTTAAGTATGAAGAGTTACCACATGCAGATTGTGATGATGAAATAATATTTGTAAAAGAACATGGAAAAATTTTAGATAAAAAAGCTACTTTTTTTAAAGCTTTAGAAGATCAAGATGCTTCTGTATTTGATAAAAATAATAAAATTAGTAATTTTAATGCAAAAGAGAATGACAAAAAAGAGTATCTTAATAGAATTTTACGAGCGGATAATTTAGATTTAATTTCACAGCTATCAACAATTAGTAGAAATTTGGCTGTAAATGAGCAAAAATTAAAAATTTTGAAATATAAAGATGCTTATAAACTTTTAGGATATTTAGCCGATACAAGAAATATGTGGGAGCATAAGTATAATGCCTTATGGGATAATGACTTTTTTATACGTTTTTTCATATATAGTTTTGAATCAATATGGTTAATGCAAAAATATATTCTTGAAGAATTAGGACAAAAGGATCTACCAAATACAAAGTATATAGAGCTCAATAAAGAAAAAATCGTATCAGTAATTCGTTTTAAAACGTTAGAGGAATATAATAGATATTTGGAACTCTTATATGAGGAAAAAAAGGAAGATAAAGTAAAAAAATGATTGAGATAAATACAAAATTGCTACAAGAGTATTTTTTATTAAATACCGAGCATAATGTTTTATATAATATAGATACAAATGAAAATATTTATATATCTTTTGAAAATGTAACTAAAATTATAAATCATCTTGAAAGGATTAATACAATTAAAAAAGTTGATAGCGGCTTGTATAGTATTGATAACAAAGAGGAACTTTTAGCATATATTATAGAATATGTTTATCATAATATAAAGCATTATAGTAATAGATTTCAAAACATAAAAGAGTTTTATTTATTTGTATATATAAACTTTATGATGTTTTTAACCCTGTTTTCTCAAGATGCTTTGAAATTATTTGATTATTTTCCACAGAAAATAAAAGAGGGTATTGAAAATGATATTTTGGAAACGTTGGATGCATATATAGCTTCCTATGATCCTAGGGCTATTATTTTTTTTATCTCTAGTAAATTTAACTTACCATATGATAAATTACTTCAAAATAAAAAAATTGTATATGCATATACTGAACCAGCTATAAATAAAAAATGGCAAAAGCAGTATAAAAAAGAGGGTGAACCTATTGTATTTTGGTTTTATGAGTCTATTCTTGGAAAAGCTTTTTTCTTAGTTTTATATACACCAAAGTGTCGTTATAAAATGGAAAAAGGTGGATGTGCTGGCTGTAATCTACCAACAGTAAGTGATAGTTCAAAAGAGGTGAATTCTCAGGATATTTATAAGCAGATTGATAATACATTTATAAAGAAAATCTCTTTACAAGAGAGAGAGTCTCTCCAAGAGTTGATGTTGAGTAATAATGGTTCAATATTAGATCCTTACACTATGGATCTTCAATCTTTAGAATATGCTATATCTCAATCTGTGAAAGTTTTACCAAACTTGAAAAAGATTATTTTAGAAACTCGAATTGATAATTATACAGATATTAAACAGTTACAAACTATTAAGCATATGTTAGAAGAAGAAGTCCCAGATATGATTTTAGAGATTGCTGTTGGATTTGAGATTTTTGATGATGAACTTCGCAATGGATATTATAAAAAAGGTTTAGATAAAAGTATATTAGAAGAGAAAGTAAAAATATTAGCTGAATTAAATATTTCTTTAAAAGTATATATGATGTATAAAGCTGTTCCTGATTATTTAATGAGTGTAGATGAAGCAATAGCTGATATAAACAGTGCTTCTGAATACTTTGCTAGATTGGCATCTACATATGATGTAAAAATTAATTTACATATTAGTCCTACATATTTGGCAACAGGGACACCTCTTTTTGTTGAGTATAAAAATGGAAAATATACACCTCCGGGATATAATGAAATAAAACGTCTTTATGATGAATTAAAATTAGAAAAAAACATCTCTTATTATATAAGTTTAAATGATGAAGGTTTAGCACAGGAGAATGAAAGTTTACAAGATTATCATCAATTTATGACATTAAAAGAAAAAATTCATCAATTTAATATTTCAAATTATAAGAGATAATATTTTTTTATTACTATGTTATAATCGTAATTCTAAAAAAAGTAGTAGGAATTAAAAAGTTTGGACAGAATAACAGCAA
>Ga0256828_1002777_pt1 | contig 10206 bp, 9 predicted proteins | sample CV88metaG_FD_185993 | JGI IMG/M metagenome (GOLD analysis project Ga0256828, IMG submission 185993) | Hydrothermal vent microbial communities from East Pacific Rise, Pacific Ocean - CV88 | ecosystem: Environmental > Aquatic > Marine > Hydrothermal vents | place: Pacific Ocean: East Pacific Rise... | reverse complement strand
GCTGTAGAGATATACTTTTCTAATTCCTCTTTAGGACTTAGTTGTATTTGTACTTCTTCTTCTTCAACTATTTGGCTAGTATTAGTTTCGTTGTTTTCCACCATTGTTGTATTATTTGTATCTATATTTTGTTTAGATATGTTATTTTTTATAGTATTATTACTTTCATTAATATCAAATGTTTTAATATCTATATTTGTATCATCTTCATTTATTATAACTTTACTTGTATTTGTTTCTTTTATTTTTGGTTTTATAGTTTTTGATATATTTTCATCTTTTTTAAATTTATCAAGTAAAAAATCAGTATTTATACTTGGCATTGTAATATTATAATCGAATTTAGGCATACTAAAAGATGGTAATTTAAATTTTGTTATAGAAAATGTTGAAATAAAAAATGATAAGATAAAATATATTATAATTAATATGATAAAAATTAATAATAAGTTTTCTAAAAATTGTTTTAATTTATAATTTTTCACAGTTATTCCATTTTATTTTTTGTATTTTAACATAAAATTGATATTATTGAAATAAATTGATTGTTTTTTATGAATATAATGTATTTTGAAGTGGCTCCGGATGCTGGATTCGAACCAGCGACCAAATGATTAACAGTCATCTACTCTACCACTGAGCTAATCCGGAATGTATTAGCATTTTGCTTTTGTGGGTGGAATTATACAAAAATAAACTTTTATTAAACTTAAAGTAAATAGTTTTTACCTTTTTCTATAAGATAATGCTTCAAGAAGGTCTATTTTTGTTATATCTTTATGATTATTTATATCTGCTATTGTTCTACTTACTTTTAATATTTTATTTATACTTCTAAATGATAGACTAAATTTTTCTATAGCATTTTGTAAAATATTGTTAGATTCATCATCTAAAATACAATATTTTAAAATATCCTCTTCACTTAGTTTTCCATTTAACTCTTTTTGACCTCTTGTTATTTGCATTTTAAATGCATTTATAACTGTATTGTGTAAACTTTTAGAATTATTTATAGTAGTATCATTTTTATTATATTCATTCATCGTTACAATTAAATCAATCCTATCTAAAAATGGTTCAGATAATCTACTTTTGTATCTTTGAATTTCAAGTTGGCTACATCTACACTCTTTTGTACTACTTAACAAATTACCACATGGACATGGATTCATAGCACTTGCAAATAAGAATTTAGTAGGGTATTTAATTTTTGTATTTACCCTTGATACTAAAATGCTATTATCTTCAAGTGGTTCTCTTAATGATTCTAAAATATTTTTTGAAAAGTGGGGTAATTCATCAAAAAATAATATACCATTATGGCAAAGTGCAATTTCTCCTATTTGTGTTCCTCCTATAATAGATGCTTTTGTAGAGCTATGATGTGGAGATATAAATGCTCTTTGTGGTTTAAATTGTGGTTCTTTTAATTGTAACGAATCTAGCTTTGCTTTTTCTAGGATTTGTGTTAAATCCATAGGTGGCATGATATATTGTAGTCTTTTTATAATCATAGATTTACCACATCCCGGACTTCCTTGAAATAATATATTATGATTTCCTGCTGCACTAATAAGAGCAGCTTTTATAGCTAAGCTTTGTCCTTTAACATCACTATAATCAAAAGTATAATCTTCATTGTAATAATATTTTGTATTATTTATTTCTAAAAAATTATAATTAAAATCTTCATTTTTTACTTTATACTGTTCTTTTAATTGTGAGCTAAAAAATAATATAGCATCTTGTAAGTTATCAACTGCATAAATATTTATATTTGGTATTTTACTTATTTTTTTAATAGATTCTTTTGGTATTAGTACATTTTTTATTTTACCTTGTTTAGCCAAAGATAGTATAAGTATAAATATTGATTTTGTATCTTTTAAAGCTCCATCAAGTCCTAGTTCTCCAAATACAAAGAAATCATTAAAATTTATATTTTTTTCATTTAGTGCAATAAGTAATGCAATAGCACAATCTAAATGTGAACCTTTTTTTGCTATTTCACTTGGGCTTAGATTTATAGTAATTCTTTTTGGTGGAAATTTAAAATCATTTGTAAGTAAAGATGATTTTATTCTCTCTTTGCTTTCTTGAATAGAAGTACTAGCAAGTCCTACAATAGAAAAACTAGGAAGCCCTTTTGTAAATGTAGATTCAATATTTACTTCAATTGCATCAATACCATCTAGTGATGCACATTTTAGATTTGACATTATATTTGTAGTTTTTATTTTAGACATATTTCATACCTTTTTTGTTTATAATAGTATTTTAACAAATAAAATTAATAATATTAAAAAATATGACATTTTGTAATATTATTTAAATAATCTATATTAATTATCCTAATAAGCTATTAATATTTTTTTGGATAAAATAAGCTTAAATTATAACAATATATAGGAATAAAAATGACTAAAGCAAAATATATCTGGATGGATGGAGAACTTACTCCTTGGGATGATGCAAAAGTACATGTATTAACTCACACTTTACATTATGGTAATGGTGCAATCGAAGGTACAAAAGCATACAAAACACAAGATGGTAGATGTGCAATATTTAAGCTAGAAGAACATACAAAAAGACTTTTAGATTCATCTAAAATGACACTTATGGATGTACCATTTAGTGTTGAAGAACTATGTGATGCACAAGTAAAATTACTTCAAGAAAATGAGCTATTTGAAGGTGCATATATAAGACCACTTGTATATTTAGGTTATGGAGTAATGGGATTATATCATAAAGAAGCACCAGTTAATGTTTCTATTTCTGCATGGGAATGGGGAGCATATTTAGGTGAAGATGGACTTAAAAATGGTATTAGACTTAAAATAAGTTCAATGACAAGAGGTGGAAATACTTCAGGAATGGGAAAAGCAAAAGCAGTTGCAAATTACTTAAACTCACAAATGGCAAAATTTGAAGCTGTTGAAGCTGGATATGACGAAGCACTTATGAGAGATGACCAAGGTTACATAGCAGAAGCTAGTGGTGCATGTTTCTTTATGGTTGAAGATGGTAAATTAATCACTCCTCCAAATGATAATTCTTTAAAATCTATTACTCAAAGTACAGTTATTGATTTAGCGAATGATATGGGTATAGAAGTTGTAAGAAGAAGAATAACAAGAGAAGAAGTATATATTTGTGATGAGTGTTTTTTAACAGGAACAGCAGCTGAAATTACACCAATAAAAGATGTAGATGCTAGAAAAATAGGTTGTGGTGCAAGAGGACCAATAACTGAAAAAATTCAAAGTGCATATTTTGATGTAGTAGCTGGAAAAAATCCAAAATATATAAAACACTTAACTTATATTAACTAGAAAAATAATTTTAAGAAATAATAAGTATATATAAATATCATATACTTATAAAACAAAAAGGGAAAATTAATGCCAATAGATAATGACTATTTTAAAAATAGACAAAACAACTCAAACAAAAATTCAAATAACTCAGGTGGAAATGGAGGAGGTGGAGATTATCAACCACCTTTTGAACCACCAGAATTATTTAAAAACTTTGGAAAAAATACAGCTTTAGTATATATAGCAATTGCGATTGCTGTAATAATATTTGTAGTAAAACCATATACAGTAATTAATTCAGGTGAAGTAGGGATTAAAGTAACAACAGGTAAATATGAAAAAGATCCATTAAAACCTGGTTTTCACTTATATATTCCAACTATTCAAAATATTATAGTAGTTGATACAAAAGTAAGACTTATTAACTATAAAAGTGTAGAAGGTATGACAGGTTTTGATAGTGGTATTAAAATAAATCCAGCTATTAACATTCTTGATGCTAGAGGATTACCTGTAAGTATTGAACTTACTGTTCAGTATAAATTAAGACCAGATGCAGCACCTGCTACTATTGCTACTTGGGGACTTTCTTGGGAAGATAAGATTGTAAATCCAGTAGTAAGAGATATAGTAAGAAATGTTGTTGGTGGATATAAAGCTGAAGATTTACCTACAAAAAGAACAGAGATTGCAACTTTAATTGAAAATGGTATTAGAGATAATATTGAAAAACTTGCAAATAAACCTGTATCAATTGAATCAGTTCAATTAAGAGAGATAGTTTTACCTCAAAAAATTAAAGATCAAATTGAAAAAGTTCAAGTAGCAAATCAAGAATCAGAAAGAGTAAAATATGAAGTTCTAAGAGCAAAACAAGAAGCTCAAAAGAAAGCAGCTTTAGCTCAAGGTGAGGCTGATAAAAATAGAATTGAAGCACAAGGTAGAGCTGATGCTGTTACTATTGAAGCAAAAGCACAAGCTGTTGCAAATAAAATAATAGCAGATTCACTTACACCAAATCTTCTTCATATGCAACAAATAGAAGTACAAGGTAAATTTAATGAAGCATTAAAAGTTAATAGAGATGCTAAAATATTCTTAACACCTGGAGGATCTACTCCAAATATTTGGGTAGATACAAAAGACAAAGCAAGACAAAGTGGGATAAACTAGTCCCTTGTCTTTTATAAAATATAGTATTATTAGTGTTTTATTAGTAGTATTATATTTTGTATGGCTTGAAAAAAATCATTTTTACAACTCTTTTTTAAATCTAAAAGAGCAAAATAATAAACTACAAACACAAATTAAACTTTTAGATAAAGAACTTTTAACTCAAAAAGAAAATATTAAAAAATTAAAACTACAAAAACAAAAAAAAGTTATAGTTTATAAACAAGCAAAAACAAAACATAAAAAAGTTGTAAAAATCATTTTACCAAAAGACAATATAAATTATTCGCAAATAATACCAAAACAAAAATATGATATTTTGCAAAAAGATTTAAAAAGTACAATTGAGCAAAAAGATGATGATATAAAAATCACACCAAGTATCACTTTTAATGAAAAAAAAGAAGTTGATGCTATAAAACTAGATATAAAAACAAAATTTTAAGGAAACAATATGAGTATTTTAGACAAAGTAGATTTTGATAAAAATGGTGGAATAATACCAGCAATTGCACAAGATGCTACTACAAATGAAGTTTTAATGATGGCATATATGGATAGACAATCACTTGAACTAACACTAAGCACTGGATTTGCACACTACTATAGTAGAAGTAAACAAAAGCTTTGGAAAAAAGGTGAAACTTCTGGGCATACTCAAGAGATTGTAGATGTACTTCTTGATTGTGATAATGATACAGTACTTCTTAAGATAAACCAAGAAGGTGTTGCTTGTCATACAGGTAGAAAATCTTGTTTCTTTACTTCAATAAAAGATGAAGAAAAAATAATAAGTGATGTTGAAATTAATACAACAGAAGCTTATGGAATAATAGATACTTTATATCATACAATTGAACAAAGAAAAAATGCAGACCCTAAAACATCATGGACAGCAAAACTTCTACAAGGCAATCAAAATTCAATGCTTAAAAAAATAGTAGAAGAAGCTGGAGAGTTTACTTTTGCTATAAAAGATGATGATAAAGAAGAGATTATTTATGAAGCAGCAGATGTTACATATCATATGTTAGTAGCATTAGCAAGTAAAAATATAAATCCACATCTTGTAAAACAAGAATTAAGTAGAAGATTTGGACTTAGTGGAATAGAAGAGAAAAATAGTAGAAATAAATAGATGAAAATATTAGTTTGTGCATTAGAAACATCTTCAAATTTACACCTAAAAGAGTTAAAAAAATATTTAAATGATGATGTAGAGTTTATTGGAATATTTGATAAATCTTTAGGTAATCCTAGCTATGATATATCACAAATGGCTGTTATGGGTTTTGTAGATGCACTAAAAAAACTATCATTTTTTTTAAAACTAAAAAAAGAGATGACACACTTAGCTAAAAGTGCAGATAAAGTTTTACTTATGGATAATAGTGGATTTAATCTACCACTTGCAAAAGATATAAGAAAACAATATCCATCTAAAGAGATAATATATTATATACTTCCACAAGCTTGGGCTTGGAAGAAAAAAAGAATACCAGTAATTGAAAATACTTGTGATAAGTTATGTTCAATATTACCTTTTGAAAAAGATTATTATAGTAAAAAAGAAAAAATTACTTATGTAGGACATCCTTTATTAGATGAAATAAAAGTATTTAAACAAGAGCAAAGTTCTAATAATATAGTTGCATTTATGCCAGGTAGTAGAAAAAGTGAAATTACAAAATTAATGCCTATTTATAATGAACTTGCAAAAAAAATAAATAAAAAATCTATACTTATAATACCAGCTCATTTTACAGATGAATATATAAAAGAAACTTATGGAGATATAAGTAATTTTGAAATATCAAATAATACATATGAGAGTTTAGTTCAAGCAGATTTTGCATTTATTTGTAGTGGTACAGCCACTCTTGAAGCATCTATTATTGGTACTCCTTTTGTACTTTCTTATATTGCAAAGCCACTTGATTATTTTATTGCAAAAAGATTTTTAAAAATAAAATATATAGGTTTGGCAAATATATTTTTTGATAAAATGGGTAAAGAACCTATCCATAAAGAGTTTATTCAAGATGATGTAAATACAAGTAATTTATATGAAGAATATCAAAATATAAATACAAATAATTTTTTAGAAAATTCTAAAATACTTAGAAACTATTTATCGCATGGTTCATCAAAAAATGTTGCAAATATTTTATTAAAAAAGTAATAAAATCTTAATCCAAAAATAATCAAAATTTAGCTAAAATGACTAATAATATTAGTGTGTAAACACATAAACTTCAATAATTAGGATACAAAATGCTAGATGTAATACAAATACAAGAAATTTTACCACATAGATACCCATTTTTACTTGTAGATAAAGTAACAAGTATGGAAGAGGGTAAAGATATAGTTGCATATAAAAATGTTTCAATTTCTGAACCAGTTTTTCAAGGTCATTTTCCAGGACATCCAATATACCCAGGTGTAATGATACTAGAAGGTATGGCTCAAGCTGGAGGAATTCTTGCATTTAAAAGTGGTGGATATACACCTGAAGAGATGAAAGAAAAAGTTATGTATTTCATGAGTATAGATAAAGCAAAATTTAGAAATCCAGTAAAACCAGGTGATAGATTAGAGTATAGAATTGAAATACTAAAACATAGAAAAAATCTTGTAGTTCTAGGAGCAAAAGCATATGTTGATGATGTTTTAGCTGCAGAAGCTGAACTAAAAGCAATGATTGTTGATAAATAGGCTATTTCTTGAATAATATTCATAAAACAGCAATAATACATGATGGAGCAAAAATTCATCCTAGTGTAAAAATTGGTGCATATAGTATAATTGGTTCTGAAGTTAGTATTGATGAAGGTACTGTTATTTCAAGTCATTGTGTAATAGAAGGAGATACAACTATAGGAAAAAATAACAATATTTTTTCTTTTAGCGTACTTGGTACTATTCCTCAAGATTTAAAATATGATGGTGAAAAAACACAATTGATAATTGGAAATAATAATACAATAAGAGAACACACACTTGTAAATACTGGAACAGCTGGTGGTGGATATAAAACTGTTATTGGAAATAATTGTTTACTTATGGGTCATGTTCATTTAGGGCATGATTGTATTTTAAAAGACAATATTGTAATAGCTAACTCAACAGCTGTTGCAGGACATGTTGAAATTGATGATAATGTTGTAGTTGGTGGACTTAGTGCAATTCACCAATTTTGTAAAATTGGAGAACACTCTATGATTGGTGGAGGTAGTATTTTAGTTCAAGATATACCTCCATATTGTATTTGTGAAGGAAATAGAGCAACACTAAGAGCATTAAATATAAATGGATTAAGAAGAAGATTTGAAAGATCTGATATAAATGAAATTAAAAAAGCATATAAAGATATATTTAATTCAAATGAAGCAATAACTGATAGTGCCAATAGATTACTAGAAGAATCTAAAAATGAGTATGTTTTAAAACTAGCAAAATTTGTAAAAAATACAAAAAGAGGGATTCCCTTTACAAGGAAACAAAATGGATAAAAAAGTAATATGTGATTTTTGTGGGGTTAGTGACTCTGCAGAAAATCCAGTAATATCTGGTGATAAATCTAGCATATGTAAGTCGTGTGCAAAAAGTGCCTATGAAATAATAGAATCTCATCAAAATGGAACAGATTTAGAAAATACAAATATAAGTATAGATACTAAATCAGAAGATGATATTCAAAAAATATTAAAACCAAAAGAATTAAAAGAAAAATTAGATGAATATGTTATTGGTCAAGATAAAGCAAAAAAAGTATTAAGTGTAGCTGTTTATAATCACTATAAAAGAATACTAGATACTACTTCAAATGATGAAGATACAGTTTTATCTAAATCAAATGTACTTTTAATAGGACCAACAGGAAGTGGTAAAACTCTACTTGCTCAAACAATTGCAAAACAACTTGATGTTCCTTTTGCAATAGCTGATGCTACAAGTTTAACAGAAGCTGGTTATGTAGGTGATGATGTTGAAAATATTGTAACAAGACTTATTCAAGCAGCTAATGGTGATGTAAAAAAAGCTGAGAGAGGGATTATTTTTATAGATGAGATAGATAAAGTAGCTAGAATGAGTGAAAATAGATCTATTACTAGAGATGTTTCAGGAGAGGGTGTTCAACAAGCTTTACTAAAAATAATTGAAGGTGCAAGTATAAATGTACCACCAAAAGGTGGAAGAAAACATCCAAATGGAGAATCAATCTCAATTGATACTACAAATATTTTATTTGTTTGTGGTGGAGCTTTTGATGGTATAAAAGATATTATTTCTAAAAAACAAGGTGCAAATGTTCTTGGATTTAATCAAGATAAAAAAACAAAAGAAGAACAAGATGATATATTAAGTGAAGTAGAAGCAGATGATATTGTAAAATATGGTTTAATTCCTGAACTTGTAGGAAGACTTCATATGATTACAACTCTTGATGAAATAGATGAAGATGCAATGATTCATATTTTAACAGAACCTAAAAATGCACTTGTAAAACAATACAAAAAATTATTTGCTATGGATGATGTAACATTAGAGTTTGAAGAAGATGCTCTAAAAGAAATAGCATTAAAAGCAATAGAGAGAAAAACAGGTGCAAGAGGATTAAGAGCAATATTAGAAGATATTATGCTTGATATTATGTTTGAATTACCTGAATATGCATCTAAGACAGTTACTATAACAAAAGATGTTGTAACAAAAGAAAAAGCTGCAATTGTAGCATAAAGGAAAAGTATGATTTTTGATAGATTAATTGGAATGTTTTCAAATGATATGGCAATAGATTTAGGTACAGCAAATACTCTAGTATCTATAAAAGGTAAAGGTATTATTATCAATGAACCTTCTGTTGTTGCTGTTCAACATGATAGACATGGAAGAGATAAAATACTAGCAGTTGGTGCTGAAGCTAAAAAAATGATTGGTAAAACTCCTGTTAATATTCAAGCTGTAAGACCTATGAAAGATGGTGTTATTGCTGATTTTGAAATGACAGAAAGAATGATTAGATATTTTATAGAAAAAGCACATAATAGAAAATCATTTATTAGACCTAGAATTATTATTTGTATTCCTCATGGAATTACTCAAGTAGAAAGAAAAGCAGTTAAAGAATCAGCACTTAGTGCTGGAGCTAGAGATGTATATCTAGTAGAAGAACCAATGGCAGCAGCTATTGGAGCTGGTATTCCAGTATCTAGTCCAGAAGGATATGTAGTAGTTGATATTGGTGGTGGTACAACTGAAATAGGTGTTACATCTCTTGGTGGACTTGTACTTAGTAAATCAATCAAAACAGCTGGTGATAGATTTGATAGAGCTATTATGAACTATGTAAAACAAAATTACAACTTATTTATAGGTGAGAGAACAGCAGAGAGTATTAAAATAGAAATTGGTTCAGCTATTAAACTACAAAAAGAAACATCTATGAAAGTAAAAGGTAGAGATTCTTCTGGATTATTATCTACAATTGAACTTTCAAGTGATGGTGTTAGAAATGCACTAAAAGAACCATTTAAAGATATTTCAATAGCAGTTAGAAATGTTCTTGAAGAGATGCCACCTGATTTAGCAAGTGATGTTGTTGATAATGGAATAGTTCTAACAGGTGGTGGAGCTTTAATTAAAGGTCTTGATAAATATCTTGCTGATGATGTAAAATTACCAGTTAGAATTGCAGATGAAC
>Ga0256828_1002776_pt1 | contig 10208 bp, 9 predicted proteins | sample CV88metaG_FD_185993 | JGI IMG/M metagenome (GOLD analysis project Ga0256828, IMG submission 185993) | Hydrothermal vent microbial communities from East Pacific Rise, Pacific Ocean - CV88 | ecosystem: Environmental > Aquatic > Marine > Hydrothermal vents | place: Pacific Ocean: East Pacific Rise... | reverse complement strand
ATTTTTAATACCTTCTTCGATAATAAAATCACGCATATTTTTTAAATAGTTTTCATTATCACTTTTAAATTGTTTTTTAAAAGGAATACTTAATTTTAAATCACTCAAATCATTTTTTATAGTATACCATTTAAAAAAATCCTGAATTTTAGCACCATTTAAAACTTTATAAGCAAATTGGATAATAGGATTATCACCAGCTTGTCTAAAAACTTTTGTTAATTTAGATACATGAAATTGATTAGAATTAATTAAATCCCTTAAAAAATCACCAGCACCAACAGATGGAAGTTGATTAACATCTCCTATAAAAATTATTTGTGAATTATAACTAGCATCTATTAAAGCTTTTCCCAATAAAACATCAACCATTGAACTTTCATCAACTATTATAACTTCTTCTTTTAATGGATTATGAAAATTATAATTAAAATGACCTTTAAAATCTAAACCTCTATGAATAGTAGTAGCTTCTTCACCTACAACAGTAGAAATTCTCTTAGCAGCTGTACCAGTAGGTGCTAAAATTTTAACTCTTTTACCCATTTTTTTTAAAACTTTAACAACCATAGTAGAAATAGTTGTTTTACCAGTACCAGGACCACCAGTAATAATAGAAATAGGGTTCATAATAGCATTAATAACAGCTTGTGTTTGTTCATCTGATAATTTCCATTCTTTTGGTGAAACACTATCCAAAATTTTAATAATATATTGTTTATCAATATTTATAAAATTTTTATTTTTCATTTCCAAAAGTCTTATAGCAATTAATAATTCCTTTTCCAAATATTTTTTTAAAAATATTTTATCTTCAAAAATAATAAAAGGATTAACAGCTTTATCTAATTTTGATATTATAAATTTGATATTATCAAATAATAAATCAGCTGTTTCAGGTAAATCAAAACTGCGTTCAGGATTAGATAAATTTATTTTATGAAATTCTTCATAAATATCAACTTTATTAATAAATAAATTACCTTCTTCTATTTTTTTAACTAAAGTATATTTTAAAAATCCCATTAACCTTTGTTCCATAAATTTTTCTGTATTTCTTTCTTTCTCATTTAAAATAGAAAATACAATTTTGTCAATAATTTTAAATCCCATATTTTTAAAATTACTATCAATAGCTAAAATATAAGGATTATTTTTTAAATATGGAATAATATTATGATCTTTATATTCATTAGAATATTTAGAAGAAGATAACTTAATAATGTTTGATTTTAGTTTTATCATTCTCTTTAAAGATAAATTATACTTTGTAACAAAAATAAATTCATCATCAGTCAAAGTTACTTCATTATTATTTTCATTAATAGTAATAATTTGTTCTTTAATAGAAAAATAACTTTTTTTACCAATATATTTGATTAAATTAATATTGTCATTTGTAAAATCATTTATAAATAATTCTTTAATATTAGGAATACATTCATCACCATAATGTTGAATAAAAAAATCAATTATTTTTAAAGCCTTTTTTTCCCCTATACCTTTATATTTTTCTTTTAAATATCTTATAAATCCTAATTTAGTCATTTCATGTAATATAATAATTTTTTCACAATTTAAACTATAAGATTTAAATTGTGTATCAAACTTTAAATTATCTAAAGTAAAATCTATATTAACAGTTTGTCCTTCTTCAATAGCTTCTTTTGTGTAACCAGTAATTATAAGTAAATGTTTATTAAAACCACCTCTTATATAAGGCATATTTTTAATTAATATATCAGGTAATTCTTTTTTTTTAATAGTAAACACAACATATTTATTACCAAAATTTTTTTTATGTAAACTACTTTCACCTATATATCTTATTGTATGAATAGTTGCCTTAAAATTAATAATATTTTTCATATTCAAACCTTATAATTTATATAAAAATATTTTGAAATCCTAAATATTTTTTATTAATTTTTATAGTTCTTTGATTCATTAAATCATAATAAAAAAGATTTTTTCTATAACTATTTTTATAACTCTTAAAAAAAACAAAACCAAATTCACTAACAAAAGTTGGTTTTGAAATATCACCTTTAAAAGTATTTAATCTAAATCTTTTATGGGTTCTAGAATCATAAAAAAAATAATTAAATACACCATTATAAATATCTTTGTAAATAATATCGTTATTTTTATTAATATCATAAGATAAAATCTTAATACCATTTACAATTTTTCTAATATTTTTAGTTTTTAAATTTAATCTATAAATATCATAACCACTATCATCTGTTTTAGCTATAAAAAATAAAAATTTTCTATCAAATGAAAATTTAGGATTTAAAAGCATTTTTGAAAATTTTAATTTTTTATAAATCTTGTTTAAAATTTCAGGTTCATATTTAAAATCTTTTTTTAAATTAATATTAATTTGTCCATCATTAGAAATAGAAGTAAATAATATTTCAATACCACCAAATTCATCATTTCTAATTTGTGATATTCTTAAATAACCATTTTTCTCTTCAAATAATTTTGTAATATTACCATTTGTCTTATTAAGAGATAATAAATAAGCTTTATCATTTTTAATACTAGTAAAATATAAAAATTTTCCAAAAGAATAAGGGAAAATTAATAAACTATTATTATCATATAAAACCTTACTAAATTCACCTGATAAATCACTCACAACTAATTTAGTTTCTTTTTTATTTTTCTTTTTAACTATTTTAAAAATATTTTTTGAAATCCAATCATTATTACATTTAAAAATTTTATTAATTTTTCTTGCAACAGAATGAATTTTGTTTACATAAACTAAATCTTTATTTATATAAATAGACTTTTCTTTACCAGTAATATTATTTTTTAAATAAAAATAATTTAGATTATTATCAAAACTCAATTTCCAAAAAGAAAGTTCATTTTTATTTTCTAAAGTAATTTTTTCACATATATTAATTTCATTTTTTAAAATACTATGATATTTTTTATTTATATTACTATAATCAACATATAAAATAGAGGAATTATCATATTTAACCTCTCCTTCAATAACAAATGATTTTCCTATCAATAAATTAATAAAAAAAATACTAAAAATAAAAATAAATTTCAACACAAAAATTCCTTGTATGATATAATTAATAAATTATATCATACTTAATAACAAAAAAAATTATTTATTTGAATTAAATTCAAATAAAACTTTTTCTTTAATTTCATTAAAAAGTTCTTCATTGTTTCTCAAATTTTCCATAGTTTTTTCTAATCCTTGTCCCAATTTAGAATTATTATAAGAAAACCATGAACCTGCTTTATCAACAATATCATATTGAACAGCAAAATCTAAAATTTCTGCCATAGAAGAAATACCTTCACCAAAATAAATTTCTACATTAGCAGTTTTAAAAGGGGGTGCAACTTTATTTTTTGTAACTTTAACTTTAACCTTATTACCAATATCATTTTCACCTTTTTTAATGGATCCTATTCTTTTAATTTCTAAACGTTGTGTAGCATAAAATTTCAATGCATGTCCACCAGTTGTAGTTGTTTGTGGTCCATACCCCATACCACCTATTTTATCTCTAATTTGATTAATAAATAATAAAGTACATTGATTTTGATTAGCAATAGCTGTCATTTTTCTTAACCCTTTTGACATTATTCTAGCTAATAAACCAACAGTTTGATCTGTCATTTCACCTTCTAATTCAGCTTTTGGAGTTAATGCTGCAACAGAGTCAACTATCACTAAATCAACTACACCACTATTAACCAATGTTTCAGCCATTTCAATTGCTTGTTCACCATAATCAGGTTGACTAACGACTAAATCATCTATATTAACACCTAAGCTAGCGGCATAATCAATATCTAATGCATTTTCAACATCTATAAAAGCAACAATACCGCCTTTTTTTTGTGTTTCTGCTGCAATATGCAAAGCTAATGTTGTTTTACCAGAACTTTCTGGTCCATAAACTTCAATAACACGTCCTTCTGCAACACCTCCACCTAATGCATCATCAATTTTCAAAGAACCTGTTGAAATTTTATTAATATCAGGTATATTAGCTTCACTTAATAAATTAATACTTTCTTTACCAAATTTTTTTTGAATTTTTGAAAGCGCATCTTGTAAAACTTTTCTTTTATTTTCTTCCATATTTTTCCTTATTTTTAAATTTTAAAAATTATATTAAAAATCAACTTTATTTTTTCTTAAATAATTAAAAATATAACCTTTATAATAAATTAATAAATATTAAATAAAAGGTTTAAATTTGTTATCTGAATACAAATTAAATTTAATAATAAATATAATTTATGGGAAAAACTATAAATTAATAAAAGAAAAAAATAATTATTATATAAAAAATAAAAAATTTGATATTAATTTTGATTTTATTATTAATAATAAATTAAATGAGAAAGTAATAAAAGAAATAGAAGTATATATAAAAGAAACAAAAATAAAACTAAATGATAAAAAAAATATAAAAAAATTAAATGATAAAGATATATTAGAATATATTATTATTTTAAATAAAGAGTTAGAAAAATTAAATAAAGAAAATGATGAAATATTAAAAAAAATATCTTATAAACTATTTCCTAATAGCAAAATAGAAAAAAAAACAAATTATTATCTTATAAAAACAAAAAAAGAAGAAATAAAATTTAATCCATTAACAAATGAAGAACAATTAAAAAAAATGATATTTCAAAAATTACCAGATTTTGAAATAAAAAAACAAAAAGAATATTTTATAGGTAACATAAAAAACAAAGAATATAAAGATAAAAATATTAATAAATTAATTATTAAAATGTTATTACAAGAGTAGTAAAATGAAAAAAGAATTTTATATAAATTTATTAAAATTAATAAAAAAAAGTGAAAATAATAAAATAAAAATTTATTCTAATAATAAAAAAGAAAAAATTGAAAAAAAAGAAATAGCAGATTTTTTTGAAAAAAATGATATTTTTTTACAAGAAGTAGCAAATTATTATAATGTAAATAAATCTTATTCAGTACTAGAAATAGAAAACAAAAATAAAATGTTACAATATTTAAATGAATTAATAAAAGATGAAGAAAATAAAGATTTTCTTAATAACCTTGAAGAAATAACAAAAAATAAAACAAAAAATAATTACAATAAATTTGCAAATGAAATAAGATTTCCTGAAAAAGCAATTAATATACTTTTATACAATAGTACTAAACCACAAGGTAAAATAAACAATATAGAAACAAAAAATAGAAATTATTTAATAAAATCATTATCAAGTTTTAATATAAATAATGAAACAATAACCTTAAACCCTAAATTATTTAATACTATTTCATATAATTTTTTTAGTAATGAAAAAATAAAAATTTCATTTAAAGGTACAATAGTATTGATAGAAAATAAAGAATCATTTGAATTTGCTGATAAAATATTTGATCCACATAAACATTTATTTATATTATATGGTGGAACAGCATCTGAAAAAGAACATGATTTTTTTGCAAATAATGTATATGCAGAAGCAATTATATATTATGGTGATATAGATTATGTTAGTTTAAATGAATATAATAAATTAAGAAAAAAAATAAATAATCTAAAATTTTTTATAAAAGAAGATCCTAAAAATATAGAAAAAAAACTAAAAAAATATGGAAATTCAGAACTATATGATAATCAAGAAATAGATTATAATAATATAAGAAAAAATTTTGATGAAATCACAAAATTATTATGGCGTATAATAGAAAAATATGAAAAAGGTTTAGAGCAAGAAATATTTCATGCACCTATTCTCTAATAAAAAGGAAAAAAATGGCGATAAAATTATTAAAAAAAGAAATAGAAATAATAAAAGATATATTATATAGAAATACAGGAATACAAGTTGATATATCAAAAAAAACAATGATAGAAAATAGATTAAATAGATTAATAGATAAAAAAAAATTAGATAAAACAAATATAAAACAAATATTAAAAGAAATAGAAACTAAATATTTACAAGATTTTATCAATGTGTTTACAACAAATAAAACTAATTTTTTTCGTGAAAAAAAACAATTTGATTATTTATATGAAAATATTCTAATAAATATGTTTAATAAAGGTTCAACAGTTAATATATATTGTGCAGCAAGTTCAACTGGAGAAGAACCTTGGAGTCTTTCAGCAACTTGTTATTTAGCAAGTAAAAAATCAAAATTTAAATATTCTAATTATTCTATATTTGCAACTGATATAGATACAGAAATATTAGAAAAAGCAAAAAAAGGAGTTTATGAATGCTTGGATTATAATAAACAATTATTTCCTTTATGGTTGAATCCTAATTCTATGTTTGTAGAAAATATTCAAAAATGTAAAAATAAAGATAAGCAAAATGACACATTAACAATTAATCAAGAATTAAGGAAAAAGGTGAAATTTAAACAATTAAATTTAATGGATAAAAAATATGATATTATAAAAAATAATTTTTATAATATCATATTTTGTAGAAATGTATTAATATATTTTTCAAAAGAGGATCAAAAAGAAATATTAATAAAATTAACAAAAAAATTAAAATTAAATGGTTTCCTATTTTTAGGGCATTCTGAACATTTAAATGGTTTGGAAGAACATTATAAAAGAAAAGGTAATAATATTTATCAAAAAATAAAAGAAATGTAAAATGATAAAAAAAATAATTGTAAAAGCACATAATAAAACAAAAATAGAATACTTAACAGAAAAAGATTTAAAAGAGAATAAAGCATATAATAAATTTCAAAATAAATTAAATGTTATAGTAGGTGAATATTTTATATTAAATAATAATATAAATATAGATACACAAATATTATTAGGAAGTTGCATAGCAATATGTATTTATGATACTAACACAGGAATATATGGTGTAAATCATTTTTTAACACCTATTGGTGATAATTTTAGACATGGTGATTACTCTATTAATTCTATGCTATCAGAAATGTTGAAATTAGGCTGTAATCTAGAAAATTTAGAATGTAAAATATATGGTGGTGGTAAATTAACTAAATTAAATTTAAATCATACTAATATAGGTGAAATGAATGCTGATTTTGCATTTGAATACATGAAAAATAAAAAAATAAATGTAATACATCATATAGTAAAAAGAAATACGGGATTACAAATAATAATAAAACCAAATTTTAAAATAATTACTAAAGAGATTTAATATGAAAATTATACTTATTAATAACAATATAGAAATAGAAAAAATATTTTTAAACTTAGAAAAAAATAATTTTAATTATACATTAAAAATGATTAAATTTTTACAACATTCTAATTTAGAAAGGATTTTAACACCTAAATATAATGAATACTACTTTATTAATTTAGATTCATTAGAACCAAAAGATATATTAAAAATAAAAAATAAGGAATATAAAATATTTATAGATAGAATAATATTTTTAACAACTAATAAACTAAATAAATATAATGAAATTATTATAAATAATAGTGAACTAAAAAATTCAAGAAAATATACTGAAAAATTAGAAAAAATAATAAAAGAAAAGATAGAACAAAAAATATTTCTTCAAAAAAAACAAAATTTAAATTTAACCAAAAATAAACAATATACAGATATTAATTTAGAAAAAATTATAGAATATAATAATAACTTAAAAACAAATGAAAAAATAATAGTAATAGGTTCTTCAATAGGTGGAACAAGTGTTTTAGAAGAAATAATAAAAAATTTAAATAAAAAAGAATATCCACCTATAATCATAACACAACACATATTATCAAATTTTGTTGAAACAATGGTAAAAAGAATATCAGAAATAAACTTAAATTTTAAATATAAAATAGTTAAAGAAGAAACAAAATTAGAAAATAATAATATATATTTTTCAAATGGTTCAGAACATTTAATGGTAAAGAGAGAAGGAAAAGGAACAGTTATAACTGTATCTAAAAGTAAAGAACAAGTAAATAAACATAAACCAAGCATCAATGTATTATTTAGAAGTGTTGCTAATATATATACTAAAATAACAGCTATTATATTAACAGGAATGGGAAAAGATGGAATAGTTGGAATGGGAGAATTATATTTAAAAGGTGCTTATACAATAGCACAAAATAGAGAATCTTCAATAGTTCATGGTATGGCTGGAACATGTGTTGAAGAAGGTTTTATAAAAGAAGAAATAAATGTAAATGAAATAATCAAAAGAATAGATGAACTAAATTAATTTAATTCATTAATTTAATTCATTAATTTTTAATAATTTCATTTTCTTATTATGTATTTCCAAATCATTTTGAACTTTTTCTAAAATACTATTGTAATTAATATTACTTTTTTCAACTAAATTCTTGATTCCTAAATCATTTTTTAAATTTTCATTTTCTTTTTTATATTTTTTTAATTCAGAACTAATAATATTATTTTCTAATAAATAATAAAAAGCATTCCATTTACTAATTTTTAATTCATTTTCAATACTAATTATAGAATCATTATCATAATAAACTAAAAAACTTATTAAAATTAAAGAAAAACTGTAAAAAACAAAAACACTAATTAATGTATAAATTAATATTTCAATAGGTGTAAATTTAAAAATAACTAATAAAAAAACAGAAATAAAAAAAGAAAAAGTATTAATATAATAAATTAAACTAGATCTAAAATATTGATGATATTCATTTAAACCTTTTATAGTCTTTACATTATTTTTATTTTTTGTTTTTGAGCCCAATTTTTCTTTTCCTTTATATAACTAATATAATTATAAAAAATTTCTTTAAATTCATGAAAAATATAACTTTCATTAATAAAATTAAAATTTTTAAAGGCTATAAGTTTTCTTTTTTTAGCAGTTTCTAAAGCAGGATGAGTAAACACTATTCCTATTAAAAATAGATTATTATGTATAGATAAAAAATTATTAGTTATAAATTTAATGTGTTCATTTAAATTATCCATTTTTGTATCAATGTCAATAAAAAAAATACCAAAATTAATTTTTTTATACTCTGATAAAACATTTAAAATTTTATCTAATTTAATAATAGATTTACTTTTAATATCAGTTATTAAAAAATTAAAATTACTAATATGAAAAATATCAAAAAAATTATTTTCAAAATTCATTAATATAATAATATTATCAAATAAATTACTTTTATTTAAAAAATCTATATAATTTAATAATTCTTCTTTACTATTAATTATTTTATTAGAAATATATAAATTTTCTATTTCAGTATTGAAAATATCTACTTGATATAAACCACGATAATAATTCAACATATCATAATTACTATCTAAATTAATAATAATATTTTTATTATTATTTAATTCACTATCTAAAGAAAATAAATTTAAAGAAAAGAAATTGCCTTCTATATTTGAATTAGAACTAATAAATGTATATATATTTTTATAAGCAAAATTAATAGTTTTAAAATTATTTATTTCATTAATGTTAGTTATTTTTTTAGGAAAAAATGATTGTAAATGTTCTAATTGTGAATTATTATCCATTTTAAACCTTTTTTTTATGTGATAATTTTTTAAATTTTAAAACCAAATCTATTAAAAAACTATTATTAGCCTTAATAAAATCATTTGGAACCATTTGTCCTATACCAAAATTTCGAATAGGTTTTTGTGAAAAATGTAAAAAAGAAAAAATGTCACCATAATTATTTGTTTCATCTAATTTTGTAACAATAATACTATCAATATCAATAATATTAAAATTAACAAAAATATCTTTTGCATCATCATATTTTGTATTAGCAGGTATAACTAAAATTTTTTCAATATTGACTTTAGAATGATAATCTAAAAATTCTTCCAATTTATTTATTTTACTTAAATCATAAGGACTACTACCAGCAGTATCTATAAAAATATGATCCATTTCTTTAAGAGAATGAAAAGCTTTAATTAATTGATTTGGTTTTTCAATAATCTCTAATGGTAAATCTAAAACTTCTGAATAAGCTTCTAATTGTTTAAAAGCACCAACTTTATAATTATCTAATGAAATAACACCAACTTTTTTATTTTTATCTAATAATTTTATATTAGCAGCTATTTTAGCAATAGTAGTAGTTTTACCTACACCTGTTGGACCACATAATATACTAACTTTTGAAAAATTTTGATGTTCTATAAATATCATTTTATTTAAAATATCTTTTAATAATCTAACTAAAATTTTA
>Ga0256828_1002775_pt1 | contig 10211 bp, 5 predicted proteins | sample CV88metaG_FD_185993 | JGI IMG/M metagenome (GOLD analysis project Ga0256828, IMG submission 185993) | Hydrothermal vent microbial communities from East Pacific Rise, Pacific Ocean - CV88 | ecosystem: Environmental > Aquatic > Marine > Hydrothermal vents | place: Pacific Ocean: East Pacific Rise... | reverse complement strand
CGCAATGCAGCAAGAGCTGCAAGAATAAAATGATCACGCATTAATGCATTTCCATAACCATAAATACCAAGCTTTAAAAATTTCTTTGCTTTCTCAAGTTCAGGAACTCGATCCAATAAAAGAATCTTATTATTGTTATGAACTAATTCATTCAAAATTTTTGTGCACTCTTTTCCACATGAAGCATAATTTAAAATAATAATTTCTTCTTTTATATTTTTAAGTTCTTCTATATCATCAAGACTCTTATAAACTTCATTGTTTAACGCCTTTTCCCAATGTGCTAAGAGATTGATATCATCACTATACAGTATAATTGCCATTCTTCTAACGCTCCGTAAAAGTATATTGTTTTGTTTTTAAGATTGGTTTTAATATATAATCCAAAACAGTTTTTTGACCAGTGATAATATCAACACTAACCGTCATTCCGGGAATAATTTTGAGTTTTTTACCATGACGTCCAATATAATTTTTATCTGTCTTGATACGAACTTCATAAAAAACATTCCCCTCATCATCTTTAATACTATCTGGAGAGATAAGAACAACTTTCCCCTCTAGTCCACCATAAATTGAAAAGTCATATGCAGTAAATTTCACAATTGCTCTTTGTCCTAAATAGATAAATGCAATATCTTTTGGTTTAATTCTGACTTTTACCAAAAGTGTTTCATCACTTGGAACTATTTCCATTATATCTTCACCCGGCTTAATAACACCACCTACAGTATGAACATATAATTTTTGGACAATACCTTTCATTGGAGATTTTACAATTGTTCTCGTGACCTGATCTTCAAGTGCAGTTGATGTAACACGAAGACTTTTAAATTCTGCAACTGCTTTGTTCATCTTCTCTTTTGCTTCACTTTGAAACTTTAATCTCGTCTCTTTAATATTACTTTGAACTTCTTTAATAGCTGACTTTAATCGAGGAATAGATTTTTTTGCTGCATCATACTTAGATGATATCTCATTTGCTTCACGTTGTAATTTTAAAAAATCAATTTTAGATCGAACACCTTTTGCGACCATTGGTTTAGTCATTTTCACTTCACGTGAGATCATAGCATAAGAGGATTCTAAGTGATCTCTTTGGGAATATGCTTCTGCCAACTCCTGCTTTTTTTGTGCTAATTTCTCACGCAAAGCATTCAGTTGTGAATCAAGTTGCTGTTTATTTGTATTGTAAAGACTTTTTTCATTATCTATAAATTGGGATAATCGTTTTTTAAGATCGGGAGGAATAACAAAATCTTGCCCCGTAGATTCTGCTTTTAAGCGTAAAATCTGTGCTTGCAGTGCATCTGCTTTAATCTCATTTGAGCTATAAGATGAAACAGACTTCTGATTATCTATTTTAATCAGAACCTGCCCTTTTTTTACCTCTTGTCCTTCTTGAACTAAAATCTCTTCAACGATTCCACCCTCAAGATTCTGAATCATCTGGTTCTCACCACTAGGAATAATCTCTCCATCTCCACGTGCTATCTCATCAATATAAGCAAAGTTTGCCCATGTTAAGAAGATTACAATCGCTGCAACCCAAAAATAGAGTACAATTCTCAAACGCGTAGGGGCTACTTCAAGAACGGCAGCACTCAAGGAGTGCATAAATTCATAATCACGTTTAGAAAGATTTTTCTTTATCTCTTTTTTAGACATTTGAAGCTCCACTTAATTGCTTAACAACAATCTCTTTTTTATCATCCAAAAGTACTTTTGAGTTATGCATTACAATCACTCGCTCAACCATATCTAAAAGTGCCATTTTCTGTGTTATGATAAGTACCGTTTGATTTTTTAACTCTTTTTTAAGTCTATTTAAAAGGTTCTTTTCTGTTGTTTGGTCCATTGCATTACTTGGTTCATCCATAATCATAATAGAGCTATCTTGCATTAAAGCTCTTGCAATTCCAACACTTTGGCGTTGTCCACCAGAGAGCCCTGCACCCCGCTCTCCTATTGGCATATCATAACCAAGAGGATGTGTTTTGACAAACTCTTCAACACCACTTACTTGGGCAGCATAGATAATATCACCAACATCAGGATACTGCTCCGATGAGACAATGTTCTCTTTTATTGTCCCTTTAAAAAGATGCACATCTTGTGGTACATACGAGACAAAACGTCGAAGGTCTGCAGGATCAATTTGTATAATATCTATATCATCAATTAAAATCTTTCCTTTTGTCGGTTCATAAAGTTTCAAAATAAGTTTTGCAATTGTACTTTTTCCTGAACCAATTCTACCAATTAAAGCCACTTTTTCTCCAGGTTCTATAACAAAACTCACATCACTTAAAGCCGGAATTTCCGTGCCAGGGTAATTAAAACTTACATTTTTAAACTCAATTTTACCTTTAAATTTAGGACGTTCAACAAACTCTTTTCCTGCAGGGCGTTCCACTTCACGTGAAATAATTTCATTAATTGTAGTATATGCTGTTTTTGCATCAGAATAGTTACTAATAAGTGCTGCCGCTTGTCCTATTGGAGCGACTGTTCTTGATGTTAAAATAACAACAGCGATTAAACCACCCATTGTCAACTCAAACTCTTTAATAAGGTATACACCTAATACAACTACGAAGACAGTATTTAATTGAATAAAAAAGTTTGTTACGCTTGGAATCGAAGAGGAGAGAAGACGTGATTTAAGATTTTTTTCTGCAATCTCTCCTGTAGACTCTTCCCACTCCCACTGTTTTTTACTATTCATACGCATAGTTTTAACAGTCTCTATATTTTGCAATGTCTCAATTAAAATACCATTTTTCTTAGCACTTGCTTCATGCGAAGACTCAATACTCTCTTGTAAAGGTTTACGAATAATTAAAGAGTAGAGCAAAATTAAAATAATTGTCACAATAGGTACAAAAACCAATACACCACCAATATAATAGATAACACACAAAAAAATAATTGCAAAAGGCAAGTCAATAACGGCAGTCATTGTTGCAGTTGTAAAGAATGAACGGACTGCTTCAAAATCTTTTAAATTATTTGCGAATGATCCAACAGATGGTGGATGTTGTGACATCTTAAGATCAAGAACCTTCTCAAATATAATAGAGGACATAATAATATCACTCTTTTTACCAGCCAACTCTAAAAGATAGGCTCGAGTAAATTTTAAAAAGAAGTCGAGTACATAGACAAGAATAATCCCAATTGTAAAAACCATTAAAGTCTCTTCAGCATTATTTGGAATAACTCTATCGTACACATTCATAGTAAAGAGTGGTGTAGCCAAAACAAAAAGATTTATCAGTAATGATGCAATTAAAACATCTCGATACATAGGAATGGAGAGTTTCAATGTTGACCAGAACCAGTGTTTTTGTTTTAATTGTAATGTACGTGAACTTTTTTTATCATATTCAAACTCTTTTTTGAGGATATATGCAAATCCCAAATACTCTTTTTCTAAATCTTCTATACTAATCCACTCTTCAAGACCATCACCTTCAGGGTAAATTATCTTGGCTTTTGTTTTCTCATCATTGAATTTTTCTAAGATACAGACATTGTCATTACTAAGAAGTAAAATAGCGGGAAGATGAAGAGAGAGCATATCTTCAATGCTTCTTTTAATTAACGTAGATTTTAATCCTGCACGCGCAGCTACACGAGAAAAGAGAGATTTGGATCCCTCTTTGGAAAAAAGTTTTTGTGAGTCATGAATTGGAAGCCCTGCTAAGAGAGCTTCTTTTGTAAAAGGTTTATAAAAAAGTTTTGTAAATAAGACAAAAGTATCTAATAATGTATCTTCATGTACTGATATTTTATGTTCGTTCATACATTTTCCAATAGTTTAATTAAAGAGTTCTATCTCTATTCGGCGATTGACACTTCGACCCTCTTTTGTTCTATTTGACTCTAAAGGATCAAGTTCACCTCTCCCTTTGACTACAATTCTTGAACTATCAATACCCTCTGCAATCAATGCTTTTTTAACAGCTTTAGCTCGTCTGATTGAGAGTAACATATTATGTTCTGCACTACCTATGCTATCCGTATGACCAATGATTTTTACTTTATCTTGAGGATTCTGTTTTAGATATTCTGCAAATTGTTTCACAGCAGGATAAGAACTCTTAAGTATTTTATCAGAATTTGTTTTAAAGTTTAATTTTAAGGTCTGTTTTAAAGGACATCCACGCGGATCTACTTTAATATGAAGCGGTGTATCTTTACAGGTATCTTTGTAATCTGCAACACCATCATGATCACTATCTATTGCACAACCATATTTATCTACTTTTATACCTTCAAAAGGAGTATTTGGACATCTGTCTTTATAATCAACTATACCATCTTTATCACTATCTAGTGGACATCCATTTTTATCTACAGCAATACCTTTTCGTGTCCCAGTACATCTATCATCTTTATCAAGAACACCATCATTATCACTGTCCACATCACTCTTTTGTAAGACATATAACGTTAACATTACTCTATTTGAAAGATCAGCACTCTGTTTAGTTTCATCAGAAAATGCCAAAAATTTTCCTCTTTTTGAGTACTTATAGATTATATCTTTTTGAACACCATTATCAAGAAGTTTTTTATATATGAGATCAACATACTCTTGGCTTCTATCTTTTGAACTATTGTCATCCTTGTTATCATTCATTTCTAAATTCATAACAGGAGGATAGTACTCATCAGCTTTATACATATGTCCTATAGCTGTAATTTTCATCTGATAAGACTCTTTTTTTAAAGCATCTACTTTGTCAATTATCTTTTTGAAATTATTCTCAGATTTTTCATCCAAAGTTCCATTTGAATCAAAATGAAGCATATCAAAACGAATAATCTCTTCAAAACTACCTTTAAAAAATTCATCTTCTAATTCAGATGAAAAGAGTAGTGTTGAGACAAATAGAGTCATTAGTATATATTTAATTTTTATCATTTTCTTCTCTCTTAATCTGCTAAAGTGAGTTCAACTTCAACTCTACGATTCATATATCTACCTTCAGGAGTAGAGTTATCAGCGATAGGATCAGCTTCACCTCTTCCCTCTGTCGTAATTCTTTTAGGATCAATACCAAATTTCATTAGTGCACGTTTTACAGCTTCAGCTCTTTTTTGAGAAAGTTTTTGATTTAACTGAGCATCACCTCTTGAACTTGTGTATCCAACAATATGCATTTTATATTTTTTATTTTTTTTGACAAATTCTGCAAACTTTTTAATGTTTTCGTATGATGGCTTATCAATCACATCACTATAATAAGCAAAGTTGACACCTAAATTAAGTGAGACTGCACATCCATCATCATTTACATTATAGCCCAATGGAGTATTTGGGCATTTGTCTTTGTAATCTTTAACACCATCCATATCTGTATCTAATGCACAGCCATCTGCCGAGACTTTTGCATTTTTTGGTGTATTTAAACATTTATCTTTAGAATCTACTACTCCATCTCTGTCGCTATCTCGTTGTATCTGGACACAGCCATACGGCATAATATTGTTTTCCAATAGAGAGTTATCACACAGATCTTCATCATCAGCAATTTTATCATTATCTACATCATATTTAACAGGAAGCGTATCTAACTGCTCTTTTGCTGCATCATTATTGACATATAAGTTCACACGTGAATCAAACTCTTTTGTATCACCAACAACCGCTAACGGTAAAAGTCCCATTGCATCCAAAATTCTATACTTTGCTAACAAGTAATCATATTCAGCATTAATAATCTGAACACGAGAGTTAATAACATCATTTTGTGCAGTTAAAAGGTCAAGCAAAGAACGTCTTCCTAAGTCATACTCTTCTTTATAGAGTTCTAAAGTTTTTTCAGCAAAACCTTTATATTTTCTCAAATCTTTTAATTGTAGTGCTATCATTTCATAAGCATTCCAAGAGAGGTCCAAAGACTCGATCACTTGACGTTTAAGATCTCGTTTTATTTCAACTTCTTGATTAATTTTACTAACATCTTGTTGTGTTGTTGCCTGATCTGCAAAACCTCTAAAGAAATTATATGAGAATAGAAGTCGTACTTTAAATCTATCATCAGGTTGATCAAACGAATTTCTCTTCTCCACATCATTAAAGTTTTGTGTTACTTCTAAATCAACTCGAGGATAAAACTCTTTTTTATGTTGCTTCCATAAAGCTTGAGCACCTTTAATATTGTAACGGCTTACTATGAGTGATGGATTATGATTAATAGCATATTCTGCAGCACGTTCTGCACTACGTGGCATACTAATATTCAGATCCGGTTTTTCCATATCGGCAATATTTGGCATACGACCTAAAATACGACGAAAACTATACTCTTTATCTCGGGTATTATTCTTTTGTACCGTAAGATTTGATCTTGCTAGGGAAAGAGATGCTTCTATCTTTTTCACTTCTGAATCTGTGGTAAGCCCTGCATCGTATAGATCTTTTACTTTTCTAAATATCTCTTCATTAATTTGCACATTTTCTCTAGATGTTTGCAATAGATCATATTGACGAAGGACACTTAAGTATACCTCTGTCATTCTATAGGCAATATCATTTGATTTTTCTATATAATTATATGCCGCAGCTAATATTCTAGCCTCTTGATAAGAGATTTTATTAATCGTACCAAAACCATCAAAAAGATTTTGTGTAAGAACTAAAGATGATTCATAATTTCCATAGCTCTCATCATGTACACTATGATCCCAGCTACCATCACCATTTTTAAACATTCCAGCTTTTGTGTAACCCAAACTTGCTCTAAAATCGACTACTGGTAGATACTCAGATTTTGCTATCTTTAAATCTTCTCTAGTAGCTCTATAGTTACGCAATCGCTCCTGTACAACAGGGTTTGTCTTTAATACTTCAATAACACTCTTTTTCAGTGTTAAAGCTTCAATTAATTGGGTATTTAATAGAAGTAAACAACTAACAATTAAAATACTTTTAATCACACCTATCCCTTTTACGAATTTTAAGTTTTTATTATATCTGAAAAAATGTAAGTTTTCAGTGAGTTTATGTTCTTTTCCATAAAAAAAATCAAATTTTTTAAAATTTTAACGTTATTTTAACACAATTATGTTACAAATCATCAGTTTTCATTCCAAGCATCAGTTTTAATTATATTATAATTGTCAAATATTTTCAATTTATAAGCTGATGTAGCTTTTCCATTATCAATTTCAATTATTGCTATTTGTAATATCTTCTTACATTTTTTTGGAATATCAAAGTGTCCTTTCATTCCAGTCAGAAATTGAGAAAGTGGTACTTTCTTGTCCATTCCTATTACATTATCACGACAACCGGTAAGTCCAATATCACTCAGATATGCTGTTCCTTGAGAGATTTGAAAATCATCACTGCTTACATGGGTATGTGTTCCTATAAGTCCACTTACCTCTCCTTCTAGCAACATCATCATTGCTCGTTTCTCACTTGTAGCCTCTGCGTGAAAGTCGATAAATATATTTTCAATACCATCCTCACGCAAGCTATCTACTGTACTCTGTGCGCAACGAAAAGCATTATCACTGTACGGCATACCATAGTGTCCCATCAGATTTATAACTGCCAATTTCTCACCTGCCACATCATAAACCTTACAACCCGTACCTGCTACACCATCAGGATAGTTATGAGGACGCAGTATCTCATGCGAATCAAAAAGAGGTATAATGTCTTTTTTATCCCAAGAATGGTTTCCACCCGTCATAACATCTATACCGTAAGAGAAGAGCTCTTTGCAGTTTTTCAAGGTCAATCCAAAACCGTGAGATGCATTTTCATAATTTGCTATCACAAAGTCTATCTTCTCTTCATCCCTAAGCTTGGGAAGATGTTCTTTTAACATATCTCGTCCAGGACGACCTACAATATCACCTATAAAAGCTATTTTCATTACAGTACCTTTGGTTTATTATTTCTAAGATAAAAGAGGGTTGCTTTGATAATGTCATCATCATCCTTACTCTCTGATTTTATCGTCTCTTTAGAGTCATTAAAATAGGTAAAAGTTATATTTTGTCCATAATTTGAGATAGACTTTATCTTTTTCTCAACAGCAAGCAGTTTAATCACCATCAGTTCAAAGAACTGTTTTGTACTCTCATCTATCTCTCCAAAACGGTCAATAACTTCCTCTTCTATCTCATAGATCTCTACAGCCTCTTCGCATTGAGAGAGACGTCTATAGATATCTAAACGTAACCTATCCTCTTGCACTACCTCATCAGAGATATAGGCAGATATTGTCAATTTAATATCTACTTTTACTTTTTGACTCTCTTTTGTATTACTCAACTCTTTAATGGCATCTTCAAGCATTCTAAGATAGAGAGAATACCCAATATTTTTAATATGCCCACTCTGCGCATCACCCACTAAGTTACCACCACCACGGATCTCTAAATCGTGGTGTGCAAGAACAGAACCAGAACCTAAAAAGGAGTTTGACTCTAAAGCTAAAAGACGTTTTTTTGCCTCATCAGTAAGTGTCTCTTTGTTTTGTACTATAAAGTAAGCAAAGCCTTCAACATGTCCACGACCAACACGTCCACGTAGCTGGTGCAGATCTGCAATTCCAAATCTATCTGCACCATCAACAATGATAGTATTGACACGAGGCATATGAATACCACTCTCAATGATTGAAGTCGCAATCATCAAATCATACTCACCTGCTTCAAATTTTAGCAACTCTTTTTCTGTTTGAACAGCAGAGATTTTCGAGTGAAGCATCAAGATTCTCAAATCTGGAAGTAGTGCTTTTAACTCCCCCTCTTTAATCGGCATATGATCAATTGAGTTATGCACATAAAATACCTGCCCACCACGGCGAAGCTCACGCAGGATAACCTCTTTTATAAGTTTCTCATCATACTCTTTAACAAAGGTACGTACCCCTTGACGCTCACTAGGAGCTGTGAGGAGCTGACTCATAGTTTTGATAGAACTAAGCGCTTGATTAAGCGAGCGTGGGATAGGAGTAGCACTCATAGAGAGCAGGTGCACATTATGGTAGAGCTCTTTTATCTTCTCTTTTTGCTTCACACCAAATTTATGCTCTTCATCAATGATGACAACACCAAGTTTTTTAAACTCTAAGCCAAAGAGTGTATGTGTTCCCACTACACAATCTATCTCTCCGCTTGCAAGCCCTTTTATAATAGCATTTTTATCTTTTGTACTCACAAATCTGTCAAGTTTCGCATAGCGAATACCAAGCTCACTAAATCGCTCATCCAAACTTCTAAAGTGCTGTGCAGAGAGCAGTGTCGTAGGAACGATAAATGCCGACTGATAGCCAGATTTATAGGCTGCATAGATAGTATTGAGTGCAATTTCTGTCTTTCCAAAACCGACATCACCACTAAGGAGTCTATCCATTATCTGCCCTGAGCTCATTTGAGAGAGTATCTCATTGACAGCCTGTGTCTGATCTTCGGTATATTCAAACCCAGAGAGTGCCTGAAAATCTTTGAGCTCTTCTTTTGAGAGAGAGATCTTTGGTGCTTTTATAAGTGCACGTGCTGCGGCAGTATTTACAATCTGTCCTGCTATCTCTAAAAGACGTTTACGTACTTTGGCTTTGAGTTTTCCAAAACTCCCTTTTCCAAGTCTGTCAAGTACCGGAACACTTCCCCCACCTGCGATGTAGCGGTCAATATAATCAAGATTTTCAACAGGTAGTAAGATCTTATCTTCACCCACATACTTAATGACTATAAAATCTTTAACACCACCCAAAATTTCAGTCTGTTCAATCTTCTCAAATATTCCCACACCATAATCTTCATGGACAACATAATCACCGGCTTTAAGATCATCCAGTAAAATCGAGCTTTTTCTTCTACGTCTCTTTTTATCAGGCTTATTAAGAGAGATAATAAGCTCATCATCTGTAATGATATTTAAGATATAAGGAGCTTCGACAATCTCCATACCTGTAGTATCGTAGATACCCGATTGTTTAATGGTAGCCTTATTTGCAGCTATGAGTGTGACTTTTTTATTTTTATGTACTTTTATAAGCTGCTGAGCATTGGCAACTACCAACTCCTTAATAGAATCATTTTCAGGAAGTATCTCAAGATTAAAACACTCTCGTGAAATTTGAGGATTGTTAATAGCATAGGCATCTATTAAAGTATCATCTAAGTTGCGTGAGAGCATTGCTTTTTTACCCTCTAAAAAGTTCTCTGCCATCTCC
>Ga0256828_1002774_pt1 | contig 10211 bp, 10 predicted proteins | sample CV88metaG_FD_185993 | JGI IMG/M metagenome (GOLD analysis project Ga0256828, IMG submission 185993) | Hydrothermal vent microbial communities from East Pacific Rise, Pacific Ocean - CV88 | ecosystem: Environmental > Aquatic > Marine > Hydrothermal vents | place: Pacific Ocean: East Pacific Rise... | reverse complement strand
TTTTACTTACCTAAACAAAATTCACCAAACATTACATCTAACATTTGATCATTTTCATAAGGTCTTGTAATTTTAGATATATTTTGTAATGCTTCATTTATATGATGTGCAAAAAATTCTAATTCACCAGTTTCTAATAATAATTTTGATTGATTTATTTCACTTAGTGTATCTTGTACTGCTATTATTTGATTTTTTGATACTAGTGTTAAGTCATCACTAGAGTTATTTGTATTTAGTATATTTTCTAGTGCATCAACAAGTGGCTTTAAAGATGATTTTTCCAATGACTTTTCAATACTTAACTCTATATCAACTTTATTTATTTTTGTTCTATCAAATTTATTTTGTAAATCACATTTATTTAAAATAGTGATTATTTGCTTTTTAGTATTTGAAATAAGCTCTGTTATTTGCTCATCTTCTCTATCAAACTCTCTACTATTATCAAATAAAGCCAAAACTATATCAGCTTCATCTATTGCTTCTTTTGACTTTTGAATACCAATTTGTTCTATTTCATCACTAGCTTCTCTTATACCTGCAGTGTCAACTATTTTAATAATATGAGTACCTATATTTATATTTTCTTCTATAGTATCTCTAGTAGTTCCAGCAATAGAACTTACTATTGCTCTATTTGTATTTAAAAGTTTATTTAGAAGTGAAGACTTACCAACATTTGGTTTTCCTACTATTGCTACTTTAAAGCCATCTATTAAGCCTTCTCTTCTTTTACTTGAATCTAATGTATTGTTTAGTTTTAAAGTTATATTGTCAATTTTTGTTTTTATTTGTTCAAATATATCTTGTGGTAAATCTTCTTCTGCATAATCTATACTAACTTCTACATAAGCTAAAATAAAAAGTAAATCTTTTCTTATCTCTTCTACAAACTCTTTTAGTTCACCTTTTAGTTGCTTTGCTAAAAGTTTAACTGCATTTGCACTTTTTGCTTCAATAAGTTTTGAAATAGCAAATGCTTGAGATAAATCTATTTTTTCATTTAGATATGCTCTTTGTGAAAACTCACCAGGATTTGCTAATCTTGCATTGTAAGCTAAACAAGTTTCTAATATAAGATTTGTTATTGCAATTCCACCATGACATTGAAATTCTACTATATCTTCACCTGTAAAAGAATGTGGATTTTTAAAGTATATAATCAAAGCTTCATCTATTAAATCGTCACTTTTATCATATACTTTACTAAGTGTTGCTAGTCTTGGTTTTAGATTTTGTTTTTTTGTAATTTTTAGTGCTATTTCTAAAGCATCTTTTCCACTAAGTCTTACTATTGAGATTGCACCCATTCCTGAAGCAGTTGCAATAGCTACAATTGTATCATCATTTATCATTTATTTTTATACTCATTTATTAAAATATATTTTTCTTTGTTTATATTTTGTTTTACAGATATATATTTATTTGGTAATTTTTCTCTAAGTAGAGTTAGAGCTATATGGATTAATATTCCATCTAAATTTTTAGTTTTAAAATATTCAGATTCTTCAATAGTAGGCAATATAGATTCTATATATTTTTCCATATTTTCTTCTTGATTTTGTAAAAACTCTGCAATTTCAAGTCTTAACATTAGATTATATTCGTCATGTATCCAGTTAAATAATATATAAGATATAGCTTTATATCTATATCCTTCTTTACCAATTAACAGTGCACAATCTTCACCAGTAAAATGTATTTTTACTGTATTTTCATCATAAATACTAACATCAATTTCTTCAATATCATAACAAAGATTTGAAAATAGTTCATTAACTTTTTCTTTTATTTCAGAAATAATTTTATCATCTATTATTGTATTATTAGTATCTTTTATTTGATTTTTAATCTCTTCATTTTTAGATTCATCTATACAATCAACAGAGATAATTTTTATTATTGCATTTTTTTTAAATAATCCAAAGAATCCTTTACTTGGACTTTGTATAACTTCACTTTTTAGATTAGTAATAGAACAGTTATATTCTAAAGAAGCCTTCTCATAGGCTTCTTTTAAAGTACTAGCTTCAAATAAAATTATTTTTGGATTATTTTGCAATACTATTTCCCCTTATGATGCTTCTTTGCTTCGTGTTCTTTTGATCTAGCTTCTCTTTGTCTTTCAAACATTTTATTTACATAATATTGTTGAGAAATTGTAAATATATTATTTACTGTCCAGTAAATTACAAGACCAGCTTCAAAGAAGATAAAGAAGAATGTAAATATGATTGGTAACATCATAAACATTTTTCTTTGTGTTTCATCTTGCATTTGGTTTGGAGTAATTTTTTGTTGAACAAACATTGTAAGTCCCATTAAAATTGGAATAATAATATATGGATCCATTAAATTTGATATTGAAACTTTGTGTGTTAAATCTTGTACAAACCAAATCCATTCTGCACCTTTTAACTCAATAGAGTTTAATAAAACTCTATATATAGCAAAGAAAACAGGTATTTGTAAAATTATTGGTAAACAACCACCCATAGGATTTGCACCCTCTTTTTTGTAAAGTTCCATCATATGCATAGATGCTTTTTGTTTATCATCTTTATATTTATCTTGAATTTGTTTGATTTTTGGAGCAAGCTCTTTTAATCTATTCATAGATACCATACCTTTATAAGATAATGGTGAAAGTGCTAATTTAAGTAAAATAGTTGTAATAATAATTGCCCAACCCCAGTTTCCTACCATATTATGAATATATTGAAGCATAACAAACATAGGTTTAGCTAAGAATGTAAACCAACCATATTCTATTATTTGTGTAAGTTTTGGATCAAAAGATTTTAAAAGATTGTATTCTTTTGGTCCAGCATAACCATACAATGTAGCACTATTTGCAACATGTATAAATGATTGTGGTGAATCATCTTTGCTTTTCATAACAGAAACTTGCATATTCTTTTCAAAGTTATATAAAACTGTTGTGTAGTATCTATCAAATGCAGATGCTGCTTGAATACCTACTAATTCTGTAGGTGAATCCATGTCCTCATCTTCAATAATTACTAAAGTACCATCATTTTTAATTAATAATGCTCCATGATCTGCATACATATCTGCTGCAATATCTGGTCTATATCCAGGAGTTATAAAATAGTTTTGATTATTAGATGTAGAGATATTTACTTTATAATGTCCATCTGCAAAAAATTCTATTTTTTTAGTTAATGTAGTTGTACCTAAATCTTGAGTAATTGTAAGAACTTGTGAATTATTTGTAATATCTAATTTACTTGCACTAACACTTACAGGTGTAGAAAAAGCTTTTTTATTTAAAGCTGTATCTGCAAATCTTACTTCAAGTGGTCTTAGTTGAGTTGCATTAAATAATTTTAATGCTTTACCATCATTTTGAGCAACATATTTTTTTTCTCTTAATGTTACTTGTGCAATTCTACCTAATGAATCTATTTCATATATTGATTTATTTGTAGTAATTGTAGAAATTATTGATTCTTTATTAATTTCTTTTATATTTGGTATTGTAGTATTTTTTGCTACTGGACTATTTGTATTTACAGTATTTGTATTTACTGTTTTATTTTCTACTGCATTAGGATGTGATTTTGCATATTCTACTTGTGCTGCTTGTTGAGGCTGAAGATAGAAAAAATCATATGCTATAAAAAACATAAATGATATTAGTGTAGCTAATAATATTCGTTTTTGTGTATCTTGTTTGTTTTGATTATTCATTGACATTCGTTGACTTATCCTGATTGTTTTTTTTCCAATTTTGCAAAATAAAATAATTATTTTCATCTTTTGGTATGTACCAGTATTTTACCCTAATTCTTTTAAATTCACACTTAGTAAACTTACCTTTGCATGTAGGATAGTCAAATCCCCCATCACTTAATGGATTACATCTTATAATTCTAAAAATTGATTTATAAAATGCTACAAAAAAATTATTATGTTCAAATTGCATTAAAGCATAAGAAGAACAAGTTGGATGGTATCTACATGAACCAAAAGAAAAAATAGTTAAGTATTTTTGATAAAACCTGATTAGATAATAAAATATTTTATTTATTATTTTCATATTTTATTTAATTGTTGAAAGTTTTTTGATTGCATATTTAAAATCATTTTTCAATGTTTTAAAATCTCGTTGAAATATTTCACTTTTTGCTACAAATATATATTGACCTGTTGGTAATTTATCTTCATTTTGTAAAGCAAGTGATCGTAGTAATCGTTTAGCACGATTTCTATGTACTGCATTTCCAACTTTTTTAGAAGCTACAAATGCAATATTTAATTTATTATTAGAAATAAAAAAAGCAACAAAAGATTTAGTATGCCATCTTTTATTGCTTTTATAGATTTTAGAAAACTCTTTAGAAGAGTTTATTCTATGTTGTTTACTTAAACAGCTAATCTCTTTCTACCTTTAGCTCTTCTTGCTTTTATAACTTTTCTACCGTTTTTAGTAGCCATTCTAGTTCTAAAACCATGAGTTCTCTTTCTTGGTGTGTTATGTGGTTGATAAGTTCTTTTCATCAATCTATCCTTTAAATTTTGTACAAAGTTTCTATGCTTCGTGTAATAAGTTCGAGATTATATTTAATTTTACCTTAACTTTAGGTTAGTTCAAACTTATTTTATTTCAACTTTTATCTCATCATTTTCAACATCAAACACAACTTCACTACCTTCTGTAATTTTATCTTCTAAAATCAATTCAGCTAATCTATCTTCTACAATCTCTGCTAATGCTCTTTTAAGAGGTCTTGCACCATATACTGGATCGTAACCTGCATCACTTATAAACTCTTTTGCTTTTTGTGTTAAGATAAGATTTATATTTTTATCTTTTAATTTATTTACAATACCTTGGAACATAATCTCAACGATATTTGTAACTGCTTCTAAATTTAATTGTTCAAATATAACAATATCATCTAGTCTATTTAAAAACTCAGGTTTAAAGTGTCCTTTTAATTCATTTAATACAGATTCTTTTCTTTGTTCTTTATCACTTATTTCAATAATTTTAGATGAACCAATATTTGATGTAAGGATAATAATAGTATTTTTGAAATCTACTGTTACACCTTTGTTATCTGTTAATCTTCCATCATCTAATACTTGTAATAAGATATTAAATACATCTGGATGAGCTTTTTCAATCTCATCAAATAATATAATAGAATAAGGTTTTCTTCTAACAGCTTCTGTTAATTGACCACCTTCTTCATATCCAACATATCCAGGTGCTGCACCTACTAGTCTGCTTGCACTATGTTTTTCCATATATTCACTCATATCAAATCTTATAAGAGATTTTTCATCATCAAATAAGAACTTAGCCAGAGTTTTAGCTGATTCTGTTTTACCAACACCTGTTGGCCCTAGGAACATGAAACTACCAATTGGTCTAGTTGCATCACTTAATCCAGCTTTATTTCTTTTGATTGCTCTTGCAATTGCTTTTAATGCTTCGTCTTGACCAATTACATCTTGTTTTAAAACCTCTTCAACTTTTAAGATTTTCTCTTTTTCACTAGATAACATTTTATCCACAGGAATACCTGTCCATCTAGATACAATAGTTGATATAGAGTTTTCATCTACATAGTTTTTAAGCAATGTTCCTTGCTCTTGCATCTTATCCCAGATCTCTTCATTTTCTTTGATTTTTGCTTCTAATTCTGGAATATCTCCATATTCTATTTTAGCTGCAAGTTCAAATTTACTCTCTCTTTTTGCAATCTCTGCTTGAGTTCTTAACTCATCTATTTGTTGTTTTAATTGAGAAATAGCATTAAATGTCTCTTTTTCAGTTTCAAATTGAGTTTCTAATGCTCTTTTTTCCTCTTCTAAATTAGAGATCTCTTTTTTAATCTCTTCAATTCTATCATCATTTTTATTACCTTTTTCCATATTAAGTGCTTCTTGTTCAACTTTTAAAGTTTGAATTTGTCTTTTAATAGTACTTAATACTGTAGGTTCTGATTCAATTTGCATTTTAAGTTCTGCTGCTGCTTCATCAATAAGATCGATAGCTTTATCTGGTAAAAATCTATCTGTAATATATCTATTTGATAATTTTGCAGCTGCAACTAATGCAGAATCATTTATACTAACATTGTGATGTGTTTCTAATTTTTCTTTTATACCTCGCAAAATTTGTAAAGCTTCATTTACTGTTGGCTCATCAACATTTACAGGTTGGAATCTTCTTTGCATTGCTGTATCTTTTTCAAAATACTTTCTATACTCTTTTAGTGTAGTAGCTCCAATAGTATGCAACTCACCTCTTGCTAAACTTGGTTTTAAGATGTTTGCTGCATCCATACTTCCTTCAGATGCACCTGCACCAATTATTGTATGAATCTCATCGATAAATAAGATAATATTTCCATCTTGTTTAACTTCATCTATAACTTTTTTTAGTCTATCTTCAAACTCACCTCTATATTTAGCACCTGCAATTAAAGCACTCATATCTAAAGATATTACTTTTTTATTAAGTAGTGATGTTGGTACATCTCCATTTACAATTCTTTGAGCTAATGCTTCAGCAATTGCAGTTTTACCAGTTCCTGGTTCACCTAAAAGTATAGGGTTATTTTTTGTTTTTCTAATAAGAATTTGCATCATTCTAGTGATTTGCTCATCTCTACCTATTACTGGATCTAGTTTACCATCAATTGCTTGTTGGTTTAAGTTGATACCATATTTTTCTAATGCTTCAAGATTTTCATCTGCACTTGCACTATCAACTGTTTGACCTGCACGACTAGCTTCTAAATGTTTTTTAACTTCAGTAAGATCTACATATTTACCTAACACATCTTTGAATACTTTTGATTCAAGTGAAGATATAATATATGTATCAACAGCTATAAAACTATCACCCATACTTGCCATAAGTGATTCTGATTTTTGCAACTGATCTACTAATGATCTTGAAATTTTTATATTTTCTTTATTTACACTTGATACTTGTGGTAACTTAGCACTATAAGATTTAATCTCTAAAAGAATTGCTTCTTTTGGTGCATTTAGTTTATTTAACACTTGATTCAGTTGTGAATTAGTATTTACAAGCATTGCCCAAAGCATATGCTCTTGTTGTACTTCTTGGTTTTTATTATGCATTGCTAAAGACAGTGCTGATTCTATTGTTTCGCTTAATTGATTTGTTAATTTTTCAAATATTTGATTACTCATAATATTTCCTTTGTATATAAATTAGCACTCTCTATGTTCGAGTGCTAATGAAATAATACCACTTTTTAATTTATTTGTCAAGTATTATTGAATTTATGTTACAATTTGCTATGCATAAAAAAGAAACAAGCCTAGAACATAGTAAAATATGTAATGATTTACTAAACTATATAAATGAAAATATTCAATCTGAAATAAATATTGATACACTATCTATGGAATTTTCTATAAGTAAATATCATCTACATAGAATATTTAAAGAACAAATGGGCAAAAATATATTTGAAACAATCAAAGATATAAGATTACAAAAAGCATCAAATCTTTTAATAACAAATAAATATTCAACAATAACTCAAGTAGCAACATTGTGTGGATATAATTCTAGTGTATCATTTATAAGAGCTTTTAAGCAAAGGTTTAAACAAACACCAAAACAATGGAGAAATGGTGGATATAAAATATACTCTGATATGATTTTAGGTACATCACAAACAGCTTCTATAGCAAAAGTTGATTTTTCACATCTTCAAGCAAAAATAGTAAAAACTAAAGATATGAAAGCATACTATATTAGACAAAAAGGCTATAATAAAAAAGCAAAAAATACATGGCAAAAAATGTTAGCATGGATATATACAAACAATCTAAAAGATTATGAACAAATAGGTATATATCATGATAACCCTATTATAACACCACTTGATGATTGTCATTATGTAGCTTGTGTAGTTCCAAAAGAAAAAAAATCAAAACTAACAAACACTTCACTACCTAGCTTTATAATACCATCTATTGTATGTGCTGTATTTGAAGTAGAAGGTAAATATGGAGATATATTAAATCTAATACAATGGGTATATCATACTTGGCTACCAAATAGTGGATATGAAACAAACACAATACCATCTTATACAGTATTTGAAAAAAATCATTTTTTAGAAGATGATGAAAGATTTAAAGTAAAATACTATGTACCAATTTCATACATATAAAAAGGAAAATAAATGCTTAAATATATAAAATATATCAAAATAATCTATATACTTATTATATTACTCAGTATTGCTGGTTCATTATGGTTGGCATTATTTTTAGGAATAATGGCAACAGATGCTCCAGGAAGTGGAAATTTTGAATTTACTATTGGTTGGTTAATTGGATTTTTAAGTATTTTTATACCATCTGCTTTATTTCCTATACTTTCAATCTATGAACTAAATAAATATGAAGATAAAAAAAGATTAATATTTAACTATATTACATCTGTAATTTTACTTTTTATTTTTATTCCATTAGCACTTTTGCAAATGTTTTTTTTATATAAATTAAATAAGAGTTAAGATATTCAATCTGTAGATTAAATAATAGTTTAAATTAATATATTCTGATTTTTCATATTAATTTTAAATATTACTCTCTTTCCTTTCTTTTTTTTAAAATAAAAGAAACAAAAAAATCGGTTCAAGAGATGTGATTTATGGAATTTTTTTGTGTCTTCATTAAAAATGCAAAACTCGTTTCACTCAAACAGTTGCATTTTCTTAACATTACAACACTTCAAAAATTTTAATCCATAAATAACAAATTGAACCACTTAAATGTAATGCTAACAATCACTGAATATTACCAATTTTAAGAAAAAAATAAATAAACTTATCAGTTTACATCACAACAAGGATGATGCAATTTTAAATTTTAGGAGATAAGTAAATAAATATTAACTAATAATAATTCAAAATAAATATAAATGTCCTTTTATTACGATATATGACAAATATACACCCATAATGTCCTTTTCAACCTGAAATAACGGGGTAATTGGTACATTTTTATTATTTAAAAACATAATAAATTATAATATAATTTTATAAAAACACCTTAAATATAGGCTTTATAGCTATATATTGAAATGTCCTTTTTTGTAGCTAATTAAGCATTAAAAGACTATAATGGGTGTTCAATAAATAGTTACATTTAAAGGGAGCAAATATTTATGCAAAATTATAAAAGTCATGAAGCAATTATTAAGGAAAGAGATAAATATATTGCTAAAAAAAGACTTGAAAATGAAATTGAATATTATGAAAACATAAAAAAGAATAAATTTTCAAAAATAAATAAGCAGAACAATATAACTAATGCTTTTGTAAAAAATATTAATGCAGATAATAGGTTGTATTATTTTAGATTTTTATTTAAAAATAAAGTTTATTATAAATTAGGAATAACATCTCAAACTTTAAAAGAACGATATGGTTCAGAATATACTAAAATTGATAAAATATTATATGATGAAAAAATTGATGGGGCAATAAAAATTGAAAAAGAATTAAAATTAAAATATAAGGATGATATATTTCCATTAAAATATTTTAATGATGGTGGACATACAGAAATTTTTGATAAAGATATATTAAATTTAGATAAAAAGGAAAAATAATAATATGGATACAAAAAAATTAGAAAAAATATTAAATGATGAATGGTTAAAAATTGATACATGGTATACAATGCATCCATTGGATGAAAAACGATTTCATAATGCAATAAAAATTTGCTATAACGAATTTAAAAGATATATTAGTGAAGAACAAATTAAAACAGCAATCAATAATGTTATTGGTAATAATATTGATATGGAAAATTCAATAGATAGATATTCAAAAAAAGCAGATTGTATTTTATCGTATTTATCTGACATTAATGAAATGTAACAAAACCTAGGAAGAAGAACAAGGCTATACTTGCGATAATTTAAGCTACTAAGCTTCGATTTGATACAATCTAAAATAGAAAGTGTTAAGTCGTATCGTCGCCTTGTCCTTCAAGTCAGGCGTTGTAGGTATAGATTTAGAAAATCAATTTAAACAAATTCTTAACAATATTATAGTATGATAAAAGTATGAATTAAATATTACTATAATTAGGAGTTTAAAATGGTACGAAAAACAGTAGCAATAAGAGATGATTTATTTCATAAGTTAGAACTAAATCATATTATGAAA
>Ga0256828_1002773_pt1 | contig 10213 bp, 9 predicted proteins | sample CV88metaG_FD_185993 | JGI IMG/M metagenome (GOLD analysis project Ga0256828, IMG submission 185993) | Hydrothermal vent microbial communities from East Pacific Rise, Pacific Ocean - CV88 | ecosystem: Environmental > Aquatic > Marine > Hydrothermal vents | place: Pacific Ocean: East Pacific Rise... | reverse complement strand
GCAATCGACCAACTCTGCCAAAGATCCACTTTTGTTATAGAAAGGTTTTAAAAAATAAAACTGGAGGTGCCACCCAGATTTGAACTGGGGATAGCAGCTTTGCAGGCTGCGGCCTTACCACTTGGCGATGGCACCAGTCAAAAACATTTTTAATGGTGCCCGGGGCCGGACTTGAACCGGCACAGTATTGCTACCGGGGGATTTTAAGTCCCCTGCGTCTACCGATTTCGCCACCCGGGCATCGGGCTTTTTTCAACAGTTTTAAAATTTTAAATGGAGCGGGAAACGAGGTTCGAACTCGCGACCCCAACCTTGGCAAGGTTGTGCTCTACCACTGAGCTATTCCCGCATATTTCATCTTATTTTCATAAGTGAGCCGGAATTATAGCGATTTTATTTTTATTTGTAAAGAGTTTTTAGCTAAAAATAGTAAAAAAATGCTATAATCCCATCAAAATTTACAATATTTATAGCAGGGTTATCCCTGACATGGTGTAAAATTAAGGAAAATCATGAGAAGTGACATTATAAAAAAAGGTTTTGACAAAGCACCTCACCGTTCATTATTAAGAGCTACTGGGCTTAAAGATGAGGATTTTGACAAACCATTTATTGGGATAGCAAATAGTTATATTGACATAATCCCAGGACATTTTTTTCTACATGAATATGGTGAGATTGTAAAAGAAGCTATAAGAGAAGCTGGTGGAGTTCCATTTGTTTTTAACACGATTGGTGTTGATGATGGGATAGCGATGGGGCATGAAGGGATGCTTTATTCTCTCCCTTCTCGTGAGATAATTGCAGACTCTATAGAAACTGTGATGAATGCCCATCAACTTGATGCGATGATATGTATCCCTAACTGTGACAAGATTGTTCCTGGTATGATTATGGGAGCACTTCGTGTAAATGTTCCAACTGTTTTTGTTTCAGGTGGTCCAATGGCTGCCGGACACAAAAAAGATGGTACAGTTATAGACCTTGCCACTGCTTTTGAAGCTGTAGGGGAGCATGCAGATGGAAATATGAGCGATGAAGAACTTTATGATATAGAGTGTAATGCTTGTCCGTCTGGAGGTTCATGCTCAGGGATGTTTACTGCAAACTCTATGAATACTTTGTGTGAAGCTATGGGGATTGCACTCCCTGGAAACGGAACGATTTTAGCGATGACTCCAGAGAGAATCGAGCTTGTGAAAAAAGCAGCTAAAAGAATCGTTGAGATGGCAAAAGCTGATGATAGCAAATACAACATTCGTAATGTTTTAAATGAAAAAGCTGTTCACAATGCTTTTGTAGTTGACATGGCGATGGGTGGAAGTTCAAATACAGTTTTACATATGTTAGCTATTGCCAAAGAGGCTGAAGTTGATTTCCCGATAGAAAAGATAAATGAGATAGCTGATAAAGTGGCTCATATTGCTAAAATTTCACCATCATTAACAACTGTCCATATGGATGACATCAACAAAGCTGGTGGTGTGAGTGCTGTTATGCATGAGGTAAGCCGCAGAGGTGGTTTACTTGAGTTGGACAATCCAACTGTAACTGGCGAGACCATAGGCGAGAGAATTAAAGATGCAAAAATTATGGATACAACTATAATTCATACAAATGAAAATGCTTATTCTCAGGTTGGTGGACTGTCAATTTTATTTGGAAACTTAGCCGAGGAGGGTGCTGTTGTAAAAACTGCAGGGATAGATCCGAGCATGAGACAGTTTAAAGGTAGTGCTATCTGTTTTAACTCTCAACCAGAAGCGATAGCAGGTATCATGGGCAAAAAAGTAAAAGCCGGTGATGTAGTTGTTATAAGATATGAGGGTCCAAAAGGTGGTCCGGGTATGCAAGAGATGTTAGCACCAACTGCACTTATACAAGGTATGGGGCTTGGGGAGTCTGTAGCACTTATTACTGATGGTCGTTTTAGTGGGGCTACTAAAGGTGCTTCTATTGGGCATGTATCTCCTGAGGCTGCCGAGGGTGGCATGATAGCTCTCATCGAGGATGGTGATGAGATAGAGCTTGATGTTGATGCTCATTTGCTTCGTTTAAATGTAAACGAGGATGAGTTGGCAAAAAGAAGAGCTGCATGGAAACCTTATAAAAATGAGGTAAAATCAAAATGGCTCAAACGATATCAGATTTTGGTATCAAATGCATCAAACGGTGCAGTTTTAAAAACTGAATTATAAAGATAGGATTATAGATTTTGAATGAGATAGCAATAAAAAAAGATGGACAGATTATAGACCTTCAGACTGCAAAAGAGCTGGGGTTTGAAGGTGAGCAGATTCATCTTGACAATTCAGAAGAATCATTGGAAGTTCTTCGCCACTCAACAGCTCACCTTATGGCTCAAGCGATAAAGTCATTGTATCCTGATGCTGAGTTTTATGTAGGACCTGTTGTAAAAGAGGGATTTTACTATGACTTTAAAACATCTGCTGAGATAGGTGAGGGTGATTTAAAAAAGATAGAAAAACAGATGCTTTCTTTTGCCAAGAAAAAATATCCAATAGAAAAATATACTATATCAATGGATGAAGCAAAAGAGAAGTTTAAAGATGATCACTTAAAACTTGAAGTTATGAAGCGAATACCAGATGATAATGTGAGTATCTATAAACAGGGTGAGTTTGAAGATCTTTGTCGTGGACCTCACTTACCTAGTATAGGTCTTATAAGATATTTCAAACTTACAAAAATAGCTGGTGCATACCTTGGTGGAGATAGTAAAAATGAGATGTTAACCCGTATATATGGTATAGCATTTGCAGATAAAGAATCTTTAAAAGCCCATATGGATATGTTAGCTGAGGCTGCAAAAAGAGACCATAGAAAACTTGGTAATGAGATGAAGCTTTTTACCTTCCGTGAAGAGGTTGGGGCTGGTTTTCCTATCTGGCTTCCTGCTGGTGGAAGACTTCGTGCAAGGTTAGAGAGCTTACTTTTCAAAGCTCACAGAAAAAGAGGTTATGAGCCAGTTCGTGGTCCTGAGATGTTAAGAAGTGATTTATGGATGACATCAGGGCATTATCAAAACTATGGTGAAAATATGTACTTTACCAAAATAGATGAGATAGAGTTTGGTGTAAAACCGATGAACTGTGTTGGTCATATTAAAGTATATGAAGATGAACTTCACTCATACAGAGATTTGCCTATAAAATATTTTGAGTATGGTGTTGTTCACCGCCACGAGATGACTGGTGCATTGCACGGACTTTTTAGGGTTCGTGAGTTTACTCAAGATGATGCACATATTTTCTGTACAACTAATCAAATAGAAGATCAGATCATAGAGGTTGTTGATTTTGTTGATAAAATTATGAGTACTTTTGAATTTGATTATAAGATGATGATAAGTACTCGTCCAGATAAAGCAGTAGGAAGTGATGAAGTTTGGGAAGTATCAACCCAAGCACTTAAAAATGCGATGGATAAAAACTCTCTGGCTTATGAGATAGATGAGGGTGGTGGAGCTTTTTATGGTCCAAAAATTGACATTAAAATCACAGATGCAATTGGTCGTGAGTGGCAATGTGGAACAATTCAGCTAGATTTTAACTTGCCTGAGAGATTTAAGCTAGAGTATAACGGTGAAGATAATGATAAAATCCAGCCTGTTATGATTCACAGGGCTATTTTAGGCTCTTTTGAGAGATTTATAGGGATATTGACTGAGCATTATGCGGGGGAATTTCCGATGTTTATTGCTCCTACACAGGTAGCAATTGTTCCGGTTGCAGAGTCACATAAAGATTATGCTAAGCTTTTATCCGATAAACTTATCGACATTAATGCCGATAGTGAAGTGTATGCTAAAAATGATTCTTTGAATAAAAGGATCAGAACGGCAGAGAAAACTCGTGTTCCTATGATAGTTGTGATTGGTGATGAAGAGATCAAGAACAATACTGTAGCAGTTAGAGACAGAAGAACAAGAGAACAATATAATTTAAGCCAAGATGATTTCTTGAAGCTTATACAAACCAAAATAAATGAGGTAAATTTTTGAGTAAAAAAACAGACCGCGTCATAATGAATGACGATATCCGTGCAACAGAGGTAAGATGTAATGTGGATGGGGGCGAATCTTTAGGAATCGTTTCTCTTGATGAGGCTATGGAAAAAGCAAATGAGTTAGGTTTAGATTTGGTTCTTATTGCTCCAAATGCGAAACCGCCTGTTGCTAAAGTTATGGATTATGGTAAGTTTAAATACCAAGAAGAGAAAAAACTCAAAGAGCAAAGAAAGAACCAGGTTAAAATCGTTGTAAAAGAGATTAAACTATCTGTAAAGATTGCTGAGAACGATATTGAGTACAAAGTTAAACATGCGAGGGAGTTTTTGGAAAAAGGCTTCCATGTAAAATTCCGTGTATTTTTAAGAGGTCGTGAAATGGCACATCCAGAAGCTGGAAAAGAAGTTCTCCTAAGAGTATGGCCGATGGTTGAAGATATTGGTGTTATGGAAAAGCCACCAAAATTTGAAGGAAGATACTACAACATGTATGTGATTCCTCAGAAATAGTTTAAATCTCTGAGAAGTCTCTTCCCTCTTCATCAGTAAAGATGAGTTTTTTCATAAGCTCATCTTCTTCACTTAAACCAGCCCCAAATTCGCTTAAAAACTCAAGTTCCACACAGCTTTCTTTTTGTGTTGAAGAATCTTGATTATTTGTTATGTTTTCTATAAATAGGTCATTCATATCTTGCCCCTGTCTAATATAATAGAGCTTTTGCAAAACTTAGACTATGAATCAAGTTTATAAGTTATGCAAGAAGTTTAATGAAAAATACTAATATAAAAAAGTGTAAAAAAAGTGTGAAGTTTCCACATGCCATGGTATGGCATGTGGAAATAGTAGGTTTAGATAGAGATTTTAGCTTTTAAATCATCTTCATCTAATTCTTGAGCATTGTATTTTATGATAACTACTTTTTCAGTGTCGTTAATAAACCATTCTGCTATATGCTCATGCTCTAACTCTTTTAGTTTGTCCATATCTACCTCTGTCATAGGTGTTACAAGGTGTGAGTATTTTATAGGATTTTGAAGTGTAAGTGTCCAAAGCAACCAGATAACAGCTACAACACCTACAGATATACCGATAGTTGCTCTATCGCTGCTACCTATAAGAAGCCCAGCCAAACTACCTCCGATAAAAGTTGAAAAATATGCAGCAGAGTTTGCAACACCAAGAGCAGCACCTTTTTGATGAACTTTTGCAAATTTACTTATCATTGATTGTACCAACGGCTCCATCATATTAAATGCTATGAAAAATGCAACAACACCAAATATAAAAACAGTACTGGAATTTGTAAGTCCCATCGTTAAAAATGCGATAATAAACAGGGTTATAGAAAGTAAGAAAATTTGCTTTGGTTTATTGTGCTTTTCTCCAAATACTGCTGCAGGTCCCATCGCAACAAGCCCTGCAACCATAGCAGGTGCATAAACTTTCCATAGTTCTGCTTTTTCCCAGCCAAAACCATAGTCATCTCCAACTAAAATGATAGGGATAATAACAAAAGCAAAAGTCATCAGACCCTTTTGCATAGCATTTATAACAACCATATTTAAAAGGTTTCTGTCTTTTAAGATATCAGATATTTTTGCTTTATTGTGATAGATATGTATAATTTTTGGAGGTGTGGGAACTTTTGTAAAAAGTAGTATCATCGCAGCAACTGATAAACCGGCAGTAATAAAAAAGAGTGTACTCACACCATAGTGAGCACCGATAACTGGACCAACTGCCATAGCAACGGCAAAACTCATAGCGATAAATCCACCCATGATAGCCATGGCATGACCACGGGTTTTTTCCTCTACAACATCAGCTATCATAGCAGTAATAACACTTCCTATGGCTCCAGCACCTTGTAAGAATCTACCAATCATCAACATATAAATATCTGTTGACATGCCGGCTACGATAGAACCAGCTAGAAATATGAGAAGACCAAACAAGAGGGTAGGCTTACGACCTATTTTATCACTCATAGTTCCAAATGGGATTTGAAATATGGCTTGAGTGAGTGCATATCCACCAACAACAACACCAACCAACAAAGGAGTAGCATTTTCAAGACCCAGTGCATATATGGAGATAACAGGTAAAACTAAAAACAGTCCTAAAAATCTAAACGAAAGAATTAACGAAAGAGGTAACACTTTTTTAAACATATAAAGCCTTTATGTAATATAATGGCGGAATTATACTACTCGTAATTAAATTAAAGGATAATTTTTGAAATTAGTTTTGGCAACATCAAATAAGGGTAAGGTTAGAGAGATAAAAAGACTTTGTAGTGAGTATGAAGTCATACCATACAGTGAATTGACAGATGAGTTTGAGATAGTTGAAGATGGTGATACTTTTAAGGAAAATGCTCTTATAAAAGCAAAGGCTGTTTTTGATGCACTTGGTGATGAAGATGTTGTAGTGTTGGCAGATGACAGTGGAATAAGTGTAGATATTTTAGATGGTGCACCTGGGATTTACAGTGCAAGATATGCAGGTGCCAATGCGACAGATAAAGACAACCTATATAAACTTATAGAAGATATAAAAGCAAAAGGTGTTAAAAGTTCACCTGCCCATTATACTGCTGCCATAGCAATAGTGTCAAAACACGGAGAGTTTTGTGTACATGGTTGGATGTATGGTGATGCACAAACTTTTGCCCGTGGGGATGGTGGTTTTGGATATGACCCTATGTTTATACCATTGGGGTACGATAAAACATTAGGGGAGCTTGATGAAAATATAAAAAAAGAGCTTTCTCATCGTTCAAAAGCTCTAAAGTTGGCAAAAATCATTTTACAAACTTTTTAAAATAGTTTACGACCTAAGTTATAAAAAGATTTTTCTAAATTTTGTAGAAAACTATGTAGGTGGGCGTTATATCTGCTAATAATTCGCATGATATCTCCTTTAACATTTTTGATATAACAAGCAAGAAACATTCCATTAAAACTTTGTGTTTTATTGTAATTTTTGATATCATTGCTTTTAGATGATTTAAAGGTGTATGTTTTGAAAAAAATAATGTTGGTATTTTTAGTGTTGTTTGTTAGTTGCGAGTTGTCTGCAAATGAGCACGATATAGCTGTTCACAAGATGCTTGATTCTAGTCGTTTGAATGTGGACTATAAAACTATAGACAGCGGAAAGATTGTTATTACAGCTCGTGAGGATCAGGAAAAAACAGATTCCGCCATAGCTTTGAGTATGGTTTTGTATGTAAAGGCCCCTTTTAAAGAGGTTTTAAAAAGTATAAAAAAAGGGGAGGGGAGACTCTCTAGTTATCCAAATGCAAAAAGAGTATATATCAAAGATATCACTGATGCACAAAAATATTTCAACACTATCGGTTGTGTAAAAGATGAGAAAAAAGAGGTGGAAAAACTCTTTGAATATGATGGAGACAATAGTTTTAACCTAAGTAAAGATGAGATAAAAAAATTAAATTTACTAAAAAAATCTACAAAAAACAGAGTGGAGTTGGCATCAAAATTTTATCAGGATATCTTAAAAGAAAGGTTTGATTCATATTTGAAACATGGTATAAATGGTATAAGTGCTTATGAACATTGTGACAGTGATGCAACTGTAAAAGATGGGTTTAAAAAATCAAGCCTTGGCATGAGGGTATTTAGAAATGATTTTCCAAATATGTATAAATATTATATGAATTATCCAAAAGATAAGAAAAAAGATATAAAAGAGAGATTTTTTATTATAAAAGACAAGATTGACGGCAGGGTGGCATTTATCTTAAAACATCAAATGATAAAAACAAAAAACAATCTGGTTTTAATAGCCGAAAGGCAGTTTTATATATCAAACTCTTTGGATGCAATCCAAACACAGATACTTTGTACACCCTATAAAAACGGAACTTTAGTAGCACTCTCATCACAAAGCTATACAGATAAAGTGGCAGGTTTTGGAAGAAGTATTGCTGTTAAAGTTGGTCGTCACATGATGGAAAAACAGATACGACCAATGTTTGATGCCTTAGAAAAAGAGTTTAATAAATAAGCAGTAAAATTGCACCAAATATGATTCTGTAAACTCCAAAAGCTACAAAAGTAAACTTTTCTAAAAAAGCTAAAAACAGCTTGATAGTTAGGTATGCAACGATAAATGCTACAAAAAATCCGACAACTAAAGTGAGAAGATTTGCATCGCTGAATTCTCGGTAGTGTTTTAGCAGGTCATAAGCACTGACAGCACTCATAACAGGAAATGCAAGTAAAAAACTAAACTCTGCACTTGCTTTTCTGCTAAGTCCGACCAATAAAGCTCCAATGATAGTTGAACCTGCTCTGCTTGTTCCCGGTATGAGGGCAAAAACTTGGGCAAAACCGATGAACAGAGATTGTTTTATGGTAACTTCTTCAACATCATCTATAAGTTTTGTTTCATTTGGTATAAAAAATTTCTCTACAGCAAGGAACACAACTCCTCCAACTATAAACATAATGGCAACTATATGGATGGAAAAAAGCTCTTTGATTTGGTGTGAAAATATAAATCCAACTGCACCGATAGGGAGAAATGCTAAAAACACTTTAGTCCAAAGATCTATCTTTTTGATGCTGAATTTGTCTTTGTAATTAAATACAACAGCTAAAATAGCAGCAAACTGGATAATAACTTCATAGGCTTTGGTGACACTGTTTTGATCGATCCCTAAAAAACTGCTGGCAACGATGAGATGTCCAGTGGATGAGATGGGTAAAAACTCAGTAAACCCCTCGATAATTCCTAAAATAATCGAATCAAAAACAGTCATAAATCTCCTTTGAAAATGCAATTTTATCCAAAAATTAGTTAATTTTGATATAATACGAGGTTTTGTTTTTAAACACTGGGGAAATTCGATAAAATTGACAATGTACTCTTTTGGAGCTATGGTTTTAGCCGTATTTTTAGACTTTTAAAGTTTAACTTTACACGACTAAAGTCGTGGCTCCGATATATGTTTTATTGATTTAGATGCCCTAAACTAAAATATAATAGGAAAACTTTATGTTACTTTTTACACCTGGTCCAACACCGGTACCACAAAATGTCCGTAATGCTATGAGTGATGAAACTATGCACCATCGTACACCTGAGTTTGAAGCTATTTTTGAGCAAACTCGTAAACATCTTTTTAATCTTTTTGGCACTGATGAAGTGGTTATGATAGCCTCTAGTGGGACAGGTGCTATGGAAGCTGCTGTTATAAACCTTTGTAAAAATACACTTTTGAGTATCAACTCTGGAAAGTTTGGTGAGAGATTTGGCAAGATTGCCACTGCTCACGGACTTAAAAATGTAGAGATTAAAAATGAGTGGGATACTCCTGCTAGTGTTGAAGAAGTAGTTGAAGCAGTTAAAAACAACTCCGATATAGATGCGATAGCTATTCAGATAAGTGAAAGTGCCGGTGGACTTCGTCACAATGTTGAGGAGATTGCAAAAGCTCTAAAAGAGATAAATTCTGAGATTATGGTTATCGCTGATGGGATTACGGCTGTTGGTGTTGAGAGGATTGATGTATCGAACATAGATTGTCTCATAGCTGGTAGTCAAAAAGCTTTAATGCTTCCTCCGGGACTTTCTATACTGGGACTAAGTGATCATGCCATAGAAAAAATCGGCTCAGGGAAAGGGTACTACCTAAACCTTGCAAGTGAGATTAAAAAACAAAGACAAAACACCACTGCATACACTGCAGCTACAACACTTATCATCGGTCTTTTAGAAGTTTTAGAGACCATAGAAAAAGAGGGTGGCATAGGTGTGCTTTATTGTAACACTGCTAGAAGAGCAAAAGCTACAAGGGCGGCTTTGGAAGCGATAGGGCTTCACAGTTATCCAAAAAATCCTGCAAAAAGTATGACAACTATTGATGATAAAGATGCATCAAAAATTCGCTCTGCTTTAAAAGAGGAGTATGGTGTAAATGTAGCTGGTGGACAAGACCACCTAAAAGGTAAGATTTTTCGTATAAATCAGATGGGGTTGATAGAGCCGTATGAATCTATCTGGGTTGTAAATGCGATAGAGTTGATTTTACACCGTATGGGCAGACTGGAGTATGGCGGAGTTGCATCAAAAGTATATAATGAGACTTACTTTAAAACTGTACTAGAAAAAAAAGAGATATAGATGATACTTGAACATGAGATTCCACAGGGA
>Ga0256828_1002772_pt1 | contig 10213 bp, 7 predicted proteins | sample CV88metaG_FD_185993 | JGI IMG/M metagenome (GOLD analysis project Ga0256828, IMG submission 185993) | Hydrothermal vent microbial communities from East Pacific Rise, Pacific Ocean - CV88 | ecosystem: Environmental > Aquatic > Marine > Hydrothermal vents | place: Pacific Ocean: East Pacific Rise... | reverse complement strand
TTTGAGTATAAGATACCCTGCCCCAAAGCCAAGAAGAATGAGAGGAATACCCATTCCCAATGCCAATGCAAACATTGTTAAGGCTCCCAGTGTAGCGTCGCTTGTTGAAATAGCTACAGAGAGAAAAGAGATAAGCACAGGAGAGACACAGGCACCTAAGATAAGTGCAGAGACTATTCCCAGTAAAAATACAGGAATAAAACTCCCTCCTTTCATCCCTTGTGACTCAGCATTGAGCCTAGACTGTATAAATGAAGGAAGCTGAATAGTAAAAAGTCCAAACATAGCTAGAGCCATAAGTACAAATACTAGTGTCATCGCCCCTATCGCCCATACATTTTGAAAATAAGACTGCAACTGCTCACCTGTAGCCCCAGCTAAAGCACCCATAAGCGCATACGTTACTGTTGTACCCATAACATATGCTATAGCTAACATCACTGCCTTAGTCTTGGTCACATCTTCACCTTGCCCTGCGATGATACTAGAGACTATGGGAACCATAGGCAAAACACAAGGCGTAAAGGTAAGCAATACACCAGAAATAAATGCACCAAACATGATACCTAGTGTACTTTGTGTTACCACATCACCTGCAAAAAGAAAAGTACTACTTAATACCATCCATAATGAGAATATAAAAATTCGATTTTGTTGCATACTATCTCCTTAGCATTAGTTATAGCATTTTACTATCTATTCTCTGTACTCTTTGTGTAGTGATTATTATGGTGTTTAAGCGTTTAAACACAGAGGTTAACTAGACCTATTTGACTGCTCGGCTAAGTTTGCATAGGTTTTGAAAGTTAGACCCGTTCTCAAGTTAAACATCTTATCCAATATCTTTCTTGGTACATTTGCTATGGCTAACACTTCATCTATGGAGTAGTCACTTCCTTGTTCATCTAACAAATCAATGATTTTCATAATATTAAAAGGTAATTTACTTGGCTTTAATCGATTTTTAAAATAGGTATCGAGTTCATTTTCTAAAATATTTTCTTCTATAAAGATAGGCTCTTTAGGACTCTGCATGAGAGTATCCATCTGCTCTTCATAAAAGAAAGAAGCCCCTGCTCCTCTAAATCTTACTGCTATGAGGTTTAATGTTTCATTTGACCGAATATGTACAGACGCTTCATAGGCATTCATGAGTATGGCTTGAAAGCTTTCTAGTGTGTAAGCCTCATTTTCAATCCATACTTCACAGCTTGTGTCTTGATTAATCAACACTATCATCCCACCATTTGGCAGGAGTTCATAGCTTGTACAGTTTTCTATGAGGTCATATCGCTCTATGTATTTTTTTAATTTTTTATCCATAGCGATAGTATATGATTTAATTCCTAAACTATTAAGATTTCTTTGCTTTTTTTTCTGCACGTTTTTCTTTTAAAGTTTTTTCTGATTTTTTCTTAACTGCTTTTTGTTTATCTTGACCTTTTGCCATTTTATCTCCTTTGTTTGGATTTATGTATCAACGGAACCCTCTGATTAACCTAGACGTTCACAACATCTCTAGCTTTTGTCTAGGCTAGACAGTCTTTTGAAAACCTAGCCGTAGCTAAGTTGAAAAAGAGTAACAACGCATAGGCAAAAGCTAGTGATGCCCAAAGGGTGGCTTTTGCAAACGCAACCTTTCACAAGATATTTACTTCGTCTTAGCTATGCTAGGACTTATAAATCTCTTGCACAATCTTACATTTGCAAAACCCATTGTGAATGTCTAGGTTAGTCAGAAGGTTCCATAGTCTATACAATCTAGACTTAAAACTAAATACAATCTAGGCATGATACCGCTATGATAATCTTAGACTTTGAAACAAACTCAACAAACATACATGATGTCATAGAAGTAGCAGCTTTTCGTGTTGCTCTAGTAAACAACACATATAAAGTACTAGATACTTTTCATCGTTATTACTTCTCCCTATACGAAGTAAACCCTCATGCTCTAGCTGTACATAAACTCTCACCCGATAGACTTGAAAGACTAAGACTAGGCGTAAGCTATGAAGAGTACTTTGAGGACGATGTGGACTTTGTAGCATTTTGTAAAAATACCACAACATTAGTAGCACATAACATATCGTTTGAGTTAAGACATATAGGTGAGCTACTTTCATTTAAAAATCATTTTTGCACGATGAAAGAAAATAAGAAGATTGTTAAAGCGACCAACATCAGGGGAAATGTAAAAAACCCAAAGCTAATTGAGACTTGTAAATATTACCATATAGACTTTGATGATGAACAGTATCACAGTGCTATTTATGATGTGACTAAGACCTTGGAGATTTTGAATAGGATGGAGTGTAAGGTTGTTTAGTTTAAATGTTTATGTAACTCACTACATGTTTGTCAAGACATATTTGATATACTCTCAATACTGAAATATCGTCGCAGTAGGACATTGTGTTAGGTTTATAAATAGTTGGGTGACTACATAAATTTCAAATCAACCTTTAGCTAAAATATATATATAATTTTTGAAATAATAATATCAATAACAAGGTAAAAAATGAGTAATTTAGTACAAAAAGGTTTAGACAATAATCTATTTGAGATTAACGATGACAAAACATACATAACGTATAATACAAATCAAAAAAATGGAAATGCAAGACAACGTTGGAATGATACAGAAGAAAAAGTAAGAGCAGAAACCATTGTTAAACTTGTGCAAGAGCAACATTATCCGATAACAACTATTGGTATTGAAATGCCTGTTTCACGAGGAGTAGATAACAAAAGAGCAGATATAATTATTTACAAAGTGGATAAAAAGAAAAAGAAAACAAATCAAGCTTATATTGTTATTGAAACAAAGACAAAAGAAGAAAGAAATATTAAGGGTGCAAAAGACCAAGCACTGAGCTATGCAAAATTTACAGGTGCGGAGTACGCCGTTGCAACAAATGGAAAAGATAGTTTAACTATACATATTGGAAAAGATGAAGATAGAACTGTTGATTCTATTCCTGATTTTGGAGGCGATGCCCCTAAATGGAAATATTTACGAAATAGCAAAACTAATGATATTAGTCCAATGGATAAAGATAGACTAAAAGGACTCTTGAAAGAGATACATGATTATCTTTGGAATGGTGGTAAAAGAAATCCTGCTGAAGCCTTTAATGAGTTTAGTAAAATAGTCTTTACTAAAATCATGGATGAAAAAGTTACTAAAAAAGATAAAAAAAATTATACACCTCATTATCAATTTCAAAAAGATAGAGATGAAACAAATGAACAATTAGAACTACGAATAAAAGCTCTTTATGATTCACATAAAGAAAAAGATGCAAATGTATTTGATGACAAGCTTATATTAGATGAAGATGAGATAGCTTTTTTAGTTAAAAAACTAGATAAGTATAATTTAAATAAAACAGATTTAGATATTAAAGGTAAAATATTTCAAGATTTTTTCGCTGATTTTTTTAAAGGTGATGCAGGACAATACTTTACACCTATGAATATCGTTAGGTTTATCGTAAATTTATTTGATTTACAAGAGAGTGACAAAGTGATAGACCCTAGTTGTGGTAGTGGTGGCTTTCTGCTTCAATGTTTAGCACAAATGCAAGGTAAAGCAAAAGCAGAACTAGAAAGTATAGAAAATCCAACTCATGATGATATTATAGAGGCACATAATTATTGGCATAGTTTTGCAGAACATAACCTTTATGGCATAGAAATAAGCGGTGGTATTAGTAGAACAGCTAAGATGAACATGATTATTCATGATGATGGTCATACTCATGTCATAACTCATGATGGGCTAGACAGGTTTGAAAACTTTCAAAGTAAACCAGAATCATCCAATTTTAAACCTAATAATTTTGATTATGTATTTACAAATCCACCTTTTGGTTCAAATATAAAAGATGACAAACCGTATTTTAGTACTTTTGAGAAGTTTTCAAACACTACTGTTGATTTTATAGATGCTTTAATAGATAATAAAAAAAGTAAAGATTTGAAAAATCAAAAAAGTGAAGTCCTCTTTTTAGAAAGATACTATCAACTCCTTAAACCATCAACGGGGATAGTTGCTATGGTTTTACCTGATGGAGTACTTACCAATTCATCTATGCAAAATATACGAGACTATTTAATGGAAAAGTTTAAGATAGTAGCTTCTTTTTCGCTTCCCCAACATACATTTGCAAACTATGGAGCAGGTGTAAAATCTTCTATATTAGTACTTCAAAAGAAATCAGAAAAGCAAGAAAAAAAGTTTATAGATACTCAAGACAAAATAAGATTAAAACATGTGAAAATACATCAGCCAGAGATATTATCTATACGAAAAGAGTTAAAAGATAAATTAATACCTTTAACTAAGAACTTAAAAGATGAAAAGAAAAAAGAACTAATAGACGAAGATAAACTTTTAAACTTACAAGAAAAAATATCGGATCTAAAAGATGAGTATAAATTAAAAGAAGAGATAGTAAGAGACAAAATCTATCAAGCAGTAAATACAGATATGTCAAAAGTTGAAAAATATCCAATTTTTATGTCTATTATTGAAGAGATAGGCGAAGATGCCAAGGGTAAAATAACTTGTAAGTATGAAAAAACAGAGTTGGCAAGTGTAAGTGAAGAGTTTAAAAAGTTTTATGATGAAGTTTATATAAAGGGCAATGTAAATTTTACCTAAGCCCTGATTTAGATAAGAATAAAATATTCTTGATAAATCGGGGCGAGTTAGAAGGTAGGCTTGACAGCTTTTATTATAAAAAAGTTTTTAGAGATTTTATCACTAAAATTAAAAAGTCTCATTTTGATATAGTACATTTAAATTTAATTACTAGTAAAATTACTGATGGAACACATCATACACCAACATATATTAAAAATGGCGTAAAATTTATTAGTGTAAAAGATATTAAGAACAATGAAATCAATTTCAATAAAACAAAATTCATTTCAGAAAATGAACATAATAAACTTATAAAAAGGTGTCATCCTGAAGTTAATGATATTGTATTTACTAAAATTGGTACATTGTGTCAAACAGCTTTAATTAAAAACCATTATGAAAAATTTAGTTTATTTGTAAGTGTAGCATTAATTAAAATAAATAATAATAAACTTTTATCAAATTATCTAGTATATTTACTTAGTAGTAATATAATAAAACAACAAGTAAAACGAACTGTAAAGGGTATAGGTGTTCCAGATTTTCATTTGGAAGATATAAAGAAATTATTAATTCCTTTGCCTTCTAATAATATACAACAAAATATAATTGATATTATGGATAATGCGTATAAAGTAAAAAAAGAAAAAGAAAAAGAATCTAAAAATTTATTTGATAGTATAGATAATTATCTATTAGATAATCTAGGTATTACTTTACCTGATGAGCCTGATAATACTATTGAAAATAGAACTTTTAAAGTTGGATTTGATGATGTGTTTAGTGATAGGTTAGATGCAAATAGCTATACAGCCTATTATCAACATATTTTTAATGCTTTAAAAACTTCAACGACACATTTTACAACCTTGAAAAATATAACAATAAAAATAAAAACAGGGACAACACCAAATCAAAAATTAAGTCCATTTACAACAGATATGGAAAATATTCCATTTTTAAGAAATTCAGATATTCAAGATGGAGAGATAGTAAGTGATAAATTTAAATATGTAAAAAATGAATTATCTAAATATCTTACATTTAGTTATAAAGATGAAATTATTATTTGTATAGCTGGAACTATTGGAGTAACAGCATTAAATACTTATGAAAAGTTATCTATAAATCAGAATGTATCATCTTTAACTATTGATAAATCTCAAATAAATATTAACTTTTTGATGTATTGGTTAAATACAAAGGTGGCTATTAATTTAATGGAAAGATTAGCTTCAATAGCAACTATATCGTATATAAATAATCCAACTCTTTTGAGACTTCAGATACCTATTCCTGATATAGATATTCAAAATGAAATAGTAAAAGAAATAAGTCAAAGAAGAATAAAAGCAAAACACTTACAAACTGAAGCTAAAAATGAGTTAGAAAAAGCAAAAAAAGAAGTTGAAAATATAATATTAGGAGAAAATAATGGCAAATCTTGAATATCCTATTGATGTATATGGACTAAGAAGAAAAGTTTTTAATCATACTGTTGCTAAAACATACTTAGGACTTAAAGAGATAGCCCAGTTTAAAACTTATGATGAGGGGTATCAAAGAAAAAGAGATGTAGAACATGAAAATAAGATTATAGAGTATCTTAAAAATAGTTCTAACAGATATTTGCCAGATATTATAATAGCTATTCGTCATCCTGATATGAATTTTGGAGATAAATATCTTTTAAATAATAACCATTTTCATATTGCAAAAATTAAAGCTTATGGGATATTAAGAGTTTGGTTTTGGACAGAACATTCACTAGATAATATAAAAATTATAGATGGAAATCATAGAATCTCAGCTATAAAAAGATTACTGAGGGAAACTCCTGAAAGTGAACTAGCAGATTTTGAAATAGGTGTAACTTTTATTTTTTCAAATGACACTCAAAATGATTTTGAAAATGAACTTGCACTTTTTTACTACCTAAATTCAAAATCAAAACCACTCCTACCTAATGACTATCTAAATGATGCCACAAAAGAACTCTCTGATGCAAAAGCAAAAGAGATTGACTGGTGGATGTATGTATTTAAAAAATCAAATGTAAGATTGAGTGATATATTTTCTGAGTACATAACTGATAAACAAAAACTACAAAATAATATAGTTTCAGCTTGTGATTATCTCGCACAAAAAATTCAAAAAGATGATATAGAAACTATGCCCATCTTTTTTGATATGTTAAGTGATATAGTTCATCTGCCATTAGTGCATCATATAATCATTGAGTTTGTTAAGAAAAATAAATTATATAATCTAATTGATATTATTTTCTTTATATTTTTAAAAGATAATAATATAAGTACTATTGCTAAAGAGACACACTACTTTTATGATTGGTTGAAAAATCATGCAAAACTAACAGAGTTTGATGAATTTGAAAACTTATATCAAACATATAAAGAGACTTATGTATCACAGGATTATAAAATATTTGTAGCTATGGAGTTTTATCAGCAAGATGATGTATTTAGTGCCATAAAGGGAACCATAGAAAAAGTTGCTAAGGATATGAAGTTACCTTTAGATTGTATAAGAATAGACAAGGTTGAAAAAGGAAATACGTATGAAATTATGAATGAGATTTTAGAACAAATACAAGATAACAGACTACTCATAGCAGACATCACAAATAAAAATGCAAATGTGTATTTAGAAGTTGGTTATGCCATGGGATTAGCAAAATCAAAAGGTATAGAAAATCAAATAATGTTTTTTATAAAAACAGATGAAGATGGTGATGCAAATGTAGGATTTGACTTACAAAGTTACCAACAGAATAGATATAAGAATACAGAAGAACTAAGAACACAACTAGAAGCACAGTTGAAAGTGTATTATGGGAAGTTGATAAAATAAATTACTTTATTTCTTATTATAGAAAATGAAGAAGTTACTTAATTAAAAGACACAACAAAATAAAAAACTTAATAGTAAGTACTGTAGAGGAAAACTACTATAATATAAGGTGGCAGGCTACTTTTAATCCTTCTCATTCCCACGCAAAGCATATGTATAGCCAAGAAAAAAGAGTGACCTTATAACCACTATACCCTTAGCATTATATTAACCTATGTTAGCCCTTACGGTGAAAGTGAGATAGTTTTCATATTTCCTTACGTGGTGGGCTAAAAGCACCACCCTACAAAAATATGTCAATATGCCATATTTTTATCTTATATCCCAAAACCAAGCTATAATCCACTCGTACCCTTTTAGGTTATCGGGTAGTGTTCTTCTTTTCATTGAGTGGGTGGGCTTGTGTATAGTTATTATGCTTCAAGCATAGGCAGGGTTATCTCAGATGAAAGGGTACATGATGGAAACATTGTTTTCAGTACTCGCACTTATAGTCTCTATAGTGAAAATCATATTAATATGGTTGAAGTTTAAAGAATGTAAGAAAGCGAAAGAAACACAGACTAAGACTAAATAGTCTCACAAGGTATAGAGAGCAGCAACTCTCTATACTTCTGTGTACCCTTTCCAATATTCTACACCAATAAACTTTAAATCATTATAAAATCATACCTTAACAAATAAATATCCAAAGTAATCAGCTATAATCACAAAATACATCCAAGGAAAGCACCCTATGTCTGAACAAACTGATACACCTAAAGAAGAAATATACTACGACCAAAGATCTGTGGCTTTATGTACTACGCAGAGTATCTGTTTTGTAAAAGAGCATGATAAGGCTGCTATGCTTTTGTTACTTCTAAATGACAATAAAGAAAAACAAGTAGTCATCGTCGTTAAAAGTAAGAAAAAAGCCGATGCTTTAAGTGCACTTTTAAACGAAAAAGAGTTCAATGCCGCAGCGGTACATGGAAACCATAGAGAAACACAGCAGCAAGAGGCTGCAAGTAAATTTAACTTAGGGTCTCTCAATGTTATCATCACTACAGACATGATATTGAAAACACTAGGGCTTGAAAACATCAAACTTGTTGTTTCTTATGATTTACCCGATACACCTCAAGAATATTATAATCGTTTGGCTTTTATGAAAGAGCTGGGTGTGGGTATGGCTCTTGTAAATCCTGAAGATGAGTACAATCTTAATGAGATAGAATACAACATGAAAAAAGAGATAGAAGAAAAAACCGTAGAAGGTTTTGTAGCAACTGCCACTCCTACGCACACAAACAAAACAAAAAAAGACAGAACAAAAAAGCCTAGACACCGTAAAAATAAAACTAAAAAAGAACAAGAGTAATAGATGCCTTTTTCAAAACTCAACCTTTCTAGCCTTTTACAAAAACTTCTAAAAGACCATAACTATAGCAAACCCACACCCATCCAAGAAAAAGTCATCCCTCTTGTCTTAGACAATAAAGACATCATGGCACAAGCACAGACAGGTTCAGGGAAAACGGCTTCTTTTGTACTACCCATAGTAGAACTACTCTCTCAAACACCTACAGAGGGAAAACGTAAAATAAAAGTGCTGGTACTCACCCCTACCCGTGAGCTTACGTTACAAGTGGCAGAGAGTTTTAAAACTTTTGGTACATCTCTTAAAGTGGTTTCTGTCATAGGTGGAGAAGGCATAGGCGATCAAATTTATGCCATACAAAAAGGGTGTGATGTTGTCGTGGCTACCTCTGGGCGTTTTTTAGATGTACTGAGTAAAAAGCAAATGACACTCAAACATTTAGAATTCCTTGTCCTTGATGAAGCAGACAAGATGCTTAATCTTGGGTTTGCAGAAGAGTTAGATGCCATACTCGAAGCCATCCCAGCAAAACGTCAAAACCTCCTCTTCTTTGCTATGTACCCAGAGAAAATGTTAGAGATAGCTAGTAGAGTGACACAATCAGCAGTAAGAGTCTCCGTAGAAGATGAAACACCTACCGTACAGACCATCAAACAAAGAGTCATAGAAGTCAACCCTGAAAACAGAGGGCCTTTGCTTCGTACTCTACTCAAAATTGAGAAATACAAACGTGTACTCGTCTTCATGGCAAACAAAAGAGCCACAGACAACATCGCTGCCAAGTTTAAAAAGCGTGGCTACTTAGCAGAGTCATTTCACGGTGATCTCACACAAAAAGACCGTAACTACACCATAGATGCCTTCAAATCTAACAAAATACAGATACTCTTCACCACAGACATCATCTCTCGTGGGTTACACATAGAAGGCATAGACTGCGTCATAAACTTTGACCTACCACGTTCCCCTGCTGACTATATCCACCGCATAGGACGAACAGGACGTGCAGGAGAGTCTGGAGTTGCCATATCTTTCATAGGACATGAGGAACAAGCACACTTCAAGCTCATAGAAAAACGTAGCCAAATCAAGCTTGAACGAGAAAGTGTAGAAGGTTTTGAACTTACAGGTGAAGCACCCAAAAGAGAAAAAGGACCTGCACCAGTAAAGGGTAAGAAAAAGAGTAAAAAAGATAAGCTTAGAGAAGCTCAAGCAAGAGAAGCTGCTAAAGAAGTTTAGCCTTCTTCAAAGCCTCCAAATACACCCCTATATACTTTTTCTTTTCCTTACATCTATACTGCATCACCCAACGAGGGTGCGGTACAACC